>Ga0172382_10013714_pt1 | contig 10406 bp, 10 predicted proteins | sample Leawel138RmetaG_FD_122245 | JGI IMG/M metagenome (GOLD analysis project Ga0172382, IMG submission 122245) | Leachate microbial communities from a municipal landfill in Southern Ontario, Canada - Leachate well 138R metaG | ecosystem: Engineered > Solid waste > Landfill > Unclassified | place...
AGATAGAGATCTGTCTATGTACGTACCTGTACAGCAGAATGAGAGAACGGAGAGCATGGGCAACGATACTTCCGATGATAGCCGGGGTACGTGTGTTTTCCGCACTGCTGTACATGAACAGAGAGATCGCCTGCACCGTGGAGAAAGATCAGATCCCGGCTCAAATGTGGCTGCACTCATTGGCAGCACCTGCTGTACCTATGCTGCCGACGCTGCTCACATCAACCCCATAGACTACATCGCCCTCCCGGTCGCAAAGGACGAACCCGAGCCCGCATCTGCAGGCGGCGGTCGAGATCGTCGGTGAAACGCGGCGGGGGAGGGTATCTCTGCTACGACTGCCTCAAGAAGGCGAAGGTGCAGCCGCTCCCGGGAGCCCTCGACCACCGGACGTTTGAGCGAACGAAGGTCGAACTCGGCCGGTGCGATGTCTCCGGGAGGTGTAATACGAGGGTGGTGCGGGAGTGGACCGGTCGGGAGGGGATGAGATGATACGTTCTTCCCAGAGACAAGTTCTTTTCATGGATACTCTTTATAGATCATCGGGTGATGTCTATCATTATCATGCATATGTCATACGTAAGTCTTACCTATGCGTGATCCTTGGGGTGCGATGCAATGAGACATCTGAACTACCGTATCCTCCTCCGGAAGGAGCCGGAAGGCGGGTACACCGTCACCGTACCGACCCTTCCCGGCTGCATCACCTATGGGGAGACCGTCGACGAGACGATAGTGATGGCACGGGAGGCTATCGAGATCTACATTCTCCATCTCCAGGAGAAGGGTGAGGAGATTCCCACCGAGAAAAGAGTGCCTGAGTATACCCTCACCGCCGAAGTCCAGAGGTGAGCTGATGACACGAAAGGTTCTCCGCTGCCCGGTATGCCTGAGCACCGATGTCTACTGGGATGCACGTGGCCTGTACGCGACACTGTATTACTGCCGGCGGTGTGGATATCAGGGGGCGTTCATCCTGGAATTGGAATATGATGAGGAAAGCGACATTTCCCCAGCATGAAGATGCCGTTTCGGGAGAGTCTTTGGAATCCTCTTGAAGTGGCTATCCGACGGATAATTTCAGCAACGCCTCACGTGCAGCATCCATGGCGGTCTGTCGCTTCTTCGAGCCAGGGGCCGGAGTGAGGGGGAACCGGAGATGCGAGTTGCAACATTGCAGCAGGTTTACCGCAGGATTCTAGCACCGGTTGCGAAGATCAAACGGTCGAGAGAGGCGCCGGATCTGAGAGTACTTGTACAGATAGAGAGAAACGTCTCTCTTAGTACTGTCAATGGCGGTGTAAAAGTGCTCACTTTGAACACTGCAGTTCTGCAACCCTTCTTTTGTTATCTATTGACCGTTGCTTGTAATCCGTGCTGCCTCATTTTTGCCGAGGTCCTCCGGTGTAAACCATGTGATATTCCCATCCCAGTACGCCGGCACCTCCCCGAGCCACTCCACCCCGGAGTCCTTATACGCTGGATACCGCTTCCACGTTCGCACCGTCGCCGGATCGATCGCAAACCCCGTGCTCATGCCGCCGCCCCCGAGGCCGGCCGGGCTCGATCGTTGTGGGTCGCCGGTGTCGCACAAGACATTTTGTGCGACATGAAACCCCACTTGGCGTCGCACAAATAGTGTTGTGGGTCAGAAGTGTCGCACAACCACCATCCAGTATATAAATGTGCATGCTGGATCGGGGTTTTGGTATACACAACCGGGTTTGCGGGTATCAGAGTATTCACAACCGGCCCCCCTCGGTAATGGCAAGCAGACGTGGGAAGAGATAGGTCGCGGCACGCCGCCCCCGGCCCTCGGTGAGGACAGCGATGATCTCCCGTTCACGAAGTTGCTGGAGTACCCGCTCCCCCGCCCTCCTCGATATCCCTGCCTGCTCGAAAAACTCGGCTGGACTGAAGACCGGCGTTTTAAAGAGCGCATCGATCACAGCAATCGCATACTGCGATCGGGTCACTTCCGGAACTGTCCGCTTCATCTCATCGTAAAGGTCGAGGATCGCCTTTGCCTTCTGACCGTTCGCCCCCGCCTGCTCCTCGATGGCGTGGAGGAAGAACGCTATCCAGCCGTTCCAGTCACCGTCGCGGGAGACCGCGAGCAGCCGCTCGTAGTAAATCGGTCGGTTCCGCTCGAGATATGCGCTGATGTAGAACATCGGGCTTCCTATCAGCCCTTTCTCATACATGATCAGCGGCACGAGCATCCGCCCGATACGCCCGTTGCCGTCGCAGAACGGGTGAATGAGCTCGAACTGCGCTTTCAGGACGGAGAGCTGGACGAGGACATCCAACTCCCCACCCTGCAGGTATGCTTCCCAGTCGGCGAGCGCCCGGGGGACGTCCTCCGGCGCCGGCGGAACGAAGATCGCATGCTCAATGTGCGCGTCCCGCCCGATGAAGTTCTGGATATCCCGGATGCACCCCGGCTCCCGGTCCATGCCCCGGCTCCCGGAGAGAAGGATCCGGTGCAGGTCGCAGATGAGGGCGGTGTCCAATCGCCGGGTCTTTAGGGCTTCCACCGCGGTATTAAGCGCTTCCCGGTAGTTGATGATCTCCTGGATGTCGGCACGAGCCGCACCATCGATCGGCTCCTTCGGGTTCGCCTCAAAGCGCAGAACATCCTCAAGCGACGCCTGCGTCCCCTCGATCCGTGATGAGAGCACCGCCTCCTGGGTCAGGAGCGGGGAGAGCAGGAGCTGTGGGTTCGGTATCGCCTGGAGGATGCCGTCGTACCGGGCAAGGGCGCGGTTTGCCGACGCAATCTGCGGGATATGGCTCTCCCAGTCGATGCCGGCCGGAGGCAGGGCTTCAGGTGCATAGGGCTTCACCCCATCATCTCCCTCACCATACCAAGGATCTCTACCTCGAGACTCTTAATTTCCGCCTCGATCTCCTCAAGCGGCCGGGGCGGCGTGTAGGTGTAGAAGTAGCGGTTGAAGTTGATCTCGTAGCCGACCTTCCCGACCCCACCATCCCCATCCCGTGAGAACGAGGAGTCGGGCTTGATGTTCTCCGCATCGCGATCGTCGCCCTTGATCAGCATATCGCTCTTGCAGACCGCGTAAGTCTCGTCATTCGTCTCCTGCCCGAAGGGCCGGATATCCGCGTTCGGGTTGATCTCGGCGAGGATGTGTTCCTTCGTGACCGAGAGCATTCCACCGGTTCCGCAGGCAGGATCGTAGATCGTCTTGACGATGTGGTTGTGGGCGAGCATATCCGCATCGCCCGCAAGCATGAGATTTGCCATCGCCTTGATCACCTCACGGGGCGTGAAGTGCTCGCCGGGATTCTCGTTGTTCTGTTCGTTGAACTTCCGGATGAGCTCTTCAAAGATGTAACCCATCTGATGGCTGCTCACGCGATCGGGGTGAAGGTCCACCGTATCGGAGGCAAACTTCTGCACGAGCAGGTAGAGCGACCCCTTTTCGTGCAACGCCTGGATGGAGTTGCAGATCTTGAAACGATCCAGGATATCCCTGACGTTCTCGGAAAAACCGTTGATGTAGTCGATCAGGTTCTTGGAGATGTTCTCCGGGTCGTCAAGAAGCCGTTTGAAATTGTATTTTGACGTATTATAGAAAGCATACCCCGATTCGTGCTTGAGAAGCCCATCGAGGTTCTGGATCTCATCCTTGAACTCCGTATACTTCTTCAGCACATTCTCCTTTGTCGGCGCAAGTACGCAGTCAATACGGCGTAGAACCGTGAACGGCAGGATCACATCAGGATATTTTGAACGTTTAAAATCATCACGAAGGACATCATCCGCAACATTCCATATAAAACTGGTTATGTGCTGAAAATTCTCCATATTATTATCCGATGGTGCGAAAGAGTATTAACATTGATTGTTTATCTTTTCTCTTGAGAATGCGGTATTACAGGGAATACCTGAATATTCAAAATCTCATAGGAGGCCTCACCCCAGAGGTATCGTGAAACTTCATCGAGGCTAAGGATGTGACGACATTCCGCTTTCAGCAATCATTAAAGGTGAAAGGGTTATCGGCCCTGATCTCTCTGATAGCGAATGGAATGAACTCAAGGCTCGGCACAGGAAAGGCCTCACCATAACAATGCCCTGCTGCGGGATGAACGGGCATGCCAGAATGTCAAAGTGCGGCCTCAAACACTTCTACCATGCTCACAGATCTGACGGGTGCGGAGGAGAGCCGGAATCGCTCGACCACTTACGGCTCAAGAACCAGATTTACCAGATCTGCAGAGCGGAAGGGTGGGATGCTCAACCCGAGTATCAGTCACCGGCCGACGACTGGCGGGCGGATGTCTATGCAACGAGGGGAGAACGGAGCGTGGTGTTTGAGATCCAGCTCAGCAAGATCAGCCAGGAAAAACTTCAGGAACGGGAGGAAAAATACGCCCGGGATGGAATCGAGTCCTACTGGCTCTTGAGGGACTATCTGGAACTCCGCCCCCACCATGAAGCATGGGGAAACTACGAGATCTCTTTGAACTTTCAGAACATCGATGAACACGACCTTCATTTAAACCACGAGAAACTCTACTACGTTCGGCATGGGATTCGCACCATCGGCATCAACCCCGATAACAGGACACTCTGTACAACAAAGAACCCCTCGACAGGATTGAGCGAGTGGGTCAGATATGTGTTGAACGGAGAATACTCTCACTACTTCAGTGATTTCAAGATACAATACCAGAGATGCGCCAGGTTACGAGACTCTGCGTTACCCGTTCTTGACGAACTCACCGAGTTGGAGGACGAATACTACTATTATCGGGACGATCTGAAGAGGCTCTATAAAATGTTTAAGAACGATATCTGGGACGATCCCATGAACCTGGGAAACGAGATCAACCTGATGTACGCATCGTTTAGGATATTCAAGAGGGCTCTCTGGAAGATCTCCTCCCCAAAGAACGGGTTCATATGGAAGACTGATCCTGATTCCAGATATAAATCCAGGGAGATCAACCTCGTCTCAGAAAATCAGATCTCCTCAATCCATGAGCAGGTGAGATATCTTAAAGAACTCGAAGCAAGATTTTTGTCGATCTTCAACGACCTGGATCGCTATCTCAAACACAACGGCAGAAAAAACCGGGCTATGGTGCGCACCATCGAGAAAGAAACGCCCGGTAAACCTGACAGTAGCAAGCAAGCGATCCCGGAGTCAGCCGGTAGAAAGCAGGAACGCGTGATCCGCAGTTCCGACAAGAAAACGCAGGAAAAAGAAGAGATGGTCACTTTTGAGTTTTCTAAAGTGCTCCCCATGCTCAACCTGGTATCGCAATACGGGAGGAAATACATCAATCCTTATGGATGTCTGTGGTGCATCAACAAGGACGATGCAATGGAGTTTGAGCAAAAAGGCTATGGAATGATTGTAAAACGAGATTAATCAGTCACCGCGACGTCACAGTTCTACAAGGGTGGCACAACTCACGATCAACCCGGGCGTCAACTGCTACCTCAACGCATGAACGAAGTATCTCCTACCAAAAAAACTCACACCAAAACAAAAACATGGACCGAGCGGGAATTGAACCCGCGGCCTCTACCATGCCAAGGTAGCGATCTACCCCTGATCTATCGGCCCCTGTTACCCTACTATGTTGATCGTGATCACATAATAAGGGTTCTGACCCCCAACCCCCTCATCCCTCCCCGGCGAGGCCAAAAAACCGGGAAAACACCTGTTCTCGCGCATCATCCATCCCTGGACGCGCCGGAACGCCGCCACTCCCGGTGCAGGAGAAATACGACACCGCCGCCCCGCCTATCTCATCGAGGAGCGGCATCGGCGGGCATAACCCGCAGCACCGGAGCGGTGAATCTTTTTCCGCCGGGACGTCTCACCTCTAAGAAGAATGTCGTACGGAGAAGTGTGTACAGGGGAGGAGGTCTAAGTGCTCGGGATCATAGGGGGCACGAGCCTCCTCTTCGCCGACCTTCCCCCGCTCGAGAAGATGGTCGTCGCGACGCCCTACGGGAAGGCAGAGGTGCATACCGGAGAGTTCGCGCTCCTCCTGCGCCACCAGAACAACCTCCCCCCGCACCGGATCAACTACCGCGCGTGCCTCGCTGCACTCGCCGTCCTCGGGGTGGACGAGATCGTCGCGTTCGGCTCCGCCGGCTCCCTGAAGCGCGACATCCCGCCGGGCTCGATCGTCATCCCCACCGACTACCTGAGCGTCACCGACATCCCATCTATCCACGAGTGCTCGATCGACCACGTCCGGCCGGAACTGGACGCGGACCTCGTCCGCACCCTTGCCGGACTGGAGCCGGATGCGCGGATGGGCGGGGTCTACGCCCAGACCCGCGGGCCGCGGATCGAGACGGTCGCCGAGGTGAAAGCGCTCGCCCGCGTAGCGGATATCGTCGGTATGACGGTTGCAAGCGAAGCGACGCTCGCCCTCGAACTCGGGATGCGGTTTGCCGCCATCTGCACCGTGGACAACTACGCAAACGGCCTCGGAGAAGAGATCCTGACCTACGAGCATATCCTCGCGACCTCCCGGGCGAACTGTCGGAGGACCGAGACCATCCTTGAGAGAATTGTGGAGCGACTTGCATGAACGAGATATTCACCGCCCGGGGATCAGTCCTGATCGCCGGAGCCAACATCGACGGATCGACCGTAGATATAGCGATCGACGAGACCGGCACGATTGCCGCGATCGGAAAGGACGCTCGGAAGGCTATCGACGCCGAGATCGTTATCGACGGCTCCGACCGGATAGCCGTCCCCGGCCTCGTGAACACCCATACCCACGCTGCGATGAGCCTCTTACGCGGCTATGCGGACGACATGATCCTGCAGGACTGGCTCTCCGAGAAGATCTGGCCGCTTGAAGCGCACCTTACCGGCGACGACGTCTACGCAGGAACAAGACTCGCATGCCTTGAGATGATCAAGAGCGGGACGGTCGCGTTCAACGACATGTACTTCTTCATGGACCGGGCGGCCGCCGCGGCCGACGAGATGGGCATGCGGGCGACGTTCGGTTACGGGTTCATCGACCTCGGGATGGAAGAGAAGCGGGAGGCCGAGATCAAGGCGACCCAATCACTCATCTCCCACGTAAAATCCCTCGACAACCCGCGGATCCAGGCGGCCGTCGGCCCCCACTCCATCTACACCGTCTCCCCCGAAGGGCTCGCATGGTGTGCCGAATACGCGCGGGAAGAGGATATCGGCATCCACCTCCACCTCTCCGAGACCGAGAAGGAGGTGACGGACTGCGTCGCCCGGTTCGGCAAACGCCCCGCGTACCTCCTCGACGAGTGCGGATGCCTGACCCCCCGGACAGTCGCCGCGCACTGTTGCTGGCTCGACGAGGCCGAGTGCCGGCTCCTTGCAGAGCGCGGCGTCACCGCCTCCCATAACCCGGTAAGTAACATGAAGCTCGCCGTCAACCGGGCGATGCCCTACCACTGGCTGAAGGCATCCGGCGCGAACGTCGCCCTTGGGACGGACGGCTGCTCCTCGAACAACAACCTCGATATGTTCGAGGAGATGAAGTTCGCAGCGCTCCTGCAGAAGTTCGCCTGGAACTCGCCGACCCTCCTCCCCGCAAGCGAGGCGTTCGCCATGGCGACCACGGCGGGCGCCCGGGCGCTCGGCACCGGGCCCGGCACCCTGACCGTCGGCGCACCGGCCGATATCGTCCTCCTCGATGCCCGTGCAATCTGCAACACCCCGCTCTTCCACGCCGACTCAAACGCCGTCTATGCCTGCAACGGCAGCACGGTCATGACCGTCCTCTGTCAGGGCCGTATCCTGATGCACGAGCGGGAAGTGCCGGGCGAAGAGGAGATCGTCCGCGAAGCCGCCGCCGCGGCGCGGTCGCTCGTCGCGCGGGCAGAAGAGACTAAATAACCCTTTTTTATCGCGGCCGTCGCGCCTCGCAGGGCACACCGGCCTGACAGAGACCGCAGCTCGTGGCCGGGACGCCGATATCGCTCTCGACAAAGGGCACCACCCTCTCCCGGATGTACGCAAAGCACCGCTCCTTGTCGTGCCCGTCCGCCGAGATCGCGCCTGCGGGGCAACGGCGGATGCAGGCGCCGCACCCTTTTTCGGAGAAGTGGAGGCAGTACGCAGTCCTGTTGTCATACAGCCGCGGCGTTGCGGCGGTCTGCGGCAGCGCCCAGACGATGACGGCGAGATCGGATGCCGTGGCGCCGGCCCCGGGGAACCCGGCGCAGAACGCCTCAAGGGGCGTCCAGTGAAACGGCCCGATCGTCTCCCGGAATTCGGCATACAGCGGGTCGTCGCCGCACGAAACGCCGAGGAGCGGGTCTTCCCAGGCGGGGTCCGCGAGATCCGGGCCGAACCGGTTTACGTCCGGGTCGGCAAGGAGCGACCTGATCAGATCGAGGATCTCCGGAGCGCCGAAGGCATCATGCATGATAACTACACGCCGTGCACGGCAAAAAGAGGTTACGCGGTCTCGATCTTCGACTCGTCCTCGAGCCCAAGCTCCGCGATCGCTGTTTCCCGCATCTTGAACTTCATGATCTTCCCCGAGACCGTCATCGGGAAGTCGTCGACGAACTTGACGTAGCGCGGGATCTTGAAGTGCGCGATCTTCCCGCGGCAGAACTCTTTGACCTCCTCCACAGTGAGGCGTGCCTTCTTCTCCAGTTTGACCCAGGCCATCAACTCCTCGCCGTACTTCTGGTCGGGCACCCCAATGACGTAGACGTCGGCGATCATCGGGTGGAGGTGGAGGAACTCCTCGATCTCGCGCGGGTAGATGTTCTCCCCGCCGCGGATCACCATATCCTTCAGGCGGCCGACGATCTTGACGTAATCCTCCTCGTCCATCGTCCCGAGGTCGCCGGTATGGTTCCAGCCGTTCTCGTCGATCGTCGCCCGGGTGGCGTTCGGGTTGTTATAGTAGCAGCGCATCACGCAGTAGCCCCGGGCGCAGATCTCGCCGGTCTCGCCCCGGGGAAGGATCTTTCGCGTGTGCGGGTCGATGATCTTGATCTCGGTATGGGGAAAGGGTTTTCCCACCGTCGAGACCCGCCGCTCAAGGGGATCGGCGGTCGTCGTCATCGTGACGCCCGGCGATGTCTCCGTCTGCCCGTAGACGATCACGATATCGGACATGTTCATCTTCTGGTTGACCTCGCGCATCACCTCGGTCGGGCAGGGCGACCCTGCCATGATCCCGGTGCGGAGCGTATCCAGCCGGTATTTCGAGAAGTCCGGATGCGAAAGCTCCGCGATGAACATCGTCGGCACACCGTGGAGCGCCGTACACTTCTCGTCCTGCACGGTCTTGAGGACAGCCTCCGGGTTGAAAACCGGTGAGGGGAGCACCATTGCGGTACCGTGGGTGACCGCGGCCATGTTCGAGAGAACCATCCCGAAGCAGTGGTAGAACGGCACCGGGATGCAAAGACGGTCCTTGTGGGTGAACTTCATCCCCTCGCCGATAATAAAACCGTTATTTAAGATGTTATGGTGGGTCAGGACGACGCCCTTCGGGAACCCCGTCGTTCCGCTCGTATACTGGATGTTCACGGCATCATCGAAGTCGAGCGACTCCTCGCGCTCCTGGAGTTCGTCGGGGCTGATCAGCGCGGCCTTTCCCATGAGATCGTCCCATGTGTACATGCCGTTGTAGGGAATGTCGCCGAGGAAGACGACGTTCTTTAAGAATGGGAACTTATCGCTGTTGATCCGGCCGGGTTTTGCCTCGAACGCCTCCGGACAGGACTCATAGAACATCCCGACGTAGTCGGAGGTCTTGAATCGTCCCTGGATGAGGAGCGTCTGGACCTCGGACTGCTTCATGGCGTACTCGAACTCGTATGTCCGGTAGGCCGGGTTGATATTCACCATGATAGCACCGATCTTTGCGGTGGCGAACTGGACGAGCACCCATTCCGCGTAGTTCAGCGCCCATATGGCAACCCGGTTTCCGCGCTCCACATCGAGTGCCATGAGGGCGCGCGCAAGGGTATCGACACGCTCAAGAAACTCCGCATAGGTCCACCGGATATCCTGGTGGACGGAGACGAGTGCTTCACTATCCGGATGTGCCGCTGCAATTCGGTTCAGCATTTCACCAATGGTGATGCCGAGCAGGGGTATCTGCGAATTTCCACACGCGTAACTGCCCTCAACCATTCTATATAAATGAGTGGCAACGCGGATATATTAGTTCTGATTTTCTCCGGCGAAATCCTTATACTGCATGGCGTCAACTGTATAGAGAGCGGGGTCGTGGCCAAGCCCGGAATGGCGACGGGCTCCAGCGGTCTTTGCACGTGATGAACAATGGGTCTCCTGACGTATGGATGATGACCCGTTGGAGCACTGATGCATGTTCGGAGAGACCCGTCGATCGTGAGTTCAAATCTCACCGACCCCACATTCTTATGA
>Ga0172382_10013715_pt1 | contig 10406 bp, 8 predicted proteins | sample Leawel138RmetaG_FD_122245 | JGI IMG/M metagenome (GOLD analysis project Ga0172382, IMG submission 122245) | Leachate microbial communities from a municipal landfill in Southern Ontario, Canada - Leachate well 138R metaG | ecosystem: Engineered > Solid waste > Landfill > Unclassified | place...
AGGCACAAGAATTCCGCCCCTTGTATCATGTACTGCATATTGGCAGTTTGGTTGATATAAGAACGATAATTGGCCGTAGGGCTGCCTATTACAGTCCCTTTGCCGTCAATGCTGCCGTCGGCGGCCCGCATGATGACTTCGGCCTTGCCGTCCTCGTCCCAGTCGAAAGCCGCTATATTGGTTTCTACATGTCCGCTGCTCAGCAGGTTGGGTCCGATGTCGATGACCCACATCAGACTGCCGTCCTGTTTGTAGGCTTCGAAATAGCTGAAAGCGCTGTCGTTGGCTACCGAAAAGTCGCTGTTGATGCGTTTGACTATGATTTCGTATTGCCCGTCACCATCCAGATCGGCAGCAGTAGCGTCGTTCAATTCGTAAAGCGAACTGTAGTCGATGCCGTTCTTGATAATTTTGCGCACCGGAATTTCCAGGTATTGTTTATTCCAGACCAGGCAATTGGCAGGTTCCGGGCTTTCGACACCCTCTTTGACCAGGCTGATGGTATAACTCGAAGCACTACTGCCTCCCTGGTCGAGGAAATTCGAAACGCTCAGGGGTTCAGCGTTCAGTTTGACACCGTTTCGGTATAAATTGTATTGTGTATTGTTCCATTCCTGGCCCATGATACGCCAGGAAACAAATACGCCGTTGGGAACCTGTACTGCCACCAGACCCCGGTTGAGGTTTTCCATCAGTCGCTGACTGAACGAAAACGACACAGCACTCAGACTAAGTAATATGAATAATAATAGTTTTTTCACTAATAATGTTTTTTTGCAATAAGCTATTAAAAGCCTGTTGGAGGGCTTTATTCAAAATCCAGTTTGTAAACTTCGGAGCCGGCCAGCAAAAAACAGCCCAGTCCGTAATCGTCGAAATCGGGTGCCTGGTCGAAGCCTACCGGTTGACCATCTTTGGGTTCCTTACCCGTTCCCTGTACATAGCCCAGAAAACCACTGGGATGAACTGCTTCTTCGAGGGCTTTCCAGCCTTTGATAACGGCAGGCAGGTAGGTTTTGGCAGGTAAAATTCCCTGACGTATACCCCAGGCCATGCCAAAAACAAAGAGGGCTGTTCCCGAAGTTTCTTTGCCTCCGAAATGATCGGGGTCGTGCAGGCTGACATTCCAGTAGCCGTCTTCGCGCTGGCAGGCCAGCAGGGCTTTGGACATGGCTCTGAAATCTTTCAGGTACTGAGCCCGGTATTTCTCATCCGCAGGAGCTATTTCCATGTAACGGGCCAAAGCCGCGTACACCCAGCCGTTGCCTCTGGACCAATAGCAATCTTCGCCGTTGGGCTCGGTATAGGGCGGACAAAAATCGGCGTCTCTCCACCACAAGCCGTCTTTGGGATTGTACAAACCCTCGGGGCCGTGTTGATTGCGGGTAAACATATACATTTGGTAGGCTTTTTCGTAGTAGCGTTGATCCCCGGTAAGTTGCCCCAGTTGAGCAAATATCGGCATGCCCATTTGTATGGCATCGATCCAGGACCAGTCGTTGTTTTGGGGTGTATTGACCAGCATATCCATGGAAGTTTTGATGTTTTTGATCAGGGCCGGATCGGGACTAATGTTGTACAAAGCAATATAGGTTTGTCCGGCGCAATGGTTGTCGGCATTCCGGGTGGTATTGCCTCTGTGCAGTTCCCAGTTATGGGCTTTGCCCCAGTCGTAAGCGTAGCGGTAATACTGTTCGCGGGGACAGATCTGATGCAAGGCCATCAGCCCTTCGTAATACACACCGCGGGTCCAGATATGGCTGGGTCGGTAGCGATTACGTACAAAACTCTCCTGAGCCACATCGGGCCATGTTCGCATAAAATGACTGTTGGCCAGTTCCATAAGGGCTAAAACCTTGTTTCTGTCGGGCAGATCCTGTGAATCTGCTTTTTGACAGGACAATAATACTAACAATGCGGGAAGCAGGAAAATGAATTTTCTCATAGTGCTTAATTTTTGAGTGAAGGGGAATTTCGCTCCCGGGCGATTCTTAAATACAAATTTAGTTTAATTTTTAAGTTTCCATACAAGTACATCCGCTGTTTCGATTTGCTTATCACCAATCAGGATTTCGGCTTGGGAGGGTAGTGGAAACTCATAAGTTTTATTGCTGTAATTCATGGCGATACCGAAGTTGTCGCGGTATTCCACAACCACGCCCGGGGGCAGATCCAGATGTGAAAGGCCCTGGCGATCGTATAATTTGCTCAGCACCGCTTTTTCAAGTTCGGCATCGCGGCTGTCCACTCCAACATAGGTCACACCGCCTTTGCCCAGATTATTGTGCAGGACGGCAGCCTTGCCCGAATAATAATCTCCCTGGTATCGAGCCCATACTTCGGTGCCGGGTGCCGGTTCGAAAACCTCTCCCCAGGTATACCAGGCATAGGATTCTGTACCCATGCACACCGAGTCGGCGGCTTCGGGCGGCAGTAAATCGTAGAAGAGCATTTCGGCTCCGCTCAGTAGGTTTAATTTTTCACCGAATTTAGCTTCGAACAGGGCTCCGTTGCGGTTTTTGTGACCACTGCGGCAAGTCAGAACCAGCTGCCCTCCGGCTTCTGCATACTTTTTCCAGCGTTCCACCAGCCTGTCGTCAATCATCTGACAGGCAGGCACCACGATCAGGGGATAGTGGTTGAAATCAGCCGATTCAGTGATGATATCTACTTTGGAACCGAAAGATTTCAAGGCACTGTAATAGCTCAAAATATGCTTTTGGGTATCCCAGTGTTGATTTTGCTTTTGATTTTGGATGCTCCAGGCATTTTCGTGGTTGTAAAGGATGGCTGCCCTGGCAGGATAATCGAGCCGGCCTCTTTTCTTGGAATATTGCCTGCGGAGCTGATCCAATTCCTGCATATAGCTGAGAAACTCTTCTCCTCCGCTGCTCAGGCTTACTCCATCTGTACCCACTATGCCTGAATGGTATTGTTCCGTTCCGAATAAGGGTTGGCGGTAGCGATAGCTGCAGACAAACTGACTGCCTCCCGAAAATACACTCCATAACCACAGACGCACGGCTCCGGGCAGTGGCTGGCTGTTGATGCTGCCCCAGTTGACCTGCCCGGGTTGGAGCTCCATTACACCATACAGATTGTCGATCGGCCTGAAAAAATCGTTGGCATAGGCAATTCGCAGTGGTTCACCCACGCGAAAGCCTTTGCGGCCCAGGCCCTTGTTTTCTCCAAAAACCATGTAGCGGGTGTAAGAGTGAAAGTCCAGCTCTTTGCACAAGCCGATATGGCCTTCTTCGTAATTGGGAATATAATTGGTGGTTACAAATTGTTGCGTTGTGATGTGTTTTTTTAAACAAAGGCTTTGCATGTCCAGGAAGGAGGCTGTTTGTTGAGCGGCAAAGCGCAGATAATCCAGGATCTGATGATGGTTCATGAATTGCTGTTTCATCAGAGGGATGTTGATCTGATCGAAACTGTTGTAAACCTGGCTCCAAAAAGCAGTGCCCCAGGCCTGGTTTAATGCTGAGATTGTTTGGTACTTGTCTTGTAAAAAAGACCGGAATTGCATTACTGCAGCAGGATTGTAGTCAAATTGAACCGAAGGTTCGTTGTCCAGTTGCCAGCCTATGACCCTGGGATCGCTGCCATAGCGTTTGGCCAGTTCTTCGATGGTTTTAAGGGCCAGTTCGCGGTATTTTGGACTGGCAAAAGAAGCGTGCTGCCGGGCTCCGTGATCGGAATAATTTCCGTTTTCGTGTTTGATCAGAATTTCAGGGTACTTTCTGCTCAGCCAAACCGGAGGAGTGGCTGTAGAGGTACACAAAATTACCTTGAGTTGATATTTGTCGGCCAGTCCGATGGCATGGTCCAGCCATTCAAAACGATAACGGCCCTCTTCGGGTTCGAGTTGAGCCCAGGCAAATTCGCCCATGTGGACTCCTTCGAAACCCAGTTCAGCAATGTTTTTGAAATCTCTTTCCCATTGCTCTTCGGGCCAGTGTTCAGGATAATAATAAATCCAGCTTTGGCTCAGGTCTGCTGCTTTGAAAAAAGGGTTTTCAGCCTTGCTGGCAGGAATAAAGCACAAAAGAACAACGAACAAGAGCAAAAACCTGAATTTTTGGTTTAAAGCTTGAAATTCAATCTTAAAAATGTATATTTGCTCGTTCATCTCAAGTGATAAAGAATATTAATTAAATGAACAAAAATAAGCACCTAAGCGCTTTTATATTTGCGAATAATGACATAAATTCTTATAAAATTGACATTAAGGTGCTTAACCAGAATATTAAACCATGGCAATAAGCGAAGAAAATCATATCAATTACCTGACGGTGAATGAGATGGATCACAAGTGGGGACTCTATGTCAGCACCTGCGGATTTCAAAGCATAAAGCCCCACTCCAGCATTAATCCATATTTGAACAAACACCTTAGTGCCTATGCCTTCAATACAAAACAAGGACGTGTATTGGATGAATTTCAACTTTTGTTTGTGGTAAAGGGCAGTGGTTTTTTTCAGTCGGCTTCTCTTGCCAAAACCAATATTGAAGCAGGCAACATGATTTTGCTTTTTCCTCAGGAATGGCATAGTTATTGTTTCAACAAAGAAACCGGCTGGGATGAATTTTGGGTGGGGTTCAACGGGGAACACGCTCGCTCTATAGTGCAGCAAGGTTTTTTCAAAAAAGAAGAGCCGGTTTTCAAATTGGGCATCAACGATGAATTCGTTTCTTTGTACCAGCAAATCATTCGCTACGCTGAACAAGAAAACCAGGCTTATCAACAAATTATCTCCGGCATTGTCAGGTATATGTTGGGCTTGTTGTACTTCAAATCCAGAAATATTGTTTTAAGCAATAAGTCGGTAGTAGACAAAATCAACCAGGCCAGGATAATGATGCGCGAACGTGTGTCTTCGCCTCAGGCACCTGAAGAAATTGCCACTCAGTTGGGTGTTAGTTATTCCTGGTTTAGAAAAGCTTTTAAAAAATACACCGGCATTTCGCCTGCTCAATTTCAAATGAACCTGCGTTTGCAATATGCCAAAGATATGTTGATGAACAGTGAAAAATCCATCACTGAAATTGCTTACGAACTGAATTTTGAGAGCACCGGTCAGTTTTCTACTTTTTTCAGGCATAAAACCGGCACCACACCTAAGGAATTCCGCTCTGTTGCTTCTGCTCTTTATTGAAATCTCTTATTCAGAGTTCTGCGGCCTTTGTTGCAATTTTGTTCGGGGAGTTTTGCGGGCTTTTATTGAAACCTCTTTTTCCAAAGCCCTTTCAGAAATTCTTTCAGCTTGTTTTCCGCGGCATTCTGCTGGGGTTCCCAGAGGCTTTTGGCCTTGATTTCGGGGGGCAGATAGTCTTGTTCCGTAAAATTGTTTTGGTAATCGTGGGCATATTTGTAGTTTTTGCCGTAATCCAGATCCTGCATAAGCTGAGTGGGAGCGTTTCTCAGATGCAGAGGGACGCTGAGATTGCCTGTTTTCCTCACCAGAGCCGAAGCTTTTTCGATGGACAGATAGGCTGAATTGCTTTTGGGGCTGGAGGCCAGGTAAACAGCGGTTTCGGCAAGGATTATCCGGCTTTCGGGCCAACCAATTTTATGGATGGCATCAAAACAGGCATTAGCCAGCAACAGAGCGTTGGGATTGGCCAGCCCTATATCTTCGGAGGCCGAAATAAGCATGCGACGGGCAATGAATTTGGGATCTTCGCCTCCTTCGACCATACGGGCCAACCAGTAAACGGCAGCGTCGGGGTCACTGCCCCGGATAGATTTGATAAATGCCGAAGCAATGTCGTAATGTATTTCCCCGTTTTTGTCGTAAGCCATGGGATTGGCCTGAATGCTTTCGCTTACTTTTTCATCGTCAATTATTACCGGATCTTCGGCCTGGTATTGAGTGAGCAGTTCAATAATATTGAGCAGCTTGCGGGCATCTCCGCCTGAAAAACGAAACAGATGGCCGGTTTCCTTGAGCAAAATCTTTCGCTTCTTCAGCTCAGGGTCATTGCTGACGGCTCTGTCGAGTAATTCCTTTAAATCGTCTTCTTCAAGGGCTTTCAGTACATAGACCTGGCAACGCGAGAGTAAAGGTGTTATGACTTCGAAAGAGGGATTTTCGGTAGTAGCTCCAATCAGAGTAACTATGCCTTGTTCTACCGCAGCCAGCAGGGAATCCTGTTGTGATTTGCTGAAGCGGTGAATTTCGTCAATAAAAAGGATAGGGGGCTTTTGTTGAAACAGCCGATTGTTTTTGGCTGTTTCGATGAGTTCACGTACGTCCTTAACTCCTGCATTGACGGCACTCAGACTGTAAAAAGGGCATTCCAGTTTATAGGCTATAATGCTGGCCAGAGTAGTCTTGCCCACACCGGGAGGCCCCCAGAGAATAAAAGACGACAGTGTGCCCGAATCGATCATCTTTCGTAAAATAGCTCCCTCGCCAACCAGGTGTTTTTGGCCGGCATAGTCATCCAGTGTCAAAGGGCGCATTCTTTCTGCCAGGGGTTTAGCCATTGTGATAAGTAACTTGTCGGTGATGAAACAAGGATTACAAAAATACGAACTAAATAATTAAAACTAAAGCCTTGCCGTAAGAAAATAAATCACTAATTTCGCAGCGTTTTCTAAGCTCTAGTTCAATTTAATTTTTAGGTATGAAAAAGCATAATTTCTATGCAGGACCATCTATCCTGAGTGAGTACACTATTCGGCAAACAGCGGAAGCCATCACCAATTTTGAAGGCACAGGCCTTTCACTGATGGAAATCTCACACCGCAGCAAACAATTCGTTGCCGTTTGCGACCAGGCACGTGCCTTAGTAAAAGAATTACTCCACGTTCCGGAAGATTTTGAAGTTATTTTCCTGGGTGGGGGTGCCAGCCTGCAATTTGCCATGGCTCCATTTAACTTTTTGGAAACCAAGGCGGCTTATCTTGATTCAGGTTCCTGGGCGTCCAAAGCCATCAAGGAAGCTAAAATGTTTGGAGAAGTGCAGGTAGTGGGTTCTTCCAAAGCAGATAATTATACTCACATACCCAAAAATCCGGAGATACCCTCAGACGTTGATTATTTCTACTATTGCAGCAACAATACCATTTTTGGTACCGAAATGCATGAAGATCCCAATCCGGGAGTTCCCGTCATTGCCGATATGTCTTCGGATATTTTTTCGCGTCCCATCGATTTCACTAATTATGCACTGATTTTTGCCGGAGCCCAAAAAAACCTGGCTCCTTCGGGCGTAACCCTGGTTATTGTTCGCAAAAGTATGTTGGGCAAAGTAAGTCGTCCCATTCCGACTATGCTCAATTACAAAACCCATGTCGAAAATGAATCCATGTTCAATACCCCTCCGGTTGTCCCCATTTACGCAGCTTTGCAAACCTTGCTGTGGTATAAGGAGCTTGGTGGTATTGAAAGCCTGCATGAGATTAACAAGCAAAAAGCAGCCCTTTTGTACGACGAAATAGACAGTAACCCCTTGTTCAAAGGCACCGTAAGCTGCAAGGAAGACCGTTCCATTATGAATGTTTGCTTTGTTATGGCCGAAGGCTACGAAGAGCTCGAGGACGAATTCAACAAGTATGCAGCCGAAGCCGGTATGGTGGGTATCAAAGGACACCGTTCGGTTGGAGGTTTCCGTGCTTCCATTTACAATGCCATGCCTCTGGCCAGCGTCCAGGCCCTGGTAGACACCATGAAAAGTTTTGCAAAAATTAAATTAAAATAAAATCATGAAGGTACTAGTTGCTACAGACAAACCCTTTGCTCCTGTTGCCGTCAAGGGTATACGCGAAGTGATAGAAGGAGCCGGTTTCGGCTTTGAACTACTCGAGAAATACTCAGAAAAAAACAAGCTCATAAAAGCAGTTGCCAAGGCAGATGCCGTTATTATTCGCAGTGATATCATAGATCGTCAGGTTTTGGAAGCAGCTGCGAATTTAAAGATTGTAGTCAGAGCCGGAGCCGGCTACGACAACGTCGATTTGGAAGCAGCCAGCGAAAAAGGCATTTGCGTCATGAATACTCCAGGTCAAAACTCCAATGCTGTGGCAGAATTAGCCTTGGGTATGATGGTTTATGCCATGCGCAACATGTTCAACGGAACTTCAGGAGCTGAATTGAAAGGCAAAGTTTTGGGAATTCATGCCTACGGTAATGTGGGCCGTTGCGTAGCCCGTATTGCCAAAGGCTTCGGGATGGAGGTTTACGCTTACGATCCTTATTGCAGGGCAGATCTTTTCGAAAACGACGGGGTTAAAGTCTTTTGCAGGCTGGAAGATTTATACGAAAAATGTCAGATTGTATCTTTGCACATTCCGGCCACCGACGAGACCCGTAAATGTATCAATGCTGAATTGCTGGGCCGCATGCCCAAAAATGCCATCCTGGTTAATACAGCCCGCAAAGAGGTGATTGATGAAACTTCTTTGATGATGCTTATGGAAAATCGGGGTGATTTTAAATACATCACCGATATTATGCCTGCCGCAGATGCCAAGTTTGCCGAAAAGTTCCCAGGCCGGTATTTTTCCACCCCCAAGAAAATGGGAGCCCAGACAGCCGAAGCCAATATCAACGCCGGTATAGCAGCTGCTAAACAAATTGTAGGCTTTTTCAAAGAAGACAATCAGACATTCAGAGTCAATCCCTAAATTAGCATGACAAAAATCAGAGCTTTCAAAGGCTGGCGGCCACCGCAGAATCTGGTTGAAAAAGTGGCATCCCGGCCCTACGATGTATTAAATTCCAATGAGGCCAGGCAGGAAGCTGCCAATAATGAGTTTTCTCTCTATCACATCATCAAACCCGAAATTGATTTTCCAGTGGGTACCGATGAACATGATCCTAAGGTCTATATAAAAGCACGGGAAAATTTTGACCTTTTTCGTCAAAAGGGCTGGTTGGTGCAAGACTACAAAGCCATGTACTACATCTATGCCCAGACCATGAACGACCGAACCCAATACGGCCTGGTGGTTTGCGCCAGCGTAGAAGATTATATGAGCGGTCGTATCAAAAAGCATGAATTGACCCGACGCGATAAGGAAGAAGACCGTATGAAGCATGTACGTGTGAACAACGCCAATATCGAGCCGGTCTTTTTGGCTTATCCCGCTCAGGAGGAACTCGACAGGATAGTAGCAGAACACATCAAAAAGAGCCCTGTTTACAATTTTACCGCAGCCGACGGTTTTGGTCATCAATTTTGGCTGGTCGATGACGACGAAAGCATCAAAACCGTCACCGCCTGTTTTGAGCGGATGCCTGCTCTCTACATTGCTGACGGCCATCACCGTACTGCTGCCGCTGCCCTGGTGGGTAACGAAAAGAAAGAGCAAAATCCCGCCCACAGCGGAAACGAGGAGTATAATTATTTTCTGGCTGTTTGTTTTCCCGACAATCAGTTGCAAATTATTGATTACAATCGCCTGGTCAAAGATTTGAACGGTTTGGATAAAGAATCTTTCCTGTCCGCTCTGGAAGAAGATTTTGTTGTAGAAAACCAAGGCTCAGAAATTTACAAACCCAACTGTTTACACAATTTTGGCCTTTATATAGACAGTGAATGGTATTCTCTCACTGCCCGGCAGGGAAGATACGACGACAACGACCCCATCGGTATACTGGATGTAAGCGTTTCATCGCAACTTATCTTGGATAAAATATTAGGAATCAAGGATTTGCGCAGCGACAAACGCATCGATTTTGTCGGTGGTATCCGCGGGCTTGAAGAATTGGAACGCCGCGTTGACAGTGGCGAGATGGCCCTTGCCCTGGCCCTGTATCCTGTTTCGATGAAACAGTTGATTGATATTGCAGACAGCGGCAACATTATGCCTCCCAAAACTACCTGGTTTGAACCTAAATTACGTTCAGGACTGGTAATACATAGCCTGGATGACTAAAAGGCCCTGAACCCCTGCAAAATACTATGACTGATGAATACAGAACCATAGCCAGCCGCAGCGAAGGCCTCTATAAAGATAAAGGCAGTAAATTTCTGGCTTTTGCTCTGCCGGTAGATAATCTGGAGGATGTACAACAAGAGCTGGAACAATTCAGGAAAAGTTATTTTGATGCACGCCATATCTGTTATGCTTATACGCTGGGATTAGAAGGAGAACAATACAGAGCCAACGATGACGGAGAACCTTCCGGAACAGCCGGCCGCGCTATACTAGGTCAAATCCGATCCTTTGGGCTCATCAATGTGCTGGTGGTTGTAGTGCGTTATTTCGGTGGAGTTTTATTGGGAACCGGAGGTTTGACTTCTGCCTACAAAACAGCTGCAGCTGCGGCCCTGTCCAATGCCAGGGTCCTGGAAAAAACGCTGGACGCCCAAATCAGCCTTAGTTTTGAATATCCTTATACCAACGAAGTAATGAGTATAATCAAAGACTGCGGAGCCCAGATAATTCATCC
>Ga0172382_10013717_pt1 | contig 10404 bp, 14 predicted proteins | sample Leawel138RmetaG_FD_122245 | JGI IMG/M metagenome (GOLD analysis project Ga0172382, IMG submission 122245) | Leachate microbial communities from a municipal landfill in Southern Ontario, Canada - Leachate well 138R metaG | ecosystem: Engineered > Solid waste > Landfill > Unclassified | place...
ATGGACGTGTAGGGGCGCACCTGCGTGTGCGCCCCTACGGGTTGTGCGTTATTCCGCAACCTCAATCGCCGCGCCGTCCGCGGTGATGGTGCATTCGGCCACGATGGAATTGTCCGCCGGGAACTGCCTGGAAATGCCCAAGACGCCTTGGCAGAGGATGTGTTGGGCACGGAGCCGGTGCGGGAAGAACTTGAACAGCAGTTTCTGGTTTTTGAGGCCCAAAAGCGGATCGGTCACGCCGTCCTTGAGGTAGGCGCTGAACGATCCCTGGGCCAGGCTGGAGGAACTGGAGCCGACGGCCCCGCCGTAGACAGCCGTGGAGCTCTGGGAGTGCGTGGTTTCCGGGGGTACGAAATCCGAGGCAGGTTCCAGGGGCGCGAAGTCGGCGGTGTAGTACTCCACCCAGACGCTCTTGGACTCGTCGGGATCGGTGCCGGGGTCGTCGTTGTGGATCGCGGGCAGGGCGGAGGCAAACGTGATCTCGCCGGTCAGGTAGTCCTCGCTGGAGGGGATCGGGTAGTCGAACCGCTCCATGCTGGTGCCGGGGATCTGACGGATGTCCGCGGCAACGACAGGAGCGGCGGAGCCTCCGGTCATGCGGACCTGACCCACCTCGATCTCGCCCACCGGGATGTAGGGAGGCCCGCCGGCCACGCCGCGAGCGGACTTAAACCCGCTCTGGTCCGTGGTGGCGGTACCAGCTTCCACGGCATACGCGCCCGAGGCATTGACCACGATGGAATGGATCGCAAATTCTCCGGCAGATGGCCGGGTCAGGCCCTGGCCGGTGGCCAGGGTGGCCGCGGTAATGGAATCACGCGCCATGCCGCCCTGGTACGCAGTGCCCAATGCCACATCCACGGAATCATTGGCCGCTGGGGTGGGCGTGATGGCCGCACCTGTGCGGATGCCGTCCGGGCGGATGACCGGCTCGTAACCGGCAGCCCCGGACCATGGGGCGTCAGACGACGCGAACGCCTGGCGGTCGGTGGTGGTGAGTTGCTCCATAGGGACAAGGGTTTGCCCGGCCTCGTACATGATCAGGGCCTGGTCGGCCTGGTTTGCTCGCAGTGCCATACTGTTATCCTCCGTTTTGTTCGATGTATTGTTCAAAGTGCAGCCGTACCTGGACCACGATGGTCACGATGGCCGGGCCGATTTCGCCGGGGTAGTCCGCGATGCCGCCGCCCACGTAGGTAATACTGACGTATTGCGGATCGTCGCCGGATTCGACTTCTATCTGACCAGGCGCGAATAACGCCTGTTTGATCTCCGCAAAGATTGGCTCGCACAGCTCGGTCACGTCCCGGCCGTCCTTGAGGCTGACCAGGGCGGACACTTCGCAGGGCATGTCGATCCTGTCCGCGCCGTACCGGGTGCGCTCGGACGACTCCAGGCCGGGCACGATGGTCAGCACCGGCAGCGGATCGCTGTCCGGGTCAAAAATGGTGCGCCCGACAAAGACCGTTGGCCCGAATGTCTGCCAGGAATGGGATTCGAGCCGGTCCCTGAGTTTTTCCAGAATGGTTTGGCGTGTTTCCATTACCATTTCCCGTCGATGCGTCGGAACTCGGCGGCGATTTCGCGCTGGATGTTCGTGTCCAGGCGGTCCGCGGCCGCTACCTGGATGCGTGCCCAATTATGCGGGGCGTTGTAGATGACCTCGGGGTGCGCGGTGTAGCGGGCCTCGATGGGATAGCGACCCACCATGCGCCCGCCCTCGACTTTGCGCCGGAACACAATTTTCTTGCCGGAGTTGCGGCCCGTGGCGATAAATGCGCGGGGGATCAGTTGGCGCCCCGTGCTCTTGCGCACGTCCACGCTGACGCCCGCCTTGGTCTGCCTGGTCTCGGCAATGTCGGTCAGGTGGACCGCCCCGCCCTTGGAGACGATGACCCCTGTCAAATTTGCCCTGGTCGCCTTGGTTGCGGTCATGCGCTTGTCCAGGGTCGCGGCCTTGTAATTGTACTCTTCCCGGACCAGCTTCTTCATGTCCGTCTTGACGCCGGTGAGCGCCTTGTTGATCGCCCGGACCGCGACGTGAGGCATTTCTCGAGACAGATCCGCCAGGTCATCCTTGACCCGCTCCAGATCGTGGACGTTGATCGTGGTAGCCATTAGACGCCGATCCTTCGGGTTTCGCGGTCCAGTTCCAGCAGCCATTCGCCGCCCTCGGACATGGGCGGGGTGGAGACGTGCCAGGTGGTGCCGCGCATGACGACCTTGTCGCCGGGTTTGGGGCTGGGCACGTCCGCAGCCTGGACCCGGATGGACATGCCGGGCACGTACACGCCGGGCACTTGCGTTGTCCGGGTGGCCCCGCCGTCCTCCACGACCAGGATGGACGCGCCGTTGTAGATGGCGGCCTCGGCGAACTCGTCCGCGTTGTAGAAGACGGCGGCCAGGTCGTGGGTGAGCATGTCCTTGAACGTCACTTGTCACCCCCCACGGCCAACTTGAACCCGGACCACAGGGCCGCGACCAGGCCGGACACGATCAGCGTTACGACCATGATCACCGCGGCCACGGACACGCGGTCAGATGTCTTGCGCAGCTTGGCGGTCCAGACGTGGTTGGCCCGCATCTCGCGGATGCCCGCGGATTGGTCGCCGGACCCCAGATCGTGGAGCATGCCCATCAGGTGCCGGATTTGCGGTTTCTCGCACTCGTTGAGCGGGCAGTCGCAGCGGTGTTCCATGATCGCCTCGCGGATGGCCCGGTCCGTGCGGTCCCGCTCCACCTCCACGATCCCGCGCACCGCGGCCTCGATGGTCAGCTTGAGGCTGTCGCGCATGTCCTGCTTCAGATCCCGAGCCAGGGCCTCAAACTGTTCCGCGATGTGATCGGTCATTGACCGGCTCCGCTGGTGGTCGTGGTCGTGGTGGTCGTGGTCGGGCGGCTGCTCATGTCCATCTGCACGCCCTCGCTGAAATTCCCGCCCACATAACCCGCGTTGGTGTCGTTCAAACCGGAAAAACCGACGGTGGATTCGTTGTCCGCGTTGATGGTGATGTCGCCCCCGTGCCTACTCAAAGTCTTGACGACCTCACCGGCCACGATGCCCAGACCCAGCGTTTTGAAACCGTCCACGACGTTGCCCACGACACTGGCGTCTCTCTGGGCCTCGGCCCGGAAAATCTCCACCGCCGGATTGGCCGACGGGTCGTTGAACACCACGGAGCGGGACCAGTCGTAGCGGGTGTCAACCTCGATGCGCGTGCCGGCCGGCAGGATCATTTCTTCTTCAACGATGAAGCGCACCCGCGCCATGTCGTGGTTGCCCGCGGCCAGGGCCTTGGCGATTTCCTGGTTGCTCAACATCGTGGCCTGGTGCATTTCCTTGATCATGGCGTAATCAGGCTTGGCGCACCCCTGGAGGAACATCAGCAGGACCAGGGCCAGGGCCACGACAACAGCGCACAAGAGCGGACCGTATTTGCGAAAAACGGCTTTCATCTTTTTGGCTCCTTTATGATCTCGAACGTCCGCCCCATGACCCAGGCGGGCAGATCGCCGGGTCGGGCCGCACGGTTGCGTTCCAGGGCGATTTTGCCCGCGTCGGTCAGACAGCCGTTGCCCAACAGGCCGGATTTGCGCCACTTGGCCCATACCAGCTCGCTGCAGAAATATCGTTTGGCATCCTCGGATACCCGGCCAAATAGATTGCCGAACAGCCCCTTGTAATCATACTTGATTCCCATCGACAGGGCAGTCATGGTGTCGGCGCGGATTCTCTCCTGGTTCACGCCCCACAGGCATGACGGCTGAAACAGATAGGCGCGGCCCCGCATCCCGGCGATGCGCTCGGACAGCAGGGTGAATTTCAGTCCGCCGGACAGGGCCTCGACCATATACACGCGATCCGTCATCCCTGGCGCGTCGAACCGCACACACAGGCTGGCGTGGCTGTACGCGGTGAACCGTTGGATAATCCACGGCACAATGCCGCGTGACTGCCAGAGAATGCAGTCGCCGTTGCGGATGGTTTCGCGGATCTGGAGATAGGTTTGCTGGATCATCACATCGCCCTCCGCAAAAAATCGCGCAGCCAGCGCATGTCCATGTTCGGGCATGATTTGCCGGGGTCCAGCTCATAATGCCCGACCACGCGGCCCGCGGTGATCGGGATCGCGCATTGCGCGGCCAGGCGATCCACCAGTGAGGCCAGGGCGTCCAGCTGGGCCGCGGAAAACAGCCGCCGCCCGATCAGGCAGATCCCGATGGAATCCAGGTTGTGCCCGGCGACATGCGCCCCGGTCTGCTCCAGGGGCCGTCCGGTTTCCACGATCCCGTCCATGTTGCGCTGGTAATTGCCGCCCTGCCAGTCCGCGTGCAGCGGGTAGCCGTTCAGGATCGTGTAATGATAGCCGATCCCGCGCCAACCCCGCGCCAGATGCCAGCGGTTGATCTCGGCGGCCGTGCCCCACCAGGAGTCGGAGCAGTGGATAATGATGCGGTTGACGGGCCTCATGTCGTGCCTTTTCGGGCAGGCGCAAGGCCTGCCCCTACATTCCGGTTCCGGGTTCGCGGTTCAAAACCTCCGGTAGAACCATTCCCAACAACGGGCTATCCGCAGGGACCAGCACCGGCCCAGGCCCAGGTCGCACAGTCGGCAGTAGACGTGCAGGGGGTTGAGCCGGTGCTGGTGTGCGGGGATCATGGTTAGCCGGTGATCGTGTTCACCGTGGTCGCCTTGAACAGGCCGGGGCAGAGCAGGACCGCGCCGGTGGTGTCGTTCTTGACCGTGACCACTCCGACCTGCTGGACGGTATCGCCGCCGGTTGTGTGGGCGTCGAGCGTCCAGCCTCCAGCGGTGTCGGACAGGTAGACCGGATCGCCAATGGCGCTGGCGCTGTCCGTGTTCTGGCCGGTGAGCAGGTAGGCGTCGCCGACATGGCCGATGGCCGTGTTGGCAATGTCCGCGATGGCCACGGCCACGGCGGCGTTGGCCGGGGCGGATGCGTCGGCGTCGGCCAGGGACGCCTTGAGGTAGCCCTTGGCGTCGTAGCCGCTGATGTAGACCAGCTCTCCCGCGTCAATGGTTTCCGCGGCAATGACCGGGAGCAGGACGCGCTTGCCGGCCAGGAGCACGTTGACCGTGGTGTCGTCGCCGGCGGCGGCTTCGGTGCAGTAGCCGACCAGCGGGAAAACGGCGGTGGCGCATGCGCGGGAGTTGGCGATGTCCCAGAACACGGGATCGCCCGCCGCAAAGGCGGTGCCGTTGGCCGGGGTGGAGTTGTTGTGTTTGGCCAAGGCCCAGACGCCGGACAAGGCCACGGAGCCCGTGGCGTCGTCGACCAGGGTCTGGATCAGCACGCCGGGGATGCCCCCGATCCAGGCCAAGGCCCCTGAGGCAAGGGTGCCGCCGGTTTCATTTTTCCACTGAATGACGTGGCCCTGTTGGGTGAAGTTCGTAGCCATATCTATTTTCCTCCGTAATGGATTCATGGGCCGTTTGCCCGGCCCGTTAGGTCAGTTTGTCAACGTCCGCCGTGGTTAGCTGGCGCCCTTGTTGTAATACAGACCGCGGTAGTCGACGGCCTTGGCCGCGGCGGTGATGCGGGCCTTGAACTCCATGCCGTCCACGGCCCAGCCTGCCTGGGTTTCGATCAGCGGGGTCATGTTGCCGTTCAGGGTGAACAGCTTGACGGTCATGCCTTTGCGGGCGGCGAGGTACCAGGCGGTTGTGCCGATGGTCGGGTTGGCGTCCAGTCGGGCGTCATAGACCGGGGTCAGGTAGGACCAGGGGTTGATGTTGCTGGCCTCGATCTTGGTCGGGTTGGTGTTGACCAGCAGGGCGTCCACCGTACCCTTGAGCGCCCAGGGAGCCAGGATGTATTGCGGGCGGATGTTCAGGTTCTGGATGCCCTGCAAGTCCTTCTGGGTGGCCATGGCAGCAGCGGCCACGTTCAGACCGGCCACGTCAGGGGCAGCGCCAGAGGATGCTTTCTGGTTGCTGTGGTCGTCATGGAACAGCGTCTTGCCGTCGCCCATGGTCGGATTGCCGGTAATCACGGCGTAAACCAGATCGCCGTACTTGCGTCGGGAAGCAGCGCCCAGCTTTTCGCGGATGTCGGCCAGGGCGCCGAGGTCGTCGTTGACCATGGCCGCACGGGTAAACGGAACTATGATCCCGTAGTCCACAACAGCAACGGACTCTTTCGCGTCCGTGACCTTGCCGTACTGGTATTCCCCGCCGTCAGGATTGACCTCGACCAGGTTGGGAGCTTCGGAAGCCCGCGCAAACACGTGGGTCTTGAAGTCGTTGACGCGGCCCGAGGTGTCGGCCCAGACCTGATAGGTCTCCTCGGCGTTCTCAAACCCTTCCAGCAGCGCCTTGTTGGCCACGTCCGCCAGGATGTTGGCAAAGTCGGAAGTGGACAGGGCGCGCTGGAAAATCTGCATCTGGTCCATGCCGCGCACGCTTTGGCCGTGGACCAGGCAGCGGTTCTTAGCCAGCTCCAGCATGCTCATGGTCTGGTATTCGGTTTCGGGGTCACGCACCTTGTCCGTGGCCACGCCAGACCGAAGCAGGATGCCGTCAATGGCAGCGTCACGGGTCTTGTCGCGTTCGTCCTTGGTGATGCTCACGCGAATGCCGGTGGTCATGTCCGTGGGCTTGGCCGTGGCGATGCGGTCCAGGCAGCGCTTGTAGGCTTCGGCCTCCGCGGTCCCCTGCTCGATCATTTCCAGACGCAGGTCGTCAAAATCCACCCCGGTGGAAGCGGTCAGCTTTTCGGTCATCAGGTCGATGGCCCGTACGCGATCCCGCTCCTGTTTGAGCATTCGCTCCTTGCCCGCGATGCGCTCCTTGCGGATGCGCTCGATTTCCGCGTCAGTATTGATATCATCCTGACGTTCTTCGGTCAGCTTGCCGACCGTGCCTGCCAGGGATGCAACGCTCTCGGCAATCTTGCCCACGGTGCTTTCCAGTTTGTCAAATCTTTCTTGTTCCATGTTTTCATCCTCCATGGATTTGTGGTTGTGTGGGGTATCGGACCGGGCCTTGGCCTTGGCGTCCGCGCCGATGGGGCAGCAGGAAACCTCTTTCAGCGTCCACGAGGTCACGACGTTGACAGGCCCTTTCCAGGCGCGGCCATCGATCTCGACTTTCTCGCCCTTTTTGACCCTTGTGACGTCGTTGATCCGGTAGCCCGCCGAAAAATCGGTCAGGTGCCCCTCTTCATATTTGGTAAACGTCTCGTCCGCCTTGGCGGTGCCGGAGAAAATCCCGGTGCCGACCACCAGGCCGCCGTCCTCGGTGCGCTTGTTGCGCACGGAGCCGAGCACGTCGGCGGTGGAATAGCGGGAGTGGCTGTCCAGGAGCGGGACCTGGCGGGGCATGACGCAGCCCTTGGCCAGGAGCACTTCCGGGACGGCCTCTCCGGACTCCCAGTCCCACATCTTGACCGGGGTCTCCGAGGCGATGATCATGTCCAGGGACCGGGTTTCGCGGTTGAGCGTGGACGGCCCGCGCACCGTGACGCCGGTGGCCCGGTAGCTCAGTTCGTCCGTGGGTTTATTTGTGGGCATTTGGTTGTCCTCCCTGGTCCGCGACGGCGGCGGGATTGGTTTTGATGGCTGATTTTTCAATGGGATCGTTCAGGCCGCGCTCGTCGAGCATCTGTTTCCACTCGGTCCACTCGTCCAGGACCTGTTCCGGATCGCGGCCACGGGCCTGCAAGACCTCTTGCGGGCTGCGCAGCTTCGCGGCCACGGCATCCTGTTCGGCCCGGCCTTCGCGCAGCGGGTCCAGGTGCTCCATGCCGGGCTCCATCCAGACGCAGCGGTGGTAGTGCTCGCGGTTGACCATGTAGTTGGGCAGATCCAGCTTGCCGGAGACCACGGCCCAATCCATGAACTCCCGGCGGACGTTCTCGCAGAGCTGGCGGATCAGGCGGCCCCGGCGGACCTTGACGCCCTTGAGCATGTCGTTGCGGGACACGCGGGCGGCGGTGTATTTGGCGTCGTAGTAGTCGCCGGAGACCAGCTCGTAGGACACGCCCACGGCGGCGGCGAAACTGCGCATGATGAACTTGACGAAGGGCTCGAAGGAGTCGCCGGGCCGGTTGTGGTTGGCGATCTGGACGGACTCTCCGGTGCGCAGGAAATCGACGATGGCATGGCCCATCTCCATGGTGTACTTTTCGCCGCCCTGGGCCTCGTGCATGGGCGTGGCCAGGGCTCCGAAGGCCTGCATGGTCGCCGCCGGGTCCTGGGACGTGACGAACGCCAGCCAGCGGGCGGCCTTTTGGGCCGTGGCGATTTCGGCTTCCAGGTAGTCCCGGAGCTGATGGGCCAGGAGGATGACCGGGGCCAGGGGCGTGACCCCGCGCAGTTGGTAGGGGCGCAGGGTGCGGAACCCGAGGACGACCTGATTGGCGGGGATGCGCAGGGGCGTTTTCCAGCGTTCCGGATCTTCAAAATAATAGGCCTGGGCCTTGCCGGTGCGCTTGTCGTACTCCACGCCCTGGTGCAGATCGTTGCCCGGCAGCGGCGTGGCCCCGTAGCCGTTGAGCTGGTCCGGCTCCAGAACCAGGAGCTGAAAGGGCAGGAACCGGCCCTTGGCCTTGGTGTGCTGCTTGACGACCACGTATTCGCCCACCTCGATCTCGCTGCGGCAGGCCAGTTGCTGGATCTCGTAGAAATGCAGCCGCCCGGCGGCGTCGGCCTCGTCGCACCAGCGCTTCCAGGCGTCTTCGATCTTCTGGTTCACGCCCTGGGCCAGCTTGCCGGTGGTCGGGTCCTTGACCCGGCCTTGCAGGCAAATCCCGTTGCCCACGGTGAACTGCTCCACCCGGTCCAGGGCCGTGGCCATGGCGGGCATGTCCCGGACCAGTTGACGGGACCGGGAGCGCAGCGTGGCGATGCTGTTGGCGATGACCGTGTTGACCTTGGGGTCGTGGGGGTTCCACGCGCCGGACTGGAGCGTGTTCTTGGACGCGGCGTATTGGTGGCGGACCTTGTGGACCATCTCGCGGGCGGCCATGCGTTGCAACTCTGATTTCGGCGAAAATACGCCAATCAGCTTATCCAGGAGGTTGCCTACCATGACGCGCTCACAGGCGTTGCGTTGACGCGGCGGGATGCGCCGGTTGCGTCGGCCCGCTGGCCTTCGAGGAATTGGAGGGTCTTGCGGATTTCAGGGAGGTCGGCGCGGCGCAGCGTGCGCCCGCCAATGCGGTATTCCTGGCCGGTGGATGCGGCCAGAAAAGCGGATTTCCAGGCCGCTATCTGCTCGGCCAGTTCTCCCGCGCTGAAAATGGACATAAAAACCCCGTGCTAGAGGTTGCGGATGTTTCCGCCAAACCTAGCACGGGGTTTTGGGGGTGGTTGAATTTGGCGCTATTTTGGGGGTAATGTTACATATATTTGGCGGTAAATTTGGGGCTTGACAGCTATTCCCAAGGCTTCATCCAGGGTATCCGCTTGACCTTGCGAAACTTGCACGGCCACTGCCCAGCCTTGCCCTCCGGGTTCCAGACCGAAAAAACCAGGTCCGTCCGGGGCGTCCCCGTCCGGCTCGATTTCAGTACTAGTCTGTTTCGCGAAAAAATGTCAAGAGGTTTTTATATTTTTTTTAAAAAGTTTTTTCTCCTTTGATTTCAAACGTTTTTGCCCCTTCGTCCCGGTCTCCTGATATTTTTTCGCCAGAGACTCCACCTGATCCCGCAAAAAAAACAGCCGCCCATCAATCTCCACCCTCGTCAACTGCTCGTGGTAGTAGATCCGCGTTTCGTGCACCCCAACGATCCCCGCCGCCGTCCTGGCCGTGACCAGGTTGTCCGTTTCAACAATCATATCGCTCACTTCCCGCTTTTCAAAATCGTCACCACCGTCGGCAAATCCCCTCCCGGCTCCTGCACCACCACGGCCCGAAAGTTGTGCGGCCCGCGCACCCGGACATACACGCTCTTGCCATTGGCGCTCGGCCTGGGCTCCCGCGCATGATCCCGCAGGCCTCGCAGAATGGCCGTCAGGGCCTGGTCGTAATCCGTACGCCGGTCGATCCGCGCCATGAACTGCCGCACGGCGTGCGGAGTGATGAACGCCGGACCGTCTATTTCGGGCATAGGCAAGGCTCCGCGTTCTTGCTCCAGTACGGCGCACGCCAGGTTACGTTCCGCACGCGGCCCTCGGTCATGCCCCACTGCTCGGCAAGGGCGACGGGGACGGGCCGCATCCGAAGGATGTCCTCGGCCGTCATGTCCGTCTCCGCGCACTCCCAGGCATCCACCCAGCCGAACCCGGCCGCCGTCCGTTTCCCCAGGGCCGCCACCCAGCGATTGAGCAACCCCGCGACCGCCGGGCCGTCGCAGATGGCCGCGAAACATCCCGCGTGGCCTGGATGATAGGGTACGGGGAGCTTGCGCATGGCGCTCCAGAATCCCTGCATATGCACCC
>Ga0172382_10013718_pt1 | contig 10403 bp, 9 predicted proteins | sample Leawel138RmetaG_FD_122245 | JGI IMG/M metagenome (GOLD analysis project Ga0172382, IMG submission 122245) | Leachate microbial communities from a municipal landfill in Southern Ontario, Canada - Leachate well 138R metaG | ecosystem: Engineered > Solid waste > Landfill > Unclassified | place...
GAAGGAGGAACCACGTAATGGGAAAGAAAGGTAATACCGCCCTCTTTATGATCATCGCAACGTTAGTAAATATCCTCTTGATGATGATTCTCTTCACCGTCGGATTTATTCTCTTAACGCGCTTTGCTGACCCCGAATCTCCGATGGTGCCGATCTACCTCGCCTTAGTCTTCTTCTTCGCTATTGGGGGCTCGTTCTTCCTCTACTCGAAGATTATCACGTGGGCATCGAAGCGCTTTAACTTAGAGGATAAGATCGTCCCCCTCTTTGGGAGCCGCCGAAAGAAAGATCGAAGGCGCGAATAAGATGGCGTTGTCGATTGGGTCTTACGCCAAGCTCTCGTGGTACCCGTTCAGTGATGAGGCGGTGATCAAGAGCATCTGGTACATGAATCGCCTCGGCGATCCCTCAATCTTACTTCCCAATGAATCCCCCGACCAAAAGTGGCACCTCTTTGGCCACACCTTCTTAGGCATCGTCCACTTCATCAGCGAAAATGGCATCAGCTGGCAACCGCGGAGGATGATCGAGCTCAGAGGTCATTCGCCCTCAATCTACGTTGAAGATGGGGTGTACTACCTTCTCTATGAGAAGCACGACGCCTTTCCCTCCCAACTCGATTCCTTCTTCACCAAACGAACCAAGAAGAAGGCGGTGAGTCACAGTCGAATCGAAGTGCGCTCCTCAACGGACCTCGTGCTCTTCAGTGAACCGAAGATCATCCTCGATAGCCGCGAGATTCCGTTTGCAATCGATGGCCTTGGGCGCCCTCGAGTCTCAAGACCCCAACTCTTTAAAGAGAAAGATCTCTACACCCTCTTCTTTGGCGCCTCGCACGTCGTCCTCGCTGATACAAGCCACAAAGCGAGTCGCTACTTCGCCTCGGCAACCTCAGCAGCTCTTCTTGGGCCGTATGAAGTAACGAATAATAATAAGCCACTCATCGAGCCCGATGGGGATGACCCCAGTCGCTCCCTTGCCGTGGGCTCGGTACGGGTGATTCAAGCAAGCGATGGGTACGTCGCCATTCAATGTGGAAAGTATTGGGATAAGGAGCTAAAGCGCTCCTCCTCCAGCGTCATTCAAATAGAATCAAGAGATGGGGTGACGTGGCTGCCGTCAACGCGGCCTCAGATCCTCACTCCACCCCCATCAGGGTGGGCGAGTCGATATATAATCAGCTGTGATGCCCGCTACAAGGCGGATGAAGGGTGTGTCTACTGCTACTTCAGCGCCAGTTCAAAGAAACGCTTCTTTCCGACCAAAGAGGCGATCGGGCTCCTCTTAGGAAAAGACCCCGCCCTTCGAAAAGTCTTCTTTTAAAAGCTACTACGCTTCTTCCATTCAGTATGGGCACGAAAGACGACTTCACTCGATCCATCATTTAAACTACGGATAACCTCACTGACTAAAACTGGCTCCTCTTGGGTAAAGCCGTCGGGGGTGTGGGCGTAGGTGTGCACGTGAACTACATCATCGAGAAACGTCTGCTTCTGATAGAGCACATCCGCTTTCGTGACTTTGTACGTTGTTCGAAACTCGGCATTTAATGCTTCTAAAACCCAGGAGAGGTAGGTGATGTTGTTGATGTGGTTGTTGCGGTCAGTATCGAGGTACGTGACCCGCGGTTTATACGTTCCAAGGTGGACGAGTTCGTCGGTTTCATTATTTGGCCGGGGGGCGTTCATGTCGATGACTCGGGTGGAATCTTTTACAAGGCCGATTCGCTCACTCATATCCTGAGGGCGCAGCGGTCTGCCTCGCTTAAGGTCAATGATCGCCCAGAACGTCTTTGCCCGGAAGAGGAGCTGCCCATCAGAGCCGTACCCTTCAACGATTCGCGGAAGGTGTAATCTGATTGGTTCTTGGGCCCACGTCTGAACGTGGATCTCTTCATTCCAGCGGGTGTAGCCAAAGATTTCGATGTGATTGCGGGTGATCACCCACGTCTTGCCCTCTTTGTGGAGGTCGATAATCGAGGCCCCTCGCATCGCGGCGTGAAGGCCCGCTGCCTCTTGGACGAGGCGAAGATAAAACGCCGTTTGGGCGGCCCCAAGACTATCCGTTTCAAAGCTGTACGTCGTAAAGCTCAACTTCGCTATATTCTGTTCATTAATTGAAACACTCCCACTACTCATGCTTCGCTTCCTTCTTGTAAAATCTCAACGTACTGCGTCCGTAGGCGCGCTCATCGATGAAGAGTAAATCCCCATAGCGCTCGGGCCACTGACTCTTCTCTTCGACGGGGTAGTGGATGATGAAGAGGCCTTCTTCTCGAAGGAGATTATGATCATTCACCGAGCGTAAAAGACGGATTTTGTCCTCCATCGAAAAGGGCGGGTCAGCGTAGATTACGTCGTAGGTAGTTTTAGCGTTAGAAAGAAAACGGAAGACGTCGTGAAGAAAGAGGGTAATGTCTTCTTCCACGAAGGCGATGTTCTGCATGATCGTTTCTTTCTTTTGGCGATCTTTCTCAACGAGATGAATCGTCGTAGCCCCTCGACTCGCCGCTTCAATGCCAATGCTCCCACTGCCACTGAAGAGATCGAGCCACCCAGCTCCCTCTTGACTGCCTAAGATTGCGAACATCGATTCGCGCATTCGATCCATCGCCGGGCGAATGACTCCCGGCGGACAGATGATCTTCCTCCCTCGATAGAGGCCACCAGTTACCCGCATACTCCTATCCTAAAGATTTTTCCCCCTTTGCTCCAGAGGACCTTACGCTTCGCTGCGGCTCTCCTCAAAGGGAGGAGCTTCTGCTAAGACAGTGCGAATAATCGTATGCTCGGGGGTGAGGAAGCCACTATCGCTTTGGAGGATTGCATCAACATACGTGCGCGCCTCTTCAATTAAGGAGAGATCATCAGTCAGTGAGGCGAAGGCGAGCTTTAGGTAGCCGCTTTGGGCGTGACCAGTTAACTCCCCCGGGCCTCGGATGAGCAAGTCTTGCTCAGCGATGTAGAAGCCATCGGTCGAGTCCTTCATCACCTGAAGGCGCTTCTTCGCCTCCTCACTCATCTCGTTGGAGAAGACGAGGAAGCAGTACGACTGAAGGGCGCTGCGCCCAACACGTCCGCGCAGCTGATGCAGTGCAGCAAGGCCAAAGCGATCGGCGTGCTCGATGATCATGCACGTTGCATTGGGAATATCGATTCCAACTTCAACAACGCTCGTTGAGACGAGGTAGGAGATCTTTCCCTCTTGGTACGCTTTTAGAATGGAGACTTTCTCCTCTTCATCGAGTTTGGAGTGGATCAAGGCGGAGGGAACGCCGGGGTACTGCGTCTTTAAGAACTCGTACATGTTCGTCACATCCCGAAGGTCACTTTGACCGCTATCATCGATTCGGGGGTAGATGAAGTACGCTTGGTGGCCCCGGGTAAACTCCACTCCAACGGAGGAGTACATCCGCATTCGACTCTCCTCTCGTACTAAGTGGGTGATGATCTCCTTCCGCCCCGGGGGCATCGTCTCAAGGGTTGAAATGTTTAATGAGCCGAAGACCGTCAGCGAAAGGGTTCGGGGAATCGGGGTAGCAGTCATTAACAGTAGGTGAGGCTCGCTCGCCTTATTTAAGAGGGCGAGGCGCTGCTCCACCCCAAAGCGGTGCTGTTCATCGATGATGACGTAGCGGAGGTTTTTAAAGAGAACCCCTTCGCTGAAGAGGGCGTGGGTTCCCACTAAAAGGTCAATCTCTCCGCGGCTAAGGGCAGTAAGAAGGTATGAACGCTCTTTTGGTTTCACCGAACCAGTAAGGAACGCCATCCGAACTCCCAGTGGTTCTAAGAGCGCTGCCCCGCTTTCTGCGTGCTGGCGGGCGAGGAGTTCAGTGGGGGCCATAAACGCAACTTGGCCGCCTTCACTGATGATCTTCAGTGCACTAATCCACCCCACGAGCGTCTTTCCTGAACCAACATCCCCTTGAAGGAGGCGGTTCATCGGCTCGGGGGCGCTTAGGTCTTCGCGGATCTCCTTCAGGCTCTTCATCTGATCACCGGTAAGGCGGAAGGGAAGTGACTCGATGAGCTTCAGTTCTAACTCGGTGGGAATAGCCGCTCGGGCTAATTGGCTCTTTGGCTTTCGACGGGCAACGAGCTGCAGGTAAAAGAGCTCGGTAAAGGCGAGAGTCTTTCGAGCGAGGTGGAGCTTCTCCATATCAGGTGGCTGGTGGTAGAAGCGGATCGCCTCATCCGTTGAAAGAAGCTGCAACTTCTTTGTAATTGTAGCAGGTAGTTCATTGGTGAATGAGCTCTGATCAGTGAGGACCTTTTGAATATTGGCGCGAATGAGGCGCTGGGTGAGCGATCCCCTCAGGGGGTAAATGGGAAGGATCTTTCCAAACTGGACGGGGAAGTCCCCATCATCAGTGGCGGGGTGAAGTTCAAATTGACTCGCCTGTTTCTCACTGCCTTTTATCGTAACCGGAGCCCACAGGTAGTAGATTCGCCCAACCTTTATTGTTTTCTCTAAGAAGTTTCGCCCAAAACAGAGAAGCGCTAAGCGTCCATCGCCGTAGCCGCTGGCGTCGCGAACGGTAATCTTCAGTGTTCGCTTCATCCCTTTCTTTAAACCAAAGTAGGAGTGAGAAAGAACCTCAACGAGGGTGTTGGCGATCTCGCCGTCTTGGACTCGGCTAAGGGGATGGACTTTTGAGCGGTCCTCCCAACTTCGAGGGGCAAGAAGGAGGAGATCACTGTAGGTGTGGATTCCAAGCTCAGCGTACGCCTTCGTTGCCGCTGGGCCCACTCCGCCAAGCTTCGTGACTGGTTCATTCAGCGCGCGAAGGAACGCCATCGTTACATCCCTGATTTCGTAAGAAACCCGATAATGAAGCGCAGAATGATCGACGTTCCGCTCCACGCAACGATGAGGGTAATGAGGCTTGCGATGACGAGCTTGCGGTCATTCACGACCTGGTTCGTGAAGAACGTTCGCTGCGTCCAATCGAGGAAGCCGCCGATAATTGAATCGAGCATCGAGATGTAGGTGATCGAGTGGATCGATCGTTTAAAGCAGAAGTAGAGGCGAATAGCGAGGAGGATGAAGAAGAAGAGGAAGATTGGATGAACGAGGTAGTTGTAGAGGGTTTGGAGCAGAAGGGCGATGACCATCGCAACGGTAATCGTCCCATGGGCTCCAAAGAGGCGAAGGAGGGATTGAACGACCGATAAAAGGGCGAGGGCAACGAGGGGGGTTAAGTCAAAGCGCGGACGGACGAGGGCTTTAATGCCCCGAAACCACCTCAGGTACGGATCGACGATTTTCCCTAAGATGTGGGCGAGGGGTGTTTGCCCATCGGTCTTTATCCAAGAGATGATGATCCGAATCCAGATCAAGAGGGAGTAGAAGGAGATGAGCGCCGCTAAGAAGTTAGCGAACGCCATGAAGGCCGTTATCGGTTGGGTACTGTTCATTTGCTTTTCCTCCTCTCTATCATACTCTTAGTCAAACCAAACGTCCAAGACTGCAGGGTTTTTCTTTAACGCAGTGGCTAGTTCGGCAGTACAGCGAACCGCAAACTCCCGTCCACATTCAACGAGGGAGCCGAGCGTCTTTCCTTCCTCTTTGAAGTGGAGGTACAGGGTGCACGAACCATTGAAGTCGAGGCTCGTATCGCGTAAGTGGGTGATTTGTTCAGCGGTGCAGAATGACTTTTCAAGCTCAACGTGACAGCGGCTGACGGCTAACGGGGCGAGCTCCTCTGGATCGCGCTTGATCGATTCAATGCGGAAGGAGATCCGCTCATCCCCATTACCCCGCTTATCGAACGTTCCTTCAAAGCCGTAGATTTGATCAACCTCTAAGAAGGAGCGTGACTTCTCAAACTCATCGGTGAAGATCACCGCTTCAAAGGAGGTGTTCAAATCCGTTAGCTGAGCAAACGCCATCGTCCCACCCTTTTTGGTGATGTACGGTTTGATCTGGGTGAGCATCGCAATGATGTTCGTCTTCTGCCCTAAGGGGACACGCTCTAGTTGGGAGGTATCGACGGTGACTCGGTTCTTGATCGCTGTTCGATAGCGATCGAGGGGGTGGCCACTTAAGTAGAAGCCAAGGAGGGCCTTCTCAATTTCAAGCTTTTCTTGGTTCGACCAATCATCAACATCTTTGAAGACAAATGAGTCCATCATCTCTTCACTCTCTTCATCGAAGAGGGAGATTTGCCCAAACGCTTTAAACTCTTTCTTCCGCTGCACTGAGGCAACAGCGTCAGTAACGTTTTCTAAGAGGGTGGGGCGATTAATCCCCAGCTCATCAAACGCCCCCGCTTTAATTAACGAATCGAGGACTTTGGAGTTCGTCACCTTCGAATCGAGGCGGGTGAGGAAGTCGAGGAAGTCAGTGTACGGACCATTGGCCTCCCGCTCAGCAACGATTGCATCAACGACTCCTTCACCGACGTGCTTAATTCCCGCAAGGCCGTAGACAATCTTATCATCCACTACAGCAAACGCCCGAAGGGAGTAGTTCACACTCGGCGGAAGGATTTCAATCTCCGCCTCCCGAACTGTCTGGAGGTACTCGCTGAACTTATCGGGGTTGTTCATCTCGTTGGTGAGGTTCGCTGCCCAGAATTCGGCGGGGTAGTTTGCCTTTAAATACGCCGTCTCATAGGCGACAACGGAGTAGGCGAGGGCGTGACTCTTGTTAAAGCCGTAGTTTGCGAACGGCTCAAGCATCTCAAAGATTTCAATTGCATGCTGCTTGCTTCGGCCTAAGCGCAGTGCGCCTTCGATGAACTTCACCTTCTCTGCTTCAAGCTCGCTGACCTTCTTCTTCCCCATGATCCTTCGGAGGATATCCGCCGAACCTAAGGAGTAGCCAGCGATAATCTGAGCAACTTTCATAACCTGCTCTTGGTAGACGATAACGCCGTAGGTGTTCTTTAATTCATCCTCTAACTCGGGATCCGCGTAGGTGATCGGCTGACGGCCGAGCTTACACGCGATGTACTGGGGAATGTACGCCATCGGACCGGGGCGGTAGAGGGCGTTTAAGGCGACGAGGTCTTCAATCGTTGATGGCTTTGCTTCTTTAAGGACACTCTGCATTCCAGCACTTTCAAACTGGAAGATTGCACTGGAGTCTCCTCGTCCTAACATCGCGAACGTCGCTTCATCCTCTTCACTGATCTCTTCAATTGAGAAGGTGGGGTCCTTTGCCTGGATGAGCTTTTGGGCGTGTTGGATGAGGGTGAGGGTTTTAAGTCCTAAGAAGTCCATCTTCACTAACCCGCACGGCTCTAAGAGCTCCATCGAGTACTGTGTTGAAATTGCCCCAGTGCGGGCGTCGCGGTACAGGGGGACGTAGTTAGTAAGCTCCTCGCGGCCGATGACAACCCCGGCGGCGTGGGTGGAGATGTGCCGCGCCATTCCTTCTAAGCGTCGAGCGGCATCAAAGAGCTCGGCGTAAATGCCCCCTCGTTTTTCAAGCTCCACTAAGTCGGGGGATTGTTCAAACGCTTTGGTGAGCGTCATCCCTAAATCATCGGGGATCATCTTTGCGATTTGGTTCGACTCATCGAAGCTGATATCAAGAACTCGGGCGACGTCTTTCATGACCGCCTTCGCCTTCAGCGTTCCAAACGTTGCGATCTGGGCAACGCGGTCTGAGCCGTACTTCTCCGTGACGTAGTTGATCACCTCGCCGCGGCGTTCGAAGCAGAAGTCGATATCAAAGTCCGGCATACTCACCCGTTCGGGGTTGAGGAAGCGCTCAAAGAGGAGGTTGTACTTGATCGGATCAACGTTGGTGATATCAAGACTGTAGGCAACGAGTGAACCCGCCCCGGAGCCCCGGCCCGGGCCAACGGGAATGCCTTGCTCCTTCGCCCAGCGGATGTAATCCATGACGATGAGGAAGTACCCCTCAAAGCCCATTGAGATGATGACGTTTAATTCATACTCAAGGCGATCGGTAAGTTCCGGGGTAATCTCATCGTAGCGGTTCGCTAATCCTTCGTGGGAAAGACTTCGGAGGTACGCCGCTGGTGATTCATACCCTTGGGGAACATCGAAGACGGGCAATTGCGGGCCAGGGAACTCAATTTCAAGGTTACAGCGATCGGCGATTCTCACCGTGTTTTCAATCGCCTCGGGAACCCAGGCAAAGAGCTGAGTCATCTCCTCGGGGCTCTTGAGGTAGAATTGGTCGTTGGGAAAGCGCATCCGATTGGGGTCGTTCTTCTTTGTATTTGTTCCCACGCAGAGGAGCAGATCGTGGGCGTTTGCATCACTTTGCTCGATGTAGTGAATGTCGTTGGTTGCAACGAGGGGAATGCCCGTCTCCTCGGAGATCTGCTTTAAGAGGGGGTTTGTTCGTTTTTGTTCCTCAAGGTTGTGGTCTTGGAGCTCGAGGTAGTAGCGCCCATCGTCAAAGATTGAGGAGTACCACAATGCTCGCTCTTTCGCCTCATCGTACTTATTCGCTAAAAGGTGTTGGAGGATTTCTCCCCCTAAGCACGCCGAAAGGCAGATTAACCCTTCGTTGTACTTCTCTAAGAGCTCATCATCGATCCGGGGGCGAAAGTAAAAGCCTTCGGTGTACGCGAGTGAGGCGAGCTTTAATAAGTTCTTGTACCCGGTGTTATTCATCGCAAGGAGCACGAGGTGGTAGTAGTGGCTCTTTTGACCACTGCCCGGCTCAGGGCGGTCGGTGCGGTCGGCCGGGTTGATGTAAAACTCACACCCGATGATTGGTTTGATTCCAGCTTTCTTCGCTTCGTAGTAGAAGTGAAGAGCACCAAAGAGGTTGCCGTGGTCGGTGATCGCGACGCTCGACATCCCGTACTCTTTGGCTTTCTTCATGTATGAGGGGATTTTTGCCGCTCCATCGAGGAGGGAAAAGTCAGTATGGTTATGCAGGTGGACAAAGCCACTCTGGGAAATCTCGGTCATTACTCCTCCAGACCTTTAATATGAGAGCGCGTGGGTATTGAGCTCGTGTAGGAACGATTCAAAGACTCGGCGGGTGCGCTCCGCTTGAAATTCACTAATTGTATCATGGCGGTTTTGTAGATCATGCATCAACTCATAGGAGATAGTATTTACCTCATCGGGGTGAACCGGCAGGGATAAGCCAGCGAGTTGATTACTCACTTCGTTGGCGAGGTAAAACGCTCGCTTTGGAAATGACGCGCTGAAGCGAGCATGAGTGATCGTTGTTTGAGTTCGGGTCGCTTGGAAAGCGACGAGAACCGCTGTCTCAGGATCGCGAATTGCGTTATCGATCCAGACGAAGCGTTGGAAGTCACCCCACTCTAAGCCAATGCGGATTTTTGTTAAGACGTACGGGCTACTTCGGCTGATGAGCGAGCCATCCTTATTGTAAAGGCGGTTTACGGGAACCCACGTTGCACTAAAGCGCCCATCCTCCCACTGCCTCAGTTCCGCTTGAGCGTCAAGGACCGAAAGAGCGGTTGAGAAGGCGAGGCGACTCTCTGGCTCACACACCGATCCGCCGATGGTAATTTGGCGACGGGTGATTTGACTGATTAAACTTCCTAAGGCTTCTTTAAGGATCGTTGGAAGGACGAGTTTTCCCCCCGAAAGAAGGCTACTTGCCGTTACCATCACCCCGATTTCCAAATAGCGATCGGTGCGGCTGATTCGCTTTAACTCTTCGATCGAACCGAGGTCGATGATGTGGTGATTAGAGGTTGAGGGATAGTACTCCTTTTGGCTCATTAAATACGTTCCCCCGGCCCAGAGAATTGGATCTTCAATGCGTTGGAAGAGAAGAGAAAGTTCATTGAGGGTGCGCGGGTTGTGAATAAGCGGCGATCTAGTTGGATCCACGGCGACGCCTCCTATACTCAAACGCTTGAATCGTGATGCCAAGCAGCTCGGTCTTATCCATGCACGGGCAGGTGTTTAAGTTAAGTTCTTGGAGAATCATCGCTTCATCAACGATTCCCTCCTCCCGACTTTGGGTGTGCGCCATTAACTCAGTGACGATCGATTCAATGAGCAGGGTTTTTGAGGCGTAACAATCGGGGCACGGCTTATTTCCATTGACCCGGTAGGCGCGCTCGATATCTCGACAGAGGCGAGTTCGTTGAAATGTTTCAAAGGTGCGAATCTTCGCATCTTTGAGTCGGAATGCAGGGACGATGCAGCTGAGGGTTGCGACATCATTCACTAAGACGATGCAGTTCCCACACGCCTTGCCCTGGCAGTGGCTGAGCATTGATTTAATACCCACGTCCTCGATGAGAATTAAGGAAAGAGGCTTGGTGGAGTTGACATTTAATGTTAACGACTTGGAGTCGATGATACATTCTAGTTTCAATGATTACTCCTTATGATCGACAGGATCATCGGTCCATCGACGGGGATTTTCCCAACACTTGTTCCAAGGGCTTGTTCTAACGAAGTAAGGAGGGCGGCGGTGACTGCCCC
>Ga0172382_10013719_pt1 | contig 10402 bp, 9 predicted proteins | sample Leawel138RmetaG_FD_122245 | JGI IMG/M metagenome (GOLD analysis project Ga0172382, IMG submission 122245) | Leachate microbial communities from a municipal landfill in Southern Ontario, Canada - Leachate well 138R metaG | ecosystem: Engineered > Solid waste > Landfill > Unclassified | place...
GAGCATCCCGGCTGCCTTTACAGTTCCAACAGGTAAGGCCCATTGGCATACTCTTTTAAAGGCACGTGCTATCGAAAACCAATGTTATGTGATTGCTCCCAATCAGTGGGGAAAACATAACGAGAAGCTATCAACTTACGGGCATTCACTTATTATTGATCCGTGGGGAGAGGTTATTGCTGATGCGGAAGAGGGAGAGAAGATTATTATTGCTGAACTTAATCTTCAAAGACTTGCCGGAGTCAGAGAGAGACTGAACGTCATTCGTGATCCCAAAGCATAGTTATTCTTGTTTCTAGAATGATCCTCAGAAAGCTCGCTTTCTGGGGATGCCAATAATTTCATATAAGAAACTACATATAAGGATTTGTACCAGTAGCGTGATCAGTTAGATCCACCACTTCCTCAATATCAGGAAAGTGCTGCTTTACTAACTGTTCAATTCCACCTGAAAGTGTGGCCTTAGAGCTAGAGCATCCCTGGCAACCACCATAGAACTTAATGAAGAGCTTATTATTATCGATGTCGATAATTTCAACATTACCACCATGCTGAGCAAGGGCCGGTCGAATTTGAGTATCAAAAAGTTTTTCAATTTTATTAATCATGGGGGCATGGTAACAAAATTAGAGAGTCTTGTCTTGAAAATCCCGCAGAAGTGTACCAACGCGCTTAGGAGCTTCCCCCTGATAAGAAAAGGGAGGTACCCAAGTGATGCTTTCTATAACTCCATTGGTCGTGATTTTGTAGATGAGGCCTTCTTCAGGGTCTCCGGCAAAAAACCAACTTAAATCCCGGTCATTATTTTTAAATTCCATTTGAACTAGGTTAAGTTGCTTGATTTGAGGATCAGATATCTTTAATGGACGATGAAACTTGAGTTGTGCACTCGCTACCTCTTGATCTCTCAAGGTAATGATAAGTTGAGCGGAATCTGCAAAGAGGTAGGTTAGTTGGTTCAGATGTTTATGAACAGGAGCCCCAAAAGCAATTTTCAATTCATCCTTACTCATGCCTAAGTGGAGTGCACGCAGATCAGGAACAGCAGACATCTTGTCTTTTGCCGAATAGTAAGCACCAACCGTGATGGCAAAGATCAGTACAAAAATGAAAGAGAACTTCATTTTTATCATCCTTAATAAAAGAGAATAATTAATTTAATCACTCTCTTTTATGATTTGGCCAGTTCTGCTTTGAATTTTTTATGAAGACTCATTCGTGATCACTATGCTCATCACACTTCTTTATGTAAGGACGATGGATGAGCACCTTTTTATTATTAACTTCTCCTCCTGCGAGTGGGAAAACTTATTGGATTGAACGTTATTATGAAGAACTAGGAGAAAAAATTCTTGTCATCTCTCCTCTTAAGGCCTTGGCGCTGGAACTGGAGAGTAAGTGGCAAGGAAAAATCTCTATCAGAACTTCTGAATCCTATCTGTTAAGTCCTGAAGAGGCTTCAGTGGTAATCTTCGATGAATGGCATCTTCTTTTTTATTGGGGAGATGAGTTTAGAGAAAAAATGTGGCAAGCCTTTTACGAAATTTCTCAAACAGCAAAGCTTTGTATTGGTTTAACAGCAACTTTTAGTGAAAGGATGAAAAAAGTTGTCGAAGAGTGGCATCACTTTGATGAGTTTTTATGGGTGGATCGAGGAAACCAATGCCTAAAGTATGCTCCCAAAAAGATCACTCGCTTCTATTCACCCTCTTTACATAAAGACTTTATCACCTTACAGAGTCCACAGAAAACGCAACTGATTTTTTGCCAGTTTCGAGAGGAAGTAAGAGCTTGGGAGAATGATTTAAAAAGAGAGGGGTTTAAAGTCCTGGGGTGTGTAGGAGGAGAAACAGCTGACTTCTCTAAAAGGTTAGAAGAAGGAAGACCAGACTTTATCATTTCCACCACCTGTTTAAGTCACGGTGTGAACCTTCCAATTATTGAAGTCGTTCACTTCACATATAAAATGGATAATTTAGATTTCTGGATTCAGATGGTGGCACGGGGGGGACGGGATGGATCTTCTTATCAGGTTTTCTGTTCACACCTTATTAAAGAGGTCAAACTTAATTTTTGGACAAACCTCTGGAGAAATTTTAAGCTCATGATCTGGATTGAAATTCAGAAAATGATATTAGGAATAGATGAATGGTTTTTGAAGGTATCGTCATTGGAAAAACCCCCTACAAGGAACGGGACTTAATCGTCAAAGTTCTCTTAAGAAGCGGCTTCCTTGCTTCTTTTTATGTGTATGGAGGTCAAGGAGGGGGAAAACATCATAAGCCCAGCCTTTTTGAATTCGGTTCCATGATGAGAATTCATATTAAGGATCAGGGGAATCGTGGAGTTGAAAAGAAAGAACTCATGATTGTTTCTGAGTATGAACGCATTTGGGAGCCAACGGCTATTCGTCATAACATAAAGGCCTTCTATCTTAGTTGTCTTTATTACGAAATTATTTTGAAATTTGTCGTGAGCTATCATCCAGACCACGGAGAGCTCGATCAAGAGCATGCGGGAATTTTTAATGTCTTGAGCAATGCGCTTTTCTACTTAGAAAAGTCCCTGATGGATCAATCGTTTGAATCTCATCAACATCTTCACGTCTTTTTAGTCAAGCTTCTCTATCATCTGGGGATTATGCCAGATATGGATTATTGCGTTTATTGTGGAGAAGATCTTTTAACATCTTCCGGTGTTCACTTTCTTATTAGTGAAGGGCAGTTTAGTTGCTTGAATTGTGCTCCTGAGAAAAATGATTTGGGATTTTTGTTGAGAATAAAAAAGGCTTATCAGACAAAGTATCAGCACATCAGTGAAGTTCACGGTACCAATGTAGAGGAAGCAGAAAAGTTATTAAGTTATTTCTGTCATCACTTTCATGTTAAGATGGTGGATCTTAAATCATACCAACTTATTCTCTAGGGCCTGGGCAAACTCGAGGAGAGTCTTAAAGTAAGGATGAGTTTTATCAGACTGCTCTTGCCTGATGACAATGCCTTTTACTCCTGCGTTTACTCCGCATTGAGCATCAATAAGCTTATCTCCTATCATATAAGATTTTTCCGGATCAATTTTGTATTTGCTAATGAGATCAAGAATCATCTTCGGATGAGGTTTGCGACACTCGCAGTTTTCATCAGGGGAGTGAGGACAGATGGCAAAGTCTTTAAATGGGGAGAGCTTTACTTCCCGTAAATCATTTTGAAGTTGTTTGTGGATAAGGTGCACATTTTCCAGAGAAAAGTATCCGCGACCAACCCCGGATTGGTTGGTAACAATAAAGAGTTCGAAGCCTAAGTCCTCAAAAATCTTTAAGGCCTTAAAGGTGTCGGGGAAGTATTCAATGTCCTCAACACGGCTTAAATAATTCTTATCAATGATGATTGTTCCATCACGATCAAGGAAAATCGCTTTTTTCGTTTTGATTTACACACCTTCCAGTTACGCATAGAATAGGCCCATGCTAAAAGTACTTAAACAAATGTTCCCACATGTTAAACCTTATTGGAAAGAGGCTCTTTTGTGTACCCTTTTGGCCTTTCCACTTTCCGGGATTAAAGCTTATGAAGCTTACCTGGTAAAAGATATTTTCGATAAAGGTTTTTCTGAGGATTCAAGCTTTGCTGATGCTAGAAATCTCGCTTTAATTCTGATCGGACTGGGACTTCTTAATTATCCTCTTAGGTACTTTCATTATTTTGGTTTAAGACAAATTGTTGATAAGACGGCTAGAAGTATTCAAAGTGTCATATTTAAAAAATTCCAAAAATTGCCGGCAAGTTTTTTTGCTCAGCAAAAGCAGGGTAATCTTATTTCCATGGCCATGAACGATACGAGTACTTTTGCTGACTCTTTTCGTTTTGGTTTAGAAATTATTCGCGAACCTTTTACGGCCTTGGCACTTTTAGGAGTGGCTTTTTACCATGACTGGCAGCTTACCTTAGTCATTTTTGCTGTTGCTCCACTTTTTATTCTGACTTTTCACTATACCGGAAAAAGAATCAGAAGGTATTCAGGGCATGCTCAACAAGATCGTGCGGATATGACTCATGGGGTTAGCGAGGCTTTGACCGGTCAAAAAATCATCAAGGCCTTCGGCTTACAGCTTTATGTGAATAACCGCTTCGAAAGGATTCAAGATCTTCTTATTCTTCACCGTACCAAGGTGAACTCTTCTGAAGAACATTCTCATCCTTTAGTGGAATTGATTGGCTCCTTTGCTTTTGCCGGAGTGATCGTATTTGCTCACCACCGAATTACTTCAGGAGCTTTAACAACGGGGGGATTTATTTCTTTCGTTGCGGCCCTGGCCATGTTTATGGATCCAGTTCGTCGTTTTACCAAGGCCAATGCTAAACTTAATCAGGCAAGAGCCGCCGCTGACCGAATCTTTAAACTTCTTGATATGCCTGAAGAAAAAGAGGACGGAAAAAAAGTTCTTGAAGGATTTAAAGATAGTATCGAATTTAGAAACCTTACTTTCTCCTATGGAGAAGGGGATATTCTTAAAAACTTTAATCTGACTATTAAAAAAGGTCAGAAAGTTGGTCTTGTAGGGCTTTCTGGTTCAGGGAAGTCAACACTGGTTTCTCTTCTTTTAAGGCTTTACCCTGTTGATAACGGGCAGATTTTTATTGATGGAGTTGATATCAACGACTACACCCTGGAGTCCGTTAGAAAAATCTTTTCGCTGGTGAGTCAGGATATTTTTCTTTTCAACGATACTGTTAGAGAAAACCTGACAACGGGTGAAGAATACAGCGATGAAGAAATTGATAAAGCTCTGGAAATTTCTTATGCCAAAGATTTCATCAATGATCTTCCAAAGGGAATCATGACTCCAATCGGAGATCGTGGCTTGAGACTTTCGGGCGGACAGTCTCAGCGTCTGACGATTGCGCGAGCTTTCCTCAAAAATAGAGATGTTCTGCTGTTTGATGAAGCGACGAGTGCTTTGGATAACGAGTCTGAAAAAATCGTGCAAAAAGCCCTGGAAAAAGTGGCCGGCCATAAAACAGTGATTGCTGTGGCCCATCGACTTTCTACTCTGAAAGATTATGACATGATTGTTGTAATGAAAGAGGGAGTAGTGGTGGAAAAAGGCAACCATGAAGAGCTTATTCAGCACAATGGTGAGTACCGAAAACTCTACGAATTATCGCAAAAAGACTAAGTAGAATGATCAGTTAAACTTTTCTTAGCATTTTACTTAGTCACCCCCTGTTTCTTTTGATAAAATTTCCTCGATTATTTCTTATCGAGGAGTTGCGTTGTGTCAGAACAAAACCTAAAGTCTATGGCCGATCTGGTGGCCCACTCAAAACATCGTGGTTTTATTTTCCAAAGTTCCGAAATTTACGGAGGCTTGGGATCTTGTTGGGATATGGGCCCTCTAGGCGTTGAATTAAAAAATAACATCAAGCAGGCCTGGTGGCGTGCGATGACTTATAGAGATGATATTGAGGGTGTTGATGCTGCTATTCTTATGCATCCTGATGTATGGCGTGCATCTGGACACGTGGATAATTTCACAGACCCTCTTGTGGATTGTAAAGCATGTAAGGCCCGCTTCAGAGCTGACAATATTGATCTTACTGCTCCTTGTAGTAACTGTGGCGCCAAGGATTCATTTACAGAGCCAAGAAACTTCAACCTGATGTTCCAGACTCATATGGGACCTGTTCAAGAATCAGCTTCTGTTGTTTATCTTCGTCCAGAAACTGCTCAAGGAATTTTTGTAAACTTCACTAACGTTCAGCAAACCATGAGAAGAAAACTTCCATTCGGTATTGCTCAAATTGGTAAAGCTTTCCGTAATGAAATTACTCCAGGTAACTTCATTTTCAGAACTCGTGAGTTCGAACAAATGGAAATGCAATATTTCATCAAGCCAGGAACTCAAGCTCAAGCGATGGAGATGTGGAAAGAAATTCGTTGGAACTGGCACATTGAAAATGGTCTTCGTCCTGAGAAGCTTCGTTGGAAAGAACACGAAGAGCTTTCTCATTATGCTGATGCCGCTTTTGATATTGAGTATGAATTTGCTCACGGCTGGGGAGAGATGGAAGGGATTCACTCTCGTACAGACTTTGACCTTCGTAACCATCAGGAATTCTCTAAGAAGAATCTTCAGTACGTTGATCAAATGGATGGAAATAAAAAATACATTCCATACGTTCTTGAGACTTCAGTAGGATGCGACCGTTGTATGCTTGCCATCATGAGCGATGCTTACAGAGTCGAGAATCCAGGTGATGCAGAAAAAGAAAGAGTTGTAATGCGCTTCAAACCAAGCCTTGCTCCAATCAAAGCAGCTGTTATGCCATTGATGAAAAAAGCTGAGCTTGAAGCACCTGCTATGGCCCTTCTTAGAGATCTGCAAAAAGACTTTAAATGTGAATATGACACTGCAGGTTCAATTGGTAAGCGTTATAGAAGACAAGATGAAATTGGAACACCTGCTTGTATTACTATCGATTACGATACTCTAACTGATCAAGCTGTGACTGTGCGTGATCGCGATACCATGGCTCAAGAGCGTATTGCCCTTGATAAAGTTAAGTCTTATTTAAAAGATAAGTTCTCTCTATAAGATAAAAGGGATAGTCACATGACGACGAAATGGGTTTATAAATTTTCGGCACAACTAACTGACGGTAATAAAGACATGAAAGGGCTTCTTGGCGGTAAAGGTGCAAACCTTGCTGAGATGTGCTCAATGAAATTATCTGTTCCTCCGGGATTTACTGTTTCAACTGAAGCTTGTCTTGACTTCTATAAAACCAATCGAGAAATAGCTCCAGCTATCCGTGAGCAGGTACTGGAAGCTCTTCAATGGGTGGAAGGACTGACTGGGAAGAAGTTTGGGGATGTTGAAAATCCACTGCTTTTCTCTGTTCGTTCAGGTGCTCGTGCTTCGATGCCAGGAATGATGGATACGGTTTTAAACCTAGGTCTTAATGATCAAACTGTTCAGGGACTGGCCAAGAAAACTAATAACCCACGTTTTGCATGGGACTCTTACCGTCGTTTCATTCAAATGTACTCAAACGTTGTCCTTGGAGTGAACACTTCTATCCTTGAGGCGAATCTGGAAGACTTAAAAGAAGCTCGTGGAGTTCATCTTGATACGGAACTCACAGCTAAGGATCTTGAGGAACTGGTGAGTGTTTATAAAGCGGTCCTTCGTGAAGATCACGGAATCACTTTCCCACAAGAGCCAATGGAGCAATTGTGGAAGGCCATCGCAGCAGTATTCGGTTCATGGAATAACAACCGTGCGATGAGATACCGTGAAATGCACAACATTCCTCATGATTGGGGTACGGCCGTTAACGTTCAATCCATGGTATTCGGTAACATGGGAGATGATTGTGCCACAGGTGTTTGCTTTACACGTGACCCATCTACTGGAGAGAAAAAGTTTTTCGGAGAGTTCCTGGTTAATGCTCAAGGTGAAGACGTGGTAGCCGGAATCCGTACTCCGCAGCCAATCAATGATGATTCAAAGAATGAAACAAATAAGAATCAAAAAACTTTAGAAGAAGTTATGCCTAAGGCCTATGCCGATTTAGTGGCTGACTATAAAATGTTGGAAGAGCATTACAAGGATATGCAGGATATTGAGTTTACCATTGAAAATGGAAAGCTTTGGATCCTTCAAACTCGTAATGCTAAACGTACAGTAAATGCTGCTCTTAAAGTAGCAGTGGATTTAGTAAGTGAAGGGCTTATCACTAAGCAGGAAGCGGTTCTTCGTATTAACCCTGAAGACTTAAACCAACTCCTGCATCCTCGTCTTGATCCGAAAGCTCCTAAGAACCTTATCGCTACCGGACTTCCTGCCAGTCCAGGTGCAGCTTCTGGCCAGATGGTTTTTGAATCTAAAGTGGCCGAAGAATGGTCTAAGGATGGAAAGAAAGTGGTTCTTGTTCGTGCAGAAACTTCTCCAGAAGATATTGGAGGAATGGCCGCTGCGACAGGAATTCTTACAGCTCGTGGAGGAATGACTTCTCACGCAGCAGTGGTTGCTCGCGGTATGGGAAAACCTTGTGTAGCTGGATGTTCCAGTCTTGTGATTAACGAGAAAGCTAAAACTATGACTGTTAAAGGTAAAGTCTACCATGAGGGCGACTTCATTACTTTTGATGGTGCTAATGGTGAAGTGTATGAAGGACTTGTTCCTACTATTGAAGCTGCCATTAATGATGACTTTGCAACTTTCATGGGCTGGGCCGATGAGTTCCGTCGCCTTAAAGTAAGAACTAATGCTGATACTCCTGAAGATTCAAAAGTAGCAGTTGAATTTGGTGCTGAAGGTATTGGTCTTTGTCGTACAGAGCATATGTTCTTTGCTCCAGAAAGAATTCTTGCTGTAAGAGAAATGATCTTTGCTGAGAATGAAGCTGATCGCAAGAAAGCCTTAGCAAAACTTCTCCCGTTCCAGCGTGATGATTTCTACGGCATCTTTAAAGAGATGAATAATTTACCGGTTAATATCCGTCTTCTTGATCCACCTCTGCATGAGTTCCTACCTCAAACAGCAAAAGATCAAGAGGAGCTGGCCAATTCTCTTGGGATTACAGTCCAGGAAATTATAGAAAGAAAAGAAGCTCTTCACGAGTTCAACCCAATGCTGGGGCACCGTGGGTGTCGTCTTGCAGTGACCTATCCTGAAATTTATCTCATGCAGGTAAGGGCTATTATAGAAGCTGCTCTTGCTGCTCAGGATGAAGGTATAGTTGTGACTCCTGAAATTATGATTCCTCTCACAACCGAACTTCGTGAATATGAAATGATTCAAGTTGAGTGTAAGGAAGAAATCGAAAAAGTTTTTAAAGAGAAAGGTAAAACGATTAAGTATAAAATGGGAACTATGCTTGAACTTCCTCGTGCTTGTATTACAGCAGGAGAAATTGCCACCGCAGCAGAGTTTTTCTCATTTGGTACCAACGACCTGACTCAAACGACTTTTGGTCTTTCTCGTGATGATGCTGGTAAGTTCCTTCCAACTTATACGGCGAAATCAATTTATCCAAGAGACCCATTCGTTGCGATTGATCAGACTGGTGTTGGTTTCTTAATGAAACACGCCGTGACTGAAGGTAAGAAAGCGAATCCAAAGCTGCATACAGGTATTTGTGGAGAGCATGGAGGAGAACCAACTTCTGTTGAGTTCTGTCACTCTCTTGGTCTTGATTACGTGAGCTGTTCTCCGTTCCGGGTACCAATTGCCCGTCTTGCAGCCGCTCAAGCTGCTATTAGAGCAAATGGATAAAATTAACTCTCTTATTATTGACCACCTACCACGAGGGCCTATGGATGCCCTGGCGGTAGGTGTTGTTGATTTCAAAGCGAAACGTTTTCAAACCACCGAAGCAAGTTTCTATGAAGGGGAACTTTATTTTCATGAAGAATCCTTCCTATGGTTTGATCTGGCTTCTGTAACTAAGCCCCTTACTAATTCTCTTTCATATTTTTTAAGACCCGAGCTTTTTACTGATGAGATGGTTCTGTGCCTCAATCACCGAGGAGGACTGCCGAGTTGGGGGAGGCTGTCTAAAACTGATTGGCGGGAACAAATTTTATCTTATCCGATTAAAGAATCAGAAACGCTTTACTCTGATTTCTCTGCTCTTAGAGTAATGCTGGAACTACAAAAGCAAGGAATTGATCAGCATCAGTTAGTAAAACCGATCTGGGATCAAGAACTTTGTTTTTGGAAGGATGTTCCGGAAGATTATGAGATTGTTTTAAACAGTATGAGACAAGTGGTTCATGATCCTAATGCTCTGGTGATTGATGAATTTTGTTCTCACGCAGGTCTTTTTTCTACCATCAATGGTCTTTGCCAAACTCTTTTAAACTATCAAGCTAAAACGAGCTTTATTGAGAGGATGAAAGATCATGATGAACATCGTTTTTACAGCGGTTGGGACCGGGTTCTTAATCCTGAAAAAACTCTCGCTGGTGAAGGTTGCGGTAAACATACTTTTGGCCACTTAGGTTTTACCGGAACCAGTGTCTGGATTGATCCGGATAAGATGCTCGGACATGTGATTTTATCTAACGCTACAAAACATCATTGGTTTGATAAAGAAAATCTCAATGAGTTTCGAAGAAGCGTAGGTAGGATTATCTGGGCTGAGTAAACGTAGCTTAGCAAAATTTTCTTTGGCTTAAATTCATTTATATTTCTTTCTTTTCCTACTTATTCTTCATGAAGAATATAAGGAGAAAACTATGAAAGCACTCGTCTATCAAGGTCCAGGAAAGAAAGAATGGACGGAAGTTAAGAATCCCGAAATGCTAAAACCAACTGATGCAATTGTTAAAATTACGAGGACCACTATTTGTGGAACTGATCTTCATATCCTTAAAGGTGATGTGCCCGCTGTAA
>Ga0172382_10013720_pt1 | contig 10401 bp, 9 predicted proteins | sample Leawel138RmetaG_FD_122245 | JGI IMG/M metagenome (GOLD analysis project Ga0172382, IMG submission 122245) | Leachate microbial communities from a municipal landfill in Southern Ontario, Canada - Leachate well 138R metaG | ecosystem: Engineered > Solid waste > Landfill > Unclassified | place...
CAGTGACAAGGATCCGCTGGGACTGCTGGGAATCGGTATCTTCGGCGGACTTGCGATGGGGCTCTCCGCATACATGCAGGGAAAGGCCGCCGCACGCGCCGCGGATGCCCTGGCCGAGACCGGGAAAGGAACCGCAAACTACTTTATGGTGATCGGTATTGTCGAAACCGTCGCACTGTTTGTGATGGTCTTCCTGCTCCTGCTCATCAACGCCTGAAATACCTGCATCTTTCACACGCAAAAACCTAAGCTTATTTCTGATAACTCCTGTCTTCGGACGGGAGTTATTTTAGTTAAGCGTCATAAATTATGCGCTGTAATACGAGTATAAACAATTATATATGGTACTTATCCCTTTCCCGTGTTCCGGCTTTCCCCTTTCTTCCTGCCTCCATCCTTTCATCTTGATCTAAACTGGAAAATTTGTTTGATTTTACCTAGAATTCACTAAATTTAGACGTGAGTTTGAGATTACCATAATAAGCAAGGAGAATGTCATGAAACGTTGGTTAATGATCATGCTGCTCGGCATAGCCATGATCCCGGTACTTCGCGCCTACGAATACAAAAGGGTCAACCATTATCAGACGGGCCCCGGGACCTATTATAGCTACTACGAAGAAAAGACCCGCCCCTGGGCGCTATATGTAGTGGAAATTGATATTACGAACCCCTATATCAATATCGAGACTGCCAAAGGGGGTAACCGTCTTCTTTCCCGGGACATTCCCAGCAACATGAGTAAGAGCAATAATTATGCAGGTCATCGTGTTGTTTCCGCCATCAACGGCGATTATTACCATACCAGCGGGGAATACCTGAATGCGCCGGTCACTTCACAGGTCATGAACGGACAGTTTATCTGGGGTTTTACCAACAACCGTTCCGCGTTTTCCTTTAATGAAGATAAAAAACCGCATATTATCAATCCGCAGTTCACCGGTGCCGTGTATGCACAGGATAGCGCCGGAATCTGGCTTTCCTATCCGTTAAGTAATGTCAACTTTACCCGCGGGACTGACCAGATGGTGTTCTATAATCGCTATAAGGGCGCTTCGACCGGAACGAATGTCTACGGTTTCGAATGCCAGGCAAATCCCATTGACGACTGGATCGTCAACGATACCGTCCGTGCCGTGATCGAATCGCGCGTCAGCGGCGTTGGGAACATGGCCATACCGGACGGTAAGATTGTGATCTCCGGACACGGAGCCGCGAATACTTTTATGAATAACAATATGCAGATCGGTGATACCGTAAAGATCGTTCAGGGTCTGGCGAACAATCTTCCGCGACTGACACAGCTGGTCGGCGGCGGTCCCCGCATGCTGAGAGACGGGGTAGATGTGGTTGCGGCATCCTATCCGAATGAAAGCATCGGTTCGGCACACTGCTCTGACCGCCATCCGCGCACGGCCATCGGCTTCAACCAGGACTCCACCAAAGTCTATTTTGTAGTTGTTGACGGCCGCCAGGCGGGTTTTAGTGTAGGCATGAGCCTATATGAAATGGCCGCTTTCATGAGTGAGGTCGGCATAGCCCACGCGGTAAACCTGGACGGTGGCGGTTCCTCCAGCATCGTGGTCTGGAATTCTCAGATGAACAGCCCCTCCGACGGCAGTGAACGCTCGGTATCCAACGGTGTGCTCTGTGTATCTTCCGCACCCGATGAAGGTGATCTGAAGCATATCCAATTCGTTCGCGACAGTATTGCAGTCTATAAGAAAATAACTATTTCCACCGGACTGACCGGATGGAGCGAACATTACCATCCCCGCAGCATTAGTGACTGGAGCGGTATCAGCACGGTTTACAATACGGATATGGGAACATTTTCCGAAGGGAATTTTACGGCATCGGATATCCATGGCAACACGAAACTGGTCGTAACCCTGAATACGGAAAGCGAAAGCGACAGCGTACTGATCCACGTGATCGAACTGAGCGACCTGGAGATCAGTCCCAAATATGTGACCACCGATTCCAGCAAAACCATCCGCTTTTCCGTATCTGCCAGAAATGAAGCCGGTACACTTTCCGTAATGAGCAACGATATTTTCGAATTCGAATTGCTGAATCCTGCCGTCGGCAGTATAAATGAACGGGTGGAATTCAAGGCCACGGCATCCGGACAGACCGCTCTGGTCGTGAAATACGGCGACAAAACCGACACGGCTTTTATTAACATCGAGATCGGGGAAGGTGAAAGTGCTATCGACGAGGTCGAAGATGTGGACGATTATACCGTGAGCGCCGATGAATACATCGATATGACCCAAACGAACTTTTCGCTGGTGGACCGTCAGGAAGGCAGCGGCAGCAAGGCTCTCAAAGTGGATTATACGCATGTAGGAACCGTTACCGACGGTAATATTTATTTGAGTGCCAAAGATCCCGTAACGATCTACGGACTTCCTTCGGAGGTTCTGATTGACGTTCTGGGCGACAGCGTGGCAAATTCCGTATATATCACGCTGCAAGACGCCGAAGGGAAAAGCTACGAAGCAAAAGCTTCGGTCAGTCTGCTCTACAATGACGATTACCGCACCCTTTTCTGCCCGATGAGCATGCTGCTGCCTTATGATCGCGCCGAGATCTACCCGATGAAATATAAAGGTATGCGTCTGCGCATCAATCGCAAGGCTACTGCGGGCAGCATTTATGTCGACCGCGTCCGGGTGATCTATCCGACCTGGACATCCATCGAAAAAGATGATGATCCCGCTGTTCCGGCGACTTTCCGTCTTGAACAGAATTACCCGAATCCCTTTAATCCCGAAACCCGTATCAGCTACAGTCTGACGAACAGCGAAAGGGTAAGCCTGGATATCTTTGATATCCGCGGCAAGTACGTACAAACCCTGGTCAACGCCTATCAATCGCCCGGAAGCTATACGGTCCGTTTTAAGGCGGATCATCTGCCGGCGGGTATCTATTACTACAGACTGAGTGCCGGTTCCCGGATGGAAACAAAGAAGATGGTGCTGGTCAAATAAACACCGGCTGCTATCAAGAAAGGTGGATCTTTCCATGAGGCATTTTTCCGCAATACTGTTACTTGCACTTTGTTTTTCATTGCTTTTTGCGGCAATGCCACAGCGCATTGTCGTAAGCCCCTGTCAGCGTTCCGAGAACAGCATGGCATTAAACTTCCGTTTTTACGAAGCGACGGACAGCGGCAAAGTGCAGTATGCGATCAATGCTCCCGACGTGAATCTTCACAAGCGCGCAGAGACCCTAACCCTTGCTACTGAAAAAGTCTTCACCAATGCAGGGGATTCCGTATTGCATTATGTTTGTTCGCTAAACCTTCGCAATCTTCAGGAAGATACCGAATACGCCTACCGGGTCGGTGATGGCAGAGACTGGTCGCCCTGGTATACTTTCCGCACGGCAAAAAGCGGATTTCATGATTTTACCATGATCTATCTGGGTGATCCGCAGTGGGGCTTCGAGACCTACCTTCCGCGCCTTTACCACCGGGCCATGCTGACCGCTCCCGATGCCGCGTTCTGGTTCCTGGCAGGCGATCTGGTCGATTATCCCTATCAGGACTGGCAATGGGATGCCTTTTTCCGGGGAGCTTCGCAAGTTTTCACCCGTTATCCCGTGATATCGGCGGTGGGAAACCACGGCTATCTCTGGGCTTACCGTGACCACCGCAATACCCTGCCGCCCAATTGGCGGCCGCAACTGACCCAACCGGAAAACGGTCCAGAAGGCCTGGAAGAGACCTGTTTCTATATTGATTGGCAGGGCGTACGTTTTATCGTGCTGAACGGCAACGAACAATTGGAAAAACAGGCGGAATGGCTGAAAGGTATCTTAAAGAAAAATCCTAACCGCTGGACCGTAGTGGGTATTCATCAGGGTTTTTATCCCTGCGGTTATAACCGCGATTATCCCGAATACCGCCGGCTTTTCATTCCTCTGATGGAAAAATACGGGGTTTCCATGGTCTTGCAGGGCCACGATCATGCCTATACGCGGACCTTTCCGCTGAAAAAGGACAAGATCCTTGACGATCCCGCAAAAGGCATCAGCTATGTGATCTCCGTCTCCGGGGCTAAACAGTATCCCATTCAAACAAAATTCGCGGACTATTATGCCGTTCAGAAAGCGGAATCCGAACAATATTTTCAAACGCTGTCTTTTTATACGGATTCTCTGGTTTACCGGAGTTATACCGTTAGCGGAGAATGCCACGATCATTATGTGATACGGAAGTAGCCATGCAGCTGCCCGACCAAAAATTAACGGACCTCCTCCTTCTGCGTGCGCTGGAAGAAGATATCGGCAACGGCGACGTCACGGTACAGGCCATGCACATTGACGGTCCCGCCGAAGCGCAGATCATCGCCAAAGAAACAGGTATCGCCGCGGGAATTCCCATTGCCGCGCGCGTATTCGAACTCCTGGACCCGGATCTGCAAATCGATCTTCATAAACAGGATGGCGAAAATCTTCATGCAAAGGATATTCTATTAAGTATCCGGGGAAAGGGCGCCTCCATTCTCAGTGCGGAACGCAGCGCCCTGAATTTTCTGGGACGCATGTGCGGCATTGCTACGCTGGCCTCCCGCTTTGTACACGAGGTCGAAGGAACCCGGTGTAAAATTTACGATACCCGAAAGACGCTCCCCAATCTGCGGATTTTGGATAAGTATGCCGTTACTTGCGGGGGAGCCCAGAATCACCGCCGGGGACTGGATGATATGATCCTGATCAAGGAAAACCATATCCGCTGGGTGGGAGGGATTGACAAAGCCCTACAGGCAGCCGTTCCCTTTGCGCAGGAGCGCGGATTACGGATCGAAATTGAAGTGACCAGTCTTGAGGAATACCGGCGCGCCCTGCAATACCCGCTACAGATGATCATGCTCGACCATTTCACGCCCGAGCAGATCCGTGAAGCAGTGGCGACGGAACATGGCGATATCCTTCTTGAAGCCTCGGGAAATATTTCACTAGAAACGGTCGGCGGCATCGCCCGCTGCGGCGTGGATATTATCTCGGTCGGTGCACTTACCCATTCGGTAAAATGCCTGGATCTGAGTCTGCTCTTCCATGTCTGACGATACCCGAACATCTTTTTGTATTTTTATCAGCGGCCCAACCGCTTCGGGCAAGACCGCCTTGTCCCTGGAACTGGCCGGATGGCTGAACGCGGATATTATCTCTGCAGACAGCCGGCAGGTATACCGTTATATGAATATTGGAACGGCAACACCCTCGACGGAAGCATTGCAGCGTGTGCGGCACTATTTTATCAACGAACGCAATCCCGATGAAGCCTTTAGTGCAGGTGAGTTCGGACAGCTGGCACGGGAGATCATCGACCGCAGTATGCGGGCCGGGAAAAATCTGATCATCTGCGGAGGATCCGGGCTCTACCTGCAGGCGGTCTTTGGCATGATCGCCGAAGGTCTGCGCAGTGATGAAAAACTGCGGAACAAGATTCGGGAAAAAGCGGAACGGGAAGGCTGGGATGCGCTCTATGCCGAATTACAACAGTTGGATCCCGAACTGGCTGCAAGCATCGATGCCCAAAATCCCAAACGCATCAGCCGTGCGCTGGAGATCTGCTATGCCGGCGGGAAAAAAGCCTCGGAGATCTATGCCGAACAGGAGCGGCGCTTCCCCTATCCCTATCTGCATATCGGACTGGAGCCGCAGCGTCCGCTGCTTTATGCGAATATCAATGCCCGGGTCCGGCATATGATCGAAGCGGGACTGGTAGAGGAGGTGAGAGCATTATTGGAACGGGGATATCCGCCGGACCTGAATGCGCTCAATTCCGTAGGCTATAAAGAGATCATCGCGTATCTGCAAGGCAAATACGATCTGGAAAAAGCCGTTGATGAGATCCGGAAGAACACCCGGCGTTTTGCCAAACGCCAGATCACCTGGTTCCGCAAATATGCACCGGATCTGCTCATATCCTACGGGGAAAACGAAGGCTTTGAAGATATTCTGCAGCGGGCAAAAGATATGATAAGGATGAATTTCTCAGTTTGCTGAAAAGAATTATTCTCTTTCCCGGCATTATTTTTTATAAAAAACATACGAAAACTGCCGCTTTCCGCTTCTCCGGCTAATCTTCTTTTTCAGCGTATTTATATTATTTCTTTATTGCCGTTTCTTTCGCAAGGCCGGTATTCTTTTTCCCGATCTTTTCGATCCGGTACACGGGTCCCCCGGACGGGAAGGTCTTTTGCAGGGCATGCGCTTTCAGGACAACGCTGTCAGCCATACCGGTTTTTGAAAGTTTTCCCATTCCCAGAGGAGTAAAGATGGTGGGAAATTCATAGATCCAGGTAAAATCGGCCGCACAGCCTTCGGTATCATAGAATTCATAGGCAAAGAGCGCACTGTCCGGATGGGGATCACCGGCTTCAATGCGCATATCCCAGCGAACCCCGCCTTCGGCCTTCCAGACGTATCCTTCACCGGGATAAAGAATGGTATTGGCCCCCAGCTTGTCCTCGCCCCAGGTGTCTGCTGTACTAGGGCTGATAAATACATAATAAACGGCACGATTGGGATGGATATTGTTCAGCTGGATCTCGCAGGCATCCGGGACCAGTTCAAAACGGCGCCTTTCACCCGGAAACCAGGATTTTTCTTCATGCCGCGTAAAAATATAACGGCCTTCATAATCCAAGATGACATTTCCGTCGGCAGTATGCATGGCACGGACGCTGTCGCCACCCGCAAAATAATGATAGCGGGTGTTTTCATAACGCAAAATAGCGGAATCAACGGAAGTATTGATAAAACTCAGATCAGCCTGCTGGGGATGAATGCGGTGAACAACAACATCTCCGTTGGCAACTGCGATGCTCTCGTTGTAATCGCTCAGCCATTCGCCGCTGGCCGTGACGGGGATCTGATTCACAATACCCCTGCTTACGGAGACGGTATAGGTGTCCGTGGTATCGCCGGGCAGCAGGACCTCATCGGCATTATGATTGATGCTGACCAAAATGCTGCCGGGCGTGTTGTTGTTGACCCGGATATAAGCTTCGCCGCTGCAGGCGGCCAGGACCAGCAATATTACCAGGAATACTAAATTTGCGTATTTCATGCTTCTTCCTTTTCTTGTTCCCCCATTTCGCAAACGGCGGCAATGCCGCCACGGATATTATAACGGGTTTTAATGTATAATGTTCTGGGTTTTAAGGTATTTTTCAAATCCCGGTAAATACGCGCTGTCATGTCTTCCTGATAAATGCCGACATTCCGGAAGGAGATAAAATAATATTTCAGGGATTTCAGTTCAATGATCCGGTCCAAAGGTCTGTAAACGATAGCGATCTCCGCAATATCCGGCAATCCGCTAAAAGGACATACGGCCGAAAATTCGGGGTAATTCAGGCGGATGATCTGCTCTCCGCCTTTGTAAGGCAATGTTTCCAGCAGATCCGTACGGATCTTATCCGCGCTTTCAAAGGCCAGTGTCAGTCCTTCCGCTTTCGGCATTTTGCCTCCTTTCGCAATCTTCCGGAATGTAAAAAGGGACGGGCTTTTTTCAAATGAAATATTTATGGAAGCAGAGAAGGAAAATAGAACATATTCCGCTTTCACCTTTAGATTTGGAACTTGCGGACGGTTTTAATTTTTTAAGAACGTTGTTCTTACAGGTCTACAAATTCGTACGAGATCGTATCGCTTTCGATGTTCAGGATCAGGTAGCCGGCATTCTTTTCCCCGTCCCGAAGGACATCCAGGATGAGGAATTCCGTATTGCCCAGCGTGCCGGTATTGCGTTCGTGATCGTGTCCGGAAATGACCATATCGACATCATGCCGCAGGCAGAGTTCCGTTAGCATCTGCAGTTCCTCCACATAGGGATTGGTGGCGGTCATGCGCCGGATGCGGAAGAAGTTCGTATGGGTGAAAATGATGCAGTTCCGGTATTGCGGACGCCGGGTTTCCAGGATCTCCTTCAGCCAGGCGATCTGTTTGCTGCCCAGGGTTGCTGCAGCGTTGTCCAGGCAAATGTAGAGATCGGAATCATTCGGGGTTTGTACGGTGAACAGATAGGTACTGGTTCCGAATAGTTCGTAGTACTGCTCCCAGCCGTGGAAATACAGATCGTGATTGCCGACAATGGGGAAGGTCGGCAAAATACTTTCCGGTGGCAGCTGCCGTGCAAAGATATAAAAATCCGCATCGTTTCCGGTCGTGATATCTCCGGCCATCACGGCTCCCGCCGCTCCCGCATCGACGGCGGCTCCCAGAAAGATATTCAGATTTACGGTATCGCCCACATGCGTATCGCCCATGACAAAGAGTTCATAGCGATCTTGCGCAACACTTATATTTGTGTAACTGTGTTCCGCATTCCATGCCATGGACTGCTCAAAGCGCTGGTTCACGGTTTCGTAAGGCATGACAAAGCCACGGAATTCAAAGATATCGCAGGCGCCGAAGAACAGGATCAGGGCGCTCAGTTGTATAATTCTTTTTATCAGAGTTCCCATATTGCCCCCATACGGAAGAAAAACCCGAAATAATTGGCGCTGATGTTAAAGACCCCGGCCTGTTTGTACCAGAATTCCGCAAACAGATCCAAGTCCGAAACAAGTTCCAGATTCCCGTGAAGCAGCAGCATGGGATTGGTTTCCTGATTCATTAAAAAGCGGTCCATGTTGGTCACGGCAAGACCCGCATTCCAGGTACATTCTTCCGATTTCAGATTATAGCCGATCCGGTAGATAAGATTCCAGTTTTCGCGAATGACAGTTCCGGCATCTTCGGGGAAACTCTGTATGGCCTGCCGGGTGAGACGGAATGCCCGGAATCCGTTTCCCAGCATAAAATGAAAATGCCGGTAATCCGTTTGTGCAAGCAGCCCCCAGTTATTCTCGTATTGCAACTCCGAATAAGGTTTGTACAGAAAGAAGGCGCCAAGCGCAAAAGGAAAATCCCGGATTTTCAATTCCTGGTTCAGATGCAGATTCAGTCCGCTCCAGACCTTTGGCACATTGCCCAGTAAGTCGAACTGCAGAGCGGCGCCAAGTCGTGTCCCGGCATAACGGTATTCCGCAATGGCGCCCGTACGCAGATAAAAACCTTCGGAAGCGTTATGCTCTCCGGCATCCGCCTGTGCCGAGAACTGCCATTGTGCCGGCATCATCCGGGGCAGAAACAGGGCAAGGAGCAGGACGAAGATCATGGTGCTGTTTTTATGTTTCATGTTTGTCCATTTTTCAATATCGTTTTTATATGTTTTACGATCCCGAATGATCCCGGTATTCAAGAAGCTGGATCTCGATCCCATCCGGGTCTGAGAAAAAAGAGAAACGGACAGCGTCATTCGGTGAGAAGGGTCCGCGCAGCAGAGGATATCCGGCATTTTCCATCATCCGCGTTGCTTCATTAAGAGATTTAACACGGAAACCCAGGGAAAAACCGCTTTTGACCGGTACTTCGCCGCCCCCCTCGATCAACTCGATACTCGGCTGGCCCGCTTCGCCCAGGAATGCAATTTTCATATTTTCCGCGGAAATCCGGCGCAGCATCCCAAGTCCCAGCAAATCCCGGTAAAAAGAAAGAGCGTTTTCCAGATCCCTGACATACATTGTAATATGTTCATAGCGCATGATTATTCCTTATTATTTTATGTTGATAAAGCGGCGTATGCGCTTCATACTATTTTATGTCTGTTTATGTAAGTCCCGCTATCTTCAGCGTTTCATTCCATAATTGCCGGGCGGCTTCTTTATCCACCGCCGGCGGAGCGGGATCTTCTATGGTGGTTAAATTGATGAATTTGCCGCTGATACCGTCAAGCGCGCCGGCAACGCCCAAATAATATAAGGCCTCTGCGGAAATATCTGCAGAGCGCAATCCTTTATCGAGAAAATTCCTTTTATACCATTGATAAAAGCGACCGTTTTCCTGTCCCGTATCCGTTTTTACCGCTCCCGGATGCATGGTATTGATAGTAACGCCGCTTCCCCTGAACGCTTCATCGAAGATCAACATGGACAGCAGCTGTGCGGTTTTGGCGGCACCGTAGCTTTTAAGTCCGGAATATCTGTGCCTTTCCCAATTCAGATCATTGAAATGCAATCCCCAGACAGCGAATCGGTGTCCCTCTGAACCGACCATGATGATACGGGCTTTCTCCTGCTTTTTCAGTTTTTCCGTCAGAAAATAATTCATAATAAAAGAGGAGAGATAATGAACTACAAAGGTCTTCTCCAGCCCGTCTGCGCTCAATTCCCGTTTTGTCAGGTAAATGCCGGCATTATGGATCAGTACGTCAATGGGGGCGGTCAGTTCCGAAAGCTCACGGGATACGCGGAAGATATCTTCCAGTTTGCTGAGATCGGCGATCTTAAAGTCGCATTGCACGGAAAACTCCGCTTCGATCTCCTTGCGCAGGCGCTC
>Ga0172382_10013721_pt1 | contig 10401 bp, 10 predicted proteins | sample Leawel138RmetaG_FD_122245 | JGI IMG/M metagenome (GOLD analysis project Ga0172382, IMG submission 122245) | Leachate microbial communities from a municipal landfill in Southern Ontario, Canada - Leachate well 138R metaG | ecosystem: Engineered > Solid waste > Landfill > Unclassified | place...
GAACGATGGGCGCGCTCACCCCCTCACCCCCGAAGAACTCGCCTTCTTCGACCGGGTGGATAACATCCGCACCTACGCCACCGACACCCTCGGCCTCACCGCCGGGGACAACTACCGCCGCTACGTCCCCCACTACAAACACCCCCGAGACCACCTCGTGGACGTCGTCTCCGCCGTAGAGGCCACATCCTTTACCCGTAAAGAGTGGCGCTTCCCCATAGTAGGAAAAGTCCCCTACAAAGGGTTCTACAACCCCAAAAAAGCACAAAAACTCGCCGCCACCCTCAAACAGAACGGATGGGACGTCGTCGTCCGCCCCGTCACCGCGTTTTCCACCCTCGGCTATTTCAAAGACCCCCTCTACAGCTTCATGGTGACCTACAACGACGCCCGCCTGGCCGACCTCATCATCCACGAAATGGCCCACGCCACCCTCTGGGTCCCCGACGAAAGCCAGTTCAACGAAGAGTTCGCAACCTTCGTCGGCCAAACCGGCGCCATGACATACCTTATCCACCACTACGGCCCGGAATCCCCGGAAGTCACCCAACACAACGCCGACAGACACGACTCAACCCTCTTCCTGACCGACATCCTCACCCTCCGCAGCCAACTCGAAACCCTTTACACCACAGCCGCAGCAACCCCGGACACCGCCCCAGACCGTGCCCAGGAAACCCTGACCCAAAAAGAACAGATCATCGCCGCCTTCCAGACCGACTTCGCCCGTACCTACACCACCCGTTACCTCACCGACACCTACCGCACCTTCCCCGAAATCTCCGTCAACAACGCCTGGATCGACCTCTACCACACCTACGGCGCCGGCCTCCCCACCCTCGACACCTTCCACCGCCGCGTCGGCCACAACGACCTCCGCCGCACCGTCCAGATCATCACAACCCTCATGAAAGACCGAGCCGACCTGCCCCGATCTCAACGCCCCGCACCCCTGGAAACCCTCCAATCCCATCCAGAATTTGAAATCGGAAATTGAAAATTGAAAATTGAACTTCGTTCTGTTTGGACTTTTCCCGTAGCCCAATGCGACACCCGGCGCTATAATCGCCCCACCCATGTTCCGGCGCACAGTCTTACGTATCATCATCCTGGGAACACCCCTGCTGGCGGGAAACCTGGCAACCTACCTCATGAAAGTGGTCGACCTGGCCATGCTCGGTCGCCTGGGAACCGAAACACTCGCCGCCGCCGGTATAGCAACCCTGACCACCGGCGTCCTCTACACCCTGGTCTGGCCCGCCTCCCTGGGCGTTCAGGCCCTGGCCAGCCGGCGCTACGGGCGGCAGCTTGCCGCCCGTAGCGCCGCCCCCAACTCACCGGAAGCGCGCATCCGCCGCAGCGAAACCGCCTGGGTCCTCTCCAACGGCGCCGTCGCCGGCTGGATCACCGCAACCGTGGCGCTCCTGCTCTCAACGGCGGTCGGCCCCTTCCTCAGACTCTTCCTCACCGACGGGAACCTCGTTGCTCTCGCCCTGGAGTACGTGAGAGTACTGCGGTGGAGCATGGTCATCATCAGCCTCGGCATGGCCCACCGGGGGTTCATGAGCGCCGTCAACAAGACGGGGATCGTCATGGCCGCAACCATTCTGGCAAACGGCCTGAACGTACTCTTTAACTACACCCTCATCTTCGGTAACTTCGGCTTTCCCGCCCTCGGTATCCGGGGAGCCGCCCTGGGAACCCTCCTCGCCGAAGCTGCCATGACCGCCCTTTTTGTCGCCTACGGACAGCTTGCCCCGTCCCTCAGACCGTACCGACTCCTCCGTTTCGCCCACATTCGCCGTCGGACCATCGCCGATATCCTCCGGGTTATGGCGCCCCCGGCGGTCCAGAACACCGCGGCCCTCTCCATTTTCCTCATCTACCAGACCCTTATCGGTCGCCTTGGGACGGAGTACCTTGCCGTGACCGGCCTGCTCTTCAGCATCTTCCGGATCAACAAGACCTTAGTCGGCGGATTTGCCCAGGGGGCGTCAATACTCGTCGGAAACAGTCTCGGCGCGGGAAACCGGGACTACGGGCGGACCGTCATCCTCGCCCAGGAGTGTATCGCACTCACCATCGCTCTCGCCGTCGTTGCGGTGATTCTGGGCTTTCCCCGGGGAATTCTAGCCCTCTTCTCCCTGGAAACAGAACTGGTTCCCCTTGGACTTAAAGCGCTCCGGTTCTTTGCCCTCTTTTTCTTTATCGAGGTCCTGGGTTACTCCTTCGAGATTATCTTCAGCCACAACGGGTGGGGAAAACTGGTGCTCTTTTCAGAGTTCACCACCAACGTCGTCTTCATTCTCGGACTGACGGTTATCGCCGTCTGGGTTCTCGACCTGGGTATCTACGGCGCCTGGGCGGGGTTTGCGTCATATCAGGTGGCCCACGCCGCCATTCTCACCGCCGGTTTTCTGTCGGGCCGCTGGAAAGACGTCGACGTCGAGGGGCGGCGATTGCCCGCTCCCGCCGACGCCGTGGTATAGTTACCGGTATGACCCGATGTCCCTGGTGCGGTATCGACCCCGCCTACGTTCACTACCACGATACCGAATGGGGCGTTCCCGTCCATGACGACCGGCGCCACTTCGAATTTATCGTTCTGGAAGGTGCCCAGGCGGGTCTGAGCTGGCTGACCATCCTCCGTCGCAGGGAAGGGTACCGCCGCAGTTTTGCCGGTTTTGACCCGGAGCAGGTCGCCCGTTTCGACGAGAAGACGATCACCCGCCTTCGGCAGGATACCGGCATTATCCGCAACGAGCGAAAGATCCGCTCCGCCGTTACCAACGCCCAGGCCTTTCTCAAGGTCCAGGAAGAGTACGGCAGCTTTGATACCTACATCTGGCAATTCGTCGACGGGTCACCTGTGGTCAACGCCTATTGGAACATAAAAGAAATCCCCCCGGAGACCGACCTGTCCAGGACAATCAGCACAGACCTGAAGTCCCGAGGTTTTTCCTTTGTCGGTCCTGTCATCGTCTACGCCCATATGCAGGCAACGGGCCTCGTCAATGACCACCTGACAGACTGTTTCCGGTACCGTGAACTTCTCGGCTAGTATCCAGAACCACCTGCCCGGGTGTTGACGCCTTTTTTCTTTTCATCCCGCAGAATTAACATTACTTTTTTACAATGGCAAAATACTGGACAAAACCACGAATCGTCTTCTTTACCTGGGGCATGGTCGAACTGGTCGGGTGGTTGGCAACCCACTTCTGGCCGGACCCCCGGGTCAACTGGGTTTGGCTTGTGCTGATCGTCATTGGGCTGGTGCCGATGGTCAAGTACATGTCCCTCAAAGTGGCCAAACTGAAAAACATCATGGTTCTCTGGGTGGCGGCGATGACGGTGGGCATGGTTGCCTCCTTCGGTTCTTTTGTGTGGCCCTGGCTGTACTGGCTGGGTACCTATCTCGGAGGTTTCTGGCTTATCCTGATGGGCGCGGCCTTCGTCGTGAACGCCCTCTGGTGGACACCAAAGACCTTTCTCATCGGCGGAGCGGTCCAGATCATCGCCGGAATCGCCGTTTTCGTCTCCATCCCCCTGATGACATACCAGTATCTCCTGGCCACTGTCGTCGGGTCCGGGGCTATGTTTCTCCTCATGGTAAAACGGGGCGCCCGCTGACCGAATTTCGCCGGTTGGCCCGATTTCGGGAGACATATTTACCGCTAATTGTCGCCGCTGCGATCAGAAATTATTACTTTTCTTGTCATGAAAACCTTACGGATACTGTTGGTCGGTGGATTGTTGGTTCTGGCTGCCTTTGTACTGCCTGCTCAGACGGCACAAAAGTCGCAGGAAGTGGTCGATCTTACCGGAAGCACTGCGTCGGTAAAAGAGATCACCGTTATGAACGACGGCTACACGTTCATTCCCAGTGAGATCACGGTCAATCTCGGTGACACCGTACGGATCACATTTCAGAACACCGGAGGCGTTCACGACTGGGTGCTGGATGAGTTTAACGTTGCGACTCCTGTTTTCCGGGGAAAAAAGTCTGAAACGGTTGAGTTTGTAGCCGACAAGGTCGGTACATTCGAGTACTACTGCAGTGTGGCCAATCATCGTGCCCTGGGAATGTGGGGAACCTTCATCGTAAAAGACTAAACATACCCGATGAACCATCCGGCTGCGCGGGGCGTCGTGATGACGATCGGGCATCGTGATGACTACCAGATATCGTGACGATCAGGCCCAAGTTTTGTTATACTGGGGGCATACGGTATGAAGGAGCCCCAATGAAACAGCTGATGACGAAACGTTGCGCGACCCGAGTCCGCCCGGTGGTAATCGCCTTTCTCGCGGTTCTCCTGTTTGCCACTGGGCAAGCAGCCGGTGCACAGGCAAATTCACAGGCCGCCGCCCGGGATCGGCTCGATCTGGCCGGACTGGCCGACGGCCCGGTCATCCTTGGGGGAGGGCTTTTTTTCGGCGAACCCAGCGGGTTGACCGTTAAAGTATGGTTTCCCGAGTCAGGTTTTGCCGTGGACGGCCTCGCCGCCTGGTCGTTCACCGACCAGAAAAACCTCTACCTTCACAGCAATCTGATCTACCACCTCGCCCTGATCGAGACCGACGGAGGGCGGTACATCGTACCGTCGGTGGGTCTTGGAGTCCTTGGACGGGTAGGTGAAAGCGGGAGTATCGGAGTCAGGATACCCGTCGGGCTTTCCCTCTTTCTTTTTCCTTCATTTCCTATGGAGTTATACGGTGAAATATCGCCGGGAGTCGGGCTGTATCCAGCCACAGATGCGGAATTCGGGGTCGGACTGGGAGTCCGTTTTTATCTTCCCGTCCGTTCATAAACAGGAGGTAAGACTATGGCACAGTACGTTCAGTTTTCAAAACACGGTGGACCGGAAGTTCTCACTTTGGCTGAAGGCCCAAAACCGGAGCCGGGGCCCGGTGAGGTACGCGTCCGCCTTATCGCAGCGGGGCTCAACTACATCGACACCTACCATCGGACCGGTTACTACCCGGTACCGAAGCTGCCGAGCGGTATCGGCCTCGAAGGTGCCGGAGTCGTAGACGCATTGGGGTCGGGCGTCACCGATTGGAAAACGGGGCAGCGAGTCGCCTTTGTCGTTACGTCCCTGGGCAGTTACGCTCAGTTCCGCACCGTCCCTGCAGACCGGCTGGTGGTGCTGCCGGACAGAATGGAGTTCGAACAGGCCGCGGGGATGATGCTCAAGGGTATGACGGCGAGATACCTGCTGCGGCAGACCTATCCGGTCAGTTCCGGTGAGACCATTCTGGTTCACGCCGCCGCCGGAGGGGTCGGACTTATACTCTGCCAGTGGGCGGCGTTCCTCGGTGCAACCGTCATCGGAACGGTCGGAAGTCCTGAAAAAGCGGAGTTGGCCCGGAAAAACGGTTGTGCCTACCCAGTTCTCTACCGTGAGGAAGACGTCGTTGAACGGGTCCGGGATATAACCGGAGGTGCCGGTGTTTCGGCCGTCTACGATTCCGTCGGTAAAGACACCCTTACGCAAAGCCTCCAGTGTCTCCGCCCCCGGGGCTTGCTGGTCAGTTTCGGTCAGAGCTCCGGTCCGGTGGACCAGTTCGATCCGGTTCTCCTCTCACGACACGGCTCCCTCTTTATGACCAGGCCGACAGTGTTTCACTACGTCGCCACCCGGGAGGAACTGGAAGAAAATACGGCTGAGCTCTTCTCGGTGGTCCAGTCCGGGGATGTGACCATTCCGGTCAATCAGCGGTACACCCTGGACCAGGCAGCCGAGGCCCACCGAGCCCTGGAAAACCGGGAGACTACGGGATCTACCGTTTTTCTGATCGACTGAATTCCACGCCGACCAAGGGCCGGCCAATAGGTTCTTGTCTAACCGGTTTAGCCGTGCTATACCGGTTAGATGCACAAATCAGATATTGAAATTGCTCAATCGGCAGAGGTGCGTCCGGTTGCCGACATCGCCGCCGCCGCGGGTCTGTCGGCCGGAGAATGGCTCCCCTGGGGTCGGAACATCGCCAAAGTCGATCCGGTTGTTGGAAAGGAAGAGCGCCATCCTGAGGCACGGTACGTTGATGTAACGGCCATTACACCAACACCGTTAGGTGAGGGGAAGACCACTACTGTCGTCGGTCTCACCCAGGGGCTGGGACGCATTGGAAAGCGGGCGATGTGTGCCATTCGCCAGCCTTCAATGGGCCCGACCTTCGGTATAAAGGGGGGCGCCGCCGGCGGCGGCTACAGTCAGATTCTGCCGATGGAAGAGTTCAACCTCCACCTCACCGGTGATTTCCACGCAATCAGCGCCGCTCACAACCTCATTGCCGCTGCAATAGACAACCAGATGTACCATGAGTCGCGCTGGTCCGACGCGTTCTTCGCCAAACGGGATATTCCCAAACTCAACATCGACCCCTATTCCATCTCATGGAACCGAGTTGTCGATCTGAACGACCGAGCCCTCAGAAATATCGTTTCCGGCCTTGGAGAGCTCGCCGACGGTCCGGTCCGGCAGTCCGGCTTTGACATCACCGTCGCCAGCGAACTTATGGCAGTCCTTGCCCTTGCCACCGATCTGAGGGATCTACGGAAACGGATCGGCAGAATTGTCGTCGCCAACGACGGGAGTGGAAAACCGGTCACCACCGAAGATCTGGGTGTGGCCGGTGCAGCCACAGTTCTCCTTCGCGATGCCCTGTGGCCCAACCTTCTACAGACCATCGAAGGGCAGCCCGCCTTTGTCCACGCCGGCCCATTTGCCAATATCGCCCACGGGAACTCCTCGGTAATCGCCGACCGAATCGCCCTGGCCCGGGGAGGTTTTCTCGTGACCGAAAGCGGCTTTGGTGCCGATATTGGTATGGAGAAGTTCTTCGATATCAAGTGCCGCGTTTCCGGGACGTTTCCCGATGTGGTTGTCCTGGTGGCGACGGTTCGGGCCCTCAAAATGCACGGAGGAGGCCCCAAGGTCACACCGGGGCACCCTCTGGCCGACGAATACCAAAAAGAGGACCTCCAGCTTCTGAAACAGGGGTTGGCCAATCTCACAGCCCATCTGAGAATCGCCGACGAATTCGGTGTTCCCGTGGTGGTGGCAATAAACGCTTTTGGTACCGATACCCGGGCAGAATGGGACCTTGTCGCTTCGGCCGCCAGGGCCGCGGGTGCCTACGATGCGGTGGTGACACACCACCACCCACGGGGTGGTGAGGGGGCAGAAGAGCTGGCAAAAGCAGTTGTCGCCGCTGCCGACGCTCCTAAATCACCTCGGTTTCTCTACGAAAACTCAGCTTCCCTGGAAGAAAAACTGACCACTGTTGCGACCAGACTGTACGGTGCATCCAGTGTGGATATCAGTCCGCTTGCCCAAAAGCAGATTGCCCAGTTTGAGGAGGCCGGTTACGGGGATCTCCCCGTGTGCATCGCCAAGACCCATCTCTCTTTGAGCCACGATCCGGCACTCAAGAACGCGCCGTCCGGCTTTGTCTTTCCGATCAGGGAACTGCGCCCCAGTATCGGCGCCGGTTTCGTCTACGCCCTGGCCGGCGATATCAGAACTATGCCGGGTCTGCCCAGTGTACCCGCCTTCCGGGGAGTCGACATTGACCCGGAAACGGCGCGGATAAAAGGGCTTTTCTGAGCACGGAGAAAACAAATGAAAAACGTGGTGGTCATCGGTAGTGGTTTTGGCGGGTTATCAACAGCGGCGTTTCTTGCCCGGGATGGGTACAACGTAACCGTTCTGGAAAAGAACAGCTGGGTCGGCGGCCGCGCCCGGGTGCTTGAGGAAGACGGGTTTCGGTTCGATATGGGCCCCAGTTGGTACTGGATGCCCGGTGAGCACGACCGGTGGTTTGAGCAGTTCGGTGTTAAGCGGGAAGAGTACTACGCCATCAAGCGGGTCGATCCGTCGTACCGAGTCTACTTTGGCGATACCCTTCCCGGTGAAAAGCGCACGGTTGTTGATATGCCGGCCGATCGGGCCGAGGCGCGCGAGGTCTTTGATTCGTTTGAACCGGGAAGCGGCGAACAGTTGGACCGCTATCTGGCCGATTGCCGGGGGAAGTACGATTTTTCAATGGGTAAGTTCATCTACAAAAACTACTACTCGATTTTTGATTTTTTGAATTTTACGGCGCTGTCAAAACTCGGAACGCTGAACCTGACCCAGAGTTACGGTGCCCGGGTAGGACGTTTTTTCCGTCATCCCTATCTGAGAAAAATGCTGGAGTTTCCGGTCGTGTTTCTCGGCGGGAACGCCCGCACCACGCCGGCTGTATACACACTGATGAACCACATCGACTTCAACCTGGGTACATGGTACCCTGAGGGCGGTTTTGGTGCGGTCGTTGAGGCCATGCACAACGTTGCCGAACGACAGGGAGCACGTTTTCACTTCTCCAGGGAAGTGGTAAAAATCAACGTGGAACACGGAATCGCCCGGTCGGTGGTAACGGTAGACCCGGACGGACAGGAATCGACGGTACCGGCGGACATCATTGTCGCAAACGCCGATTACCCCTGGGTGGAGACAGAGCTGCTGCCGCCCGAGTACCGTTCCATTTCAGAACAGCAGTGGGAACGAGCCAAACTTGCCCCTTCGGTACTCAATTTCTACCTCGGGTTTAACCGAAAGCTGGATGAGTTTTCGCACCACACGTTTTTCTTTGATGCCGACTGGGATGAACACTTTGACGCCGTGTACGATAACCCCCGTTGGATTGAGGAGCCGCTTTTCTATTTGCATGTTCCCTCCCGGACAGATCCGTCCTGTGCACCGGAACACGGAGAGGCCGTATTTCTCCTTATCCCCGCGGCGCCGGGGCTGGAAGACACCCCCGAACGGCGGGATTACTACTTTCACAGCGCTATGGACCGGATCGCCGCGCTGACCGGCCGGGATCTTCGGCCTGATCTCGTCTTCAAAGAAGAGATGGGTATAACCGATTTTGAACGGGACTACCGGGCGTACAAGGGAAACGCCTTTGGGTTGGGGCAGACACTCTTTCAGACGGCGTGGTTCCGCAAGGCGAACCGTTCAAAAAAAGTGAAAAACCTGTACTATGCCGGTCAGTACACCGTTCCCGGCACCGGTACAACCATGAGCATGATAAGCGGAGAAGTTGCGTCGATGCGGATAAAGAAGGAGCAGAGTTAGAGTATGAGCTGGTTTGGAAAACTATTGGGCGGGACAATTGGGCTGATGATGGGAGGTCCCCTGGGGGCCATCGCCGGTGGGGCTTTGGGACATCACCTTTTTGACCGGGATGCATCCGGGGTACGCCAGGCAGGGGGGCTTTCCGGACGACAGTCCCAGCTCGATCAGCGCCGGGCGGCCTATTTTCTGACCCTCTTTTCTCTATTGGGCAAACTCGCCAAGGCGGACGGACAGGTGACCCGGAAAGAGGGTGACCTCGTCCTGTCGTTCCTCGATCGTATGCACGTCTACGGCGAGCCCCGGGCATTTGCCATTCGTGTTTTTAACGAGGCAAAAGACTCACCCCACACCGCGGAAGATCTGGCGCGACAGTTTGCCCACTTTACCGTAGGCCAACCGCACCTGCGGTCAACGATGCTGGACATGCTTTTTCAGATCGCCCTCGCCGACGGCAGTCTCCATCCGGCGGAAGAGGAGATGATCCGGCGGATTGCCGCCATCCTGGGCGTCTCCGAGGCGGAGATGGATGCACTGCACAGCCACTATGTGGGTACGACCGACAAGGCGTACTCAGTTCTGGGACTGACCTCTGATGCAGATGACGAAACGGTGAAAAAAACGTACCGCCGGCTGGTCCACGAGTATCACCCCGACCGGATTGTGTCCAAGGGGATGCCCCAAGAGTTCGTCGACTTCGCCACCGACCATTTTCAGAAGATACAGACCGCCTGGGATCAGATACGACAGGAACGGAACCTCTGAATACCCGGAGCTTCGGGATCCGCTTCAGGGTTATCCTCGTCGGAGATCCGCGTAGATAACTCCCTCCCCACGGATCGCGAGCTCCTGTGTGGCATGTTTGCCAAAGGTTCGGTCCATAAGACTCCGGTACTCCTCAAACAGACCTGCTGGAACCACCGCCAGGATCGTGCCGGCAAACCCCCCGCCGTGGACGCGGTACGCCCCAACGGCTCCCCGGGTGTGGAAGTACTCTCGTGTCAGGGTGAGGGCCAGGGCAAGAGACTGGTCCCGGCTTTCACCGGCAGGGTTGATATTCTGCAGAAGGGTCCAGCTTGATTCACCGCTTTCTCGCATCAGCGACAGGACCAGATCGTCATGGCGCCGGTCTACCGCGTCTATCAACGCCGATACTCGGTCCTGTTCGTCAAAGAAATGGAATCCTCGAAGGACCGCCCGGTCTCCCACCTCTTGTCGCGCACGGATAAGGGCGCTCAAAAGGGCGCTGCGGGACGTTTCTGCAAGGGTCTCA
>Ga0172382_10013722_pt1 | contig 10401 bp, 14 predicted proteins | sample Leawel138RmetaG_FD_122245 | JGI IMG/M metagenome (GOLD analysis project Ga0172382, IMG submission 122245) | Leachate microbial communities from a municipal landfill in Southern Ontario, Canada - Leachate well 138R metaG | ecosystem: Engineered > Solid waste > Landfill > Unclassified | place...
ACTCGTTGTGCAAAACTTAACTTTCGACGGCTCCCTTTTGGCCCTTCAAGAGGAGAAAGAGCTGATTAAGTTGATCGCTACCTATGGAGAAGTTGTCAAGGAGTCGGCCAAAGATTTTAATCCGGCTTTAATAGCCGCTTACCTCTATGAACTTTCGCGTCTTTTTAGTAAGTACTACCACGACCACCCTATTTTAAAAGCACCTGAAGAGGCCCTAGTAAAGGCCCGAATGGCGATGGTAACTATGGTTTTACAGGTTTTTAGAAATGCTTATGGCTTGTTAGGAATTCCCTTCCTAGAGTCTATGTAGAAAGGCGGGTATTGCTATAAAAGCTCTCTTATGGTATAAGGGAGCCTGCAGATTTAAGAGTAAGGAAGAGTTATTATGTACGCATTAGTAGAGATTCTTGGGAAACAATATAAAGCGATTAAAGGGGCAACTCTGAGGGTTGATAAAATCGACTCTGAAGTTGGCGAAAAACTTGAATTTGATAAAGTTCTCGCTGTTTCCAATGATGACAAAGTAGTCTTTGGTACCCCCTATGTGAAGGGTGCTAAAATTGTGGCCACCCTTGGTGAAGCTATTAAAGATAAGAAAATTAAGATTTTTAAGTTTAAGCGGAGAAAAGGGTACAGAAGGACACAGGGACATCGACAGAACTATTCAATGATTACCATTGACGATATTAAAGCGTAAGGAGAGAGAATATGGCACACAAGAAAGGTGGCGGAAGCTCAAAGAATGGTCGAGACTCAAACTCTCAACGCTTAGGTGTGAAGAGATTTGGCGGACAAGAGGTAAAAGCCGGCGAAATTTTAGTCAGGCAAATTGGCACAAAATTTCACCCTGGTGTGAATGTTGGATGTGGTAAGGATTATACCCTGTTTGCCAAAGCCTCGGGGAAAGTATTATTTCACAATCGAAAGAACCGTTCGTACGTTAGTATTCAGGCAGCCGAGTAGAGAGTATAGAGCTGTTAAATGTTTGGCTTTTCAGATGAGACATATATAGACATTGCCTCCGGGAACGGAGGCAATGGTTGTGTATCGTTCCGTAGAGAAAAATTTGTAGCTAAAGGAGGACCTGACGGCGGAGACGGCGGTCGCGGAGGCGATGTCGTATTTGTTGTTAAGGACAACCTCCGTACTTTAGTCCACCTGAAAAGGGTTCGCACTTTCAAGGCTGAGAATGGGAAAGATGGCCAAGGCAGGCGCAGTTTTGGTCGTAACGGTGCCGACATCGAGATTCCTGTGCCGCCCGGAACGGTCATCAAGGACCCCGGTACCGGTGAAATCATCAAAGACCTAGAAGGGCTTGAGCGCTACGTCTTCCTTGAAGGTGGCAATGGCGGTAAGGGGAATTGGCATTTCCGCTCTGCAACCCGCCAAGCCCCCCGTTTTGCCCAAAATGGAGAGCCGGGCGTCTCGATGCGTATCGGTTTAGAGCTCCTTATTATTGCCGATATCGGGTTTGTGGGCTTCCCCAATGCCGGTAAATCCTCCCTTTTAAACAACCTAACCAACGCACGCACAAAGGTTGCCGGTTATCCGTTTACCACCAAAATTCCACAATTGGGGATGTTGCGCTACGACAATAGAGATATTGTCTTGGCCGATATCCCCGGCATAATTGAAGGGGCAAGTCAAGGGGCAGGTATGGGGTTGAAATTTCTCCGCCATATTTCCAGAACGGTGGCTTTGGCCTTTTTTATCGATCTCGGTGATGAACGCTACGAGAGTGCTTTTGAGACTTTACAGGGCGAAATAGGGGGATACGCCCCGCAACTTTTAGAGAAGCCCTACGTGATCATCGGAACCAAAATTGACTTAGATGGAGGCGCAGAGCGCCTAGCGGAACTCCAAAAAAAATACCCTATTATTGGCCTCTCTAATATTACAGGTGAAGGCCTAGATGCCATTAAAACGGCTTTTATTAAACTAACCAGCCAGGAGACACGCGTGAGCGACGATGGGTTTACCACGGTTGTCGACCATGGAGCCCACTACCGAGAAGAGCCATGAGAACGGCAGTTTTTGGGGGAACCTTCGATCCTGTCCACTTGGGACACTTGCACCTGATTCACTCTTTGGTAAAGTATACCGATTATGAGAGGATTATTATAATTCCGGCGGCCAGTCCTCCTCACAAATGCAATGAGCCGGAAGTTACGGGTGCTGATAGACTGGCGATGCTCAGTTTAGCCCTCGACGATTTCAACCATCTTTACAAGGATGTGCGGGAGACCCAACTCATTATCGATACCTGTGAAATTGACCGCGGTGGGGTCTCTTACATGTATGACACTGTTAGTGAACTCTACCAACGCTACTCAATTGATGATAAAATAGGGCTGGTTATCGGGGATGATTTAGTTGCCGGACTGCGGCGCTGGTACCGGTTTAATGAACTGCGTAACCTTGTTGAGATAGTTGTAGTACGCCGTACAAAAGAGGAGCTCAGAGAACTGCTCCCGCCGGGGGTGAAAATTAAATTCCTTAGCAACCCCATATTTACCGACTCCTCCACACAGGTTCGCACCCTAATTGCCGGTGGCAAGAGGGTAGAAGAGGAGTTAGGTACTCTAGTTTCTTCCTCTGTCGCCAATTATATTTTGGAAAATGGACTTTACAAAACTTGAAGAGTATCTATTAAAGAATGTCAGCTCCAAACGGCTGAAACACCTCTACTCAACAGCCCACCAAATGGTGGCTTTAGTTGAAAAATATCTGCCCGGTTATAGCCCCGAACAGGCCTACTTGGCGGGTTTATGGCACGACGCGAGTCGTGAGTGGTCTGTACAGCACCTCTTGGATTACTGTAATACTAGGGGTATTAGAACTGAGGAGGAGGAGCTAGAGTTTCCTCTACTGCTTCACGGGCCCGTCGCGGCTTCTCTTTTAGAGCCATGCAGTCAAGATATTGAGGCAGTTAGAGTGGCTATCCGCTGGCACACGTTGGGATCGGTGGCAATGGGACCCTTGGGAGGAGCCCTCTTTATAGCCGATTATATCGAGCCGTTACGCCCTTTTATTCCAATCGATGCGCGTGAGGCGTTCTTAGATTGCGCCACATTAGAGGAGCTTTGTTTAAAGGTAGTCTATCAACACAAAATATACTTGGCGAAAAATAATATGGCGCTAGCCCAAAGCACCTTAAAGTTAGAGCATTTTTTGACAGGGGGAGGGATTTTTAGTGCTTCGTAAACTCCTTCTCATAGGTTTAATACCGCTGTTAGTCGCCTGTGGGAGTCCTCAAAATTACTACGGAGAGAGCGAGAGCAAAGTTTTTTCTTTTACGGTTTCAAATAAAGGCGACAGGGGAGTTTTGGCTTATCTCGATAAAAAGAGCTTCCAGCGGTACTTCAGAGACACTGATTTCTCGAATCACGCAGCTTTAGAACATTTATTGGGGGGCTCGGGGGAGGTTTTTATCACTCTAACGGCAGAGCAGGAAGAAGCTCTGGCGAGCGCTCTTTTTGAGCTGGAAGGGTTAGAGTACCAAGAAATCTTGCCTACGGTGGAAGTGATGGTCTCTTTAGCGATTAAGCATGCGCCCGACTTGCTAAAAAGAGGTGGGATCGCTAAACTAGACAGACTTGAAGTGCCGGGTGGAAAAGCGTTGTTGCAAAGATTGGTGAGTTCCCAAAAGAATTTACGCATCTACAATTTAGATGTGTTTCTGCCCGCCACCCGCGATTTAGAATTTGTAACCAAATGGGTTAATAGCTGGAGAGAAAACGCCCTGCGAGAAGTGGGGATTGAATGAGGAGTAAGCGAGGATGAGTTCAAAAGAGGCCAAACTTTTAGCGGCTGAGATAGCCCAGTTTATCACGGACCACAAGGGGGTCAATCCGGTAGTCATAGATGTTAGTGAGCAAGCCGGTTGGACCGACTTTTTTATTGTTGCCACTGTGATGAGCTTAGGTCACCTAAAAGGGGTTACCCGTGAACTCTGGAGTTTTCTGAAAGAGCATAAAGTCGAGGTCCTCAACCGCCACAAAGGGGTGGCGGGCGATGGATGGGAGCTGATTGACTGCGGCTCAATCGTAATCCACCTCATGAGTGAAGAACTCCGCGATTTCTACGCTCTTGAGAAATTGTGGCACACCGGTGAAAAACTCGATTTCTTAGAGTTACTTCAAAGTATTAAGAGCCCCTCGTCAGAGGCATAGTCTTTCTTTTTAATCGTTTTGAACATCTCAACCAATTTAAGGACAGTCAGGGAGCGCTTCTCTTCTTGATTAAAGTCGAGGATTATCTCCCCCTCATCCATCATTATTAGGCGATTGCCGAAATCGATGGCGTGCTGCATGTTGTGGGTAACCATGAGGGTTGTCAGGTGATAGCGTTCAATAAATTTGGTCGTTAAATCCATCACAATCTGTGCATTGCGGGGGTCCAAGGCAGCGGTATGCTCATCAAGCAGGAGCATTTGTGGGCGGCTTAAGACAGTCATTAAAAGGGTTAAAGCTTGCCTTTGGCCTCCCGAGAGGAGTCCTACATTATCTTTTAAGCGCTCTTCTAAGCCCATTGAGAGTTGGGTTAACTCTTTTTTGAAGAACTCCCGTTTCTCACTGTTAAGGCTAATTTTTAGCCCTTTCATCCCCTTACGGTAGGCGGTAATAAGGTTGTCTTCCAGCGACATTTTGGCCGCCGTGCCAATCGTGGGGTCTTGGAATATTCTCCCAATAGTAAAAGCCCTTTTATGTTCAGGGGTGTTGGTTACATCTTTAGCGTTAAGTGTGATTTTCCCCCCTGTAACGGGGTAGGTGCCGGCAATAAGGTTGAAAAGGGTGCTTTTGCCTGAGCCGTTGGAGCCGACCACGGTCACAAAATCTCCCTCCTTAACGGTGAGGTCGATGTACTCTATGGCCCGTTTTTCGTTCACTGTATTGGGGTAGAAGACCTTACTCATAGCTTCAATTTTTAGCATCTTTGGCCTCCTTTTGACGTCTCCTCTCAACATTTTTCTTCAAAGCTTTTTTACGGGCATCCGCCGTACTGGCAGCACTGCGGGTTTGGGCAATGATAAGGGAGACGATTACCAGGATTCCAGTTAATAGTTTTAGGTCACTGGGGGTCAGGTTGATATGGTAGCCGTAATAGCGACCAAAGAACATCAGTGCTTTGTAGATGATAGCCCCCAAGATAACCCGTAGGGTGATTAAAGTGATCTTGTTGCTGTCAAATAAAAACTCTCCAATCATAATCGCGGCGAGTCCTTGAACAACCATCCCCTGCCCAAGGTTAGCATCGGCAAAGCCTTGGTATTGGGCTAAAAGACCACCGGAGAGGGCGATTAGCCCATTGGAAAGGGCCATTCCAATAACTTTTAGGAGCCGTGGGTCAATGCCCATGCTGATAATCATCTGCTCATTACTGCCCAGAGCACCAATGGAGATTCCCAAATCGGTGCGAAAAAAGAGGTCGACGACAACTTTAACTATTAGGGCAATGATAAAGGTGCCCAATAAAAGGGCCCAAGATTTACTCACAAATGCGAAAAATTGGGGGAATTTAGTGTAAACGGTGGTGACTCTTAAAAGGGGGACGTTGGCCCTCCCCCCTAAGATACGGATATTCACCGAATAGAGCATCGTCATGGTTAAGATGCCGGCTAAGAGCCCCGGCACCTTTAACCGGTTATGGATTGTGGCCGTGATGGCTCCGGCAACCGCTCCACCAAGGGTGGCTAAAGCGAGTGCTCCCGATAAGCTGACCCCTTTCAAGATAGCCATTGTAGCAATTGCCGCTCCTGTAGCGAATGAACCATCACAAGTTAAATCGGCGAAATTAAGGATGCGGTAGGAGATTAACACTCCTACTACCATGATTGAAAAAATTAACCCGTCTACAAAAATTCCCTCTAACATCTTTTACCCTATTGGACAATCTTCTGACCGTTCTTGTAAATTACAGCGGCGCTGTTGAGCAGATCGTCACCAATCATTATGTTGAGTTTATCAGCAACGTCGAGGTTAAACCAGAGCTCAAAATCGCTAGGGTCATCTAGGAAAATTGTCCCAATTTCGCCAGGTTTGCGGCCACTGAGCAGTTCATCAACTACCCGACCGGTGGCTAGTCCAATTTTGTAGTAGTCAAAGCCCCAGGCCACCAAGAATTCTAAACCATCCACATTGGATGGGTCGGCTGTCATGTAGGGGACACCAGCCTTCGAAGAGACATCATCTATTGAGGGAAGGGCTGAGATAACGGTATTGTCGGTGGCAATGTAGACAGCATCAACACGGTGGATAATCGACTGAAGGGCCTGTTTAACTTCCGCTGTGTTGGCGACTGCTGCCGTTACAAACTCAAGACCCAATTTTTCGGTGGCTGCTTTAGCTTGCTCCATCAAAATAACGCCATTGGCTTCCCCACTGGCATAAACATTACCGATACGTCTGGCACCGGTGAGTTTTGCCAAAAGTTCTATTTGAGACTCAACCGGATTCATGTCGGAGACCCCCGTGACGTTCCCCGGGTAAGGGGTAGAGTAGGTGGAGACCAGACCGGCATCAATGGGGTCGGTGACTGCTGAGAAGACCACCGGTGTAGTGTCAAAGACATTGGCTAAAGCCTGTGCTGTTGGGGTGGCTATGCCAAGGGCGATATCTACACGGTCGCTCTTGAATTTTTGAGCAATCTGCGAAGAGGCGGAAACCTCTCCATTGGCATTTTGAAAGTCGTAGCGCACTGTTCTGCCAACGCTCGTCAAGTAATCTTGTAATCCCTTCTCAACGGCATCTAAAGCGGGATGCGAGAGAAATTTTGAGACTCCCACAAGGGGATTTGCCCTTTGAGTCTCGCCGGCACCTTTGGCCAAAAGTGCACTGAGAATCATCAGTGTTAAAACTAGAATAGTAGCAATCTTTTTCATAATGGACTCCTCTTCAATGAGTTAGGGCTCACTATAGACCGCTACCATTATTTTGTAAAGAGTTTATGCACAAACGTGTATAAACATGCGTCATTTATCCATAGAATAACTATTCTTGCAATAAAATACCGCCCCTAGGGCGGCTATAATAGGAGATTAAAGAGGATTAATAATCGAACGGATCTTCTTCCTCGTAGAAGATAGAGTCGTCTTCATCATCTTCTTCATCGTCGTCTAAGACGTCAGTCTCTTCGTCGTCTAAGAAAAAACCTTCAAAGTCGTCATCATCCTCTTCTTCAAACTCATCGTAGTCGTCGTCTTCTCTCAAGATATTGGGGTCAAAACCATCATCAATCTCTAATTCATCATCCTCTTCGTCTTCGAGCTCTTCATCGATGTAGGTTTCGTCCCAATCATTTTCATCGTGGTATCTCATAAACAACTCACCTCGTTTAGTTGGATGCTTACACAGTATGGCAGAAGATTGTATCTGTCAATTCTCTTTTTACCCTTTTTTCTATCTCTATTGTTCACCTCTCTAACAGGTGTTATAGTTTAACTCCTAAGGAGATTGTTGGGATGGAAAAGAGGCCTAGGATTTGTCTTTCCATGGGGGACCCCTGTGGTATTGGCCCAGAGATAGTCTTAAAAGCGCTACTGGCCGTAAGAGAGTGTGCCACGCTGGTCGTTGGCGATTTTGCCCTATTTGAAAAAACTGCTAAGGATTGTGCGCTTGACATCCCCTTTGACAGAGTTGTCTACTCGAGAGAAGAGGCCCTCAGGGGCTTTGAAGCGGGGTTAGATTCTCTATTTTACCACCAACAACTCCTCTCGTTAGAGGATTTCAGCTATGGAGTGGTGAGTGCTACCGGAGGGCGGGCCGCCTATGAGTCACTCAAGCTGGCTACGGCCTTAACGCTGGAGAACCTCTGCGATGCCTTGGTGACCACACCGCTTAATAAAGAGTCGCTCAAGGCTGCCGGTATTAACCACATTGGCCACACCGAGATACTGGGAGAACTGACGGCAAGTGTTGCCCCTGTAACCATGTTTGAGACGTTGAATTTGAAGGTCTTTTTTATGACACGTCACTTGAGCCTCAGAGATGCCTGTGATGCAGTGACTGCGGAGCGCGTTTATGAGGCGGCTAAAACGGCCTACCAATTGACCACCAAAGGAGCTTTCGATCAAAGCCTCCCCTTAGCTGTTGCGGCTCTCAATCCCCATGGTAGCGACGGCGGACTCTTTGGCGATGAAGAGCAACGGGCGATTATACCGGCAGTTGAGCGTCTGCAAAGTGAAGGACTCAAAGTTGTCGGTCCCATAGGGGCAGACTCTGTTTTCCATTTAGCTAAGATGGGTAAGTTTAGGGCAGTGCTCTCGCTTTACCATGACCAAGGCCATATAGCCACTAAAACTTTAGATTTTGAGAGAACCGTTAGCGTCACTTGGAATCTCCCTATTTTACGCACTTCAGTTGACCATGGAACAGCTTTCGATATCGCCGGTCAAGGCAAAGCGAGTGCTGTTAGTTTGATTGAGGCGATAAAGGTGGCCACCCGTTATTTACAGGAGGGATTTTAGTATGCAAAGAATTGTCCAATTTGTGGTTGCATTAGTGCTCTTACTGCTTGTCTTTACCGGTTGTGCTACCCAAGTGGCCGTAGAACGCCTTATTCCGGCCAAGTACTCTATGGCCGATTACCGTGAGCTGACACTGTTGGCTGTCAAACCCTACCGTTTTTTTCTCAATGAGGCTCCCAGTTATGTTGTTAAGGACTTGAGCGGTAACGCCCCTTTCAAAGTTTTTTCGGGTTATGGGAACTTTTTTGAACGAGAATTGGCCAATAATTTAGACAGGGAATTGAGGAATAAGCTCGCCCTACGGGACTATTTTCTCCTCACTGAGAGTAGCCGAGAGGCTTATTTGGATGTTGAGGTGAAACGCTTGGAGGTGGAAGAGTATATTTGGGCGCGCAAGGAGACCAGTGATGAGGGCCAGGAGGAGACCCTTTACAACTTACAGCAGAAACTCCTCTTAGAGGTAGCATTTCAAGTGGTTGATGTCAAAACCGGGCGCACTGTCTACAGCGATGCGTACTATCGGCGGAAAGAATTCTCTTACGCCTTAGACGTAGAGAAGGGGCCGACTATCTATGCGCCCAGTTTATCTCACTCTTTGCTCGAGATGGGTAAAGAGCTAATTGGCGAAGTTGCCGATGCCCTCACCCCCAGAAGGGAGATCGTAACTTTCTCGTTAATGAGCAATAAACCTAAAATTGAGAGGCTCGAGGAGGCTTATAAAGCAGTTGAGGAGGGGCGTTTGAATTATGCCTACGATCTTTTCCTAAGCGAATTCAGGCGTAGCGGTCAGGTTGCTGCGGGGTACAACGCAGCCCTTATCATGGAGGCGCAGCAAAATAGAGCAGAGGCCATCGATTTAATGCGCCAAGTTTATCACCAAAGTGCCTCAGCCAAGGTGAAAAGGCAGCTCGACAGGATGATCCGTTACCAAGCTGAACAGGGGGAGGCCGAGAGGCAGTTTTAGGAGTTTGCATGGAGAGAGTTCCACTATTAATAATCTATACAGGCGATGGTAAGGGGAAAACCACAGCGGCGCTGGGGCTCCTCTTTAGAGCATTGGGCCACGGAGCAAAGTGTGCCGTGTTGCAGTGTATAAAACCGGAGGGGTTAAAGACCGGAGAGAAGCACAGTGCCCTTAAAATGGGGGTGCTCTGGGAAAATTATGGGGCGGGATTCCTTTGGGAGGACAAAACTAAAGAGCCTAGCCGGCAAGCGGCTTTGAAAGGGTGGCAACGGGCGAAGGAGCTGTTGATTACCGCAGAGCTCGATCTTTTGATACTTGATGAATTAACTTACCCCTTACAGGAAAACTTCCTGCCTCTCGATGAGGTTGTCGAGATGTTGAGCCACGGTAAGGGACAGACCCATGTGGTGGTAACGGGTCGCAATGCTCCACAAGCTTTAATTGAAGAGGCCGATTTGGTTAGTGAAATAGTCACCGTTAAACACCCCTTCTCCGAGGCGCAAATCAGAGCTCAAAAGCTCATTGAGTATTAGTTAACTACCTGAAAATAATATTTGTCTTATTTATTCTATACCAAATACTAAAAACAGGATATAATCACCGTTAAGAATGTTTATGCCTGATTTTACTTTACAGTCAATTCCACGAAATATTATGAGGGGAGGGATATATGCTACTAGATATCACAGTATCTAATTTTCGCTCAGTTGAGACGCGGCAAACCGTCTCTTACGAGGCGCTCCGCGATAAACGGTTGGAGGAAGATAAGGTGGTGGAGATTTCCGACCGCCTGAAAGTAATCAAATCGTTGGCGATTATAGGTCCTAACGGGGCTGGAAAGAGTACCATGGTCAGAGCCTTAGAGGCACTCAGAGCGATTATCCTAGCCGATGAAGAGCTGGAAAATCCACTTCAACTTTTAGCAGGAACCTCCTTTGCCTACTCAACGGTAAAAGGTGGACCGGCCGAGATA
>Ga0172382_10013724_pt1 | contig 10400 bp, 3 predicted proteins | sample Leawel138RmetaG_FD_122245 | JGI IMG/M metagenome (GOLD analysis project Ga0172382, IMG submission 122245) | Leachate microbial communities from a municipal landfill in Southern Ontario, Canada - Leachate well 138R metaG | ecosystem: Engineered > Solid waste > Landfill > Unclassified | place...
AAAACCATTGCCATTCATGCCCAGGCTGTGCAAGCCCATTTTACCGATCACGGAAACGAGTTGTCGCACCTCGAAAAGGGATTGGAAGCAGGGAGCATTTCAAAGCTCTTGCAGCGGATCTCCACAGTAAAGGGAATATCCCAGCCTTTCAGCTCCTTTGGCGGCACCCCCCGGGAAACAGATACCCATTATTACCGGCGGGTAAGTGAACGCCTGAGGCACAAGAACAGGGCCATCACCCTCTGGGATTACGAACATATCGTGTTGCAGCAATTCCCCGAAATACACAAGGTGAAATGTCTGAACCATACCTCCGAGAGCTCTTTTTTGTCGCCGGGAGATGTGATGGTGATCGTCATTCCCGACATTGTGAACAAAAACGTGTTTGATATTTACCAGCCACGGGTAAGCAAGGCGTTACTGAATCAGGTACAGCAGTACATCAATCGGCTCAATTCTTTTCATGTAAATGCCATGGTACGGAATCCCGACTATGAAGAAGTAACGGTATCACTAAAGGTGAAATTTTACGATGGATACGACGAAAGTTTCTACAAGAAACAACTGAACGAAGATATTACACGCCTTTTGTCGCCCTGGGCTTTTGAAAGGAGCGCTGAAATCAGGTTTGGTGTTACCCTGCACCGGAGCACGGTAATCAACTGGATTGAAAAGCTGGGTTATGTCGATTATGTGGCAGAGGTAAAACTGCAGAAAGGTGGGGAAACAAGCACAAAAAGTGTGTCCCCCGAAAGTCCGAAAGCCATCCTTGTATCGGCCAGGCAACACCAGATTGACACCGATATCAAAAGTTGCACCGTACAAACAGAAACAAAAGAAACATGCCAGAGCTGAAAAAATATCAACCGATAAGGAAAGACGTGGCCACCGGCGACGATCTCGATTATGGTTTCCTGCGAATGAAAGGGCTGGAGTACATTGAGCAGCTTGCCCGCAATGTATGGAGTGATTACAATGAACACGACCCGGGCATCACCCTGCTTGAAATGCTGAGCTATGCGCTGACTGATCTCGCAGCGCGCATAGAAATGCCCATCGAGAATCTGCTTACCCCGGAAGAGAACAGCGCTCCGAAAATAGATAAGCAATTTTTCACTGCATCGCATATTTTGACTACCAAACCCGTAAACGAGGCCGATTACCGGAAGCTGTTCATCGATATGGAAGGGGTGAAAAACTGCTGGTTGGAAACCTATCCCAAAACCGTCCGGGTCGACTGTAAAAACAGCAAACTGTCGTACAATGCGAAAGATTTCGAGACGGTTCCCCAGGATGACAAAAAACAGTTCGATCTGAAAGGTCTTTATACCATCCTGGTTGATTTCGATGATCTGGATAAGTATAAATTTCCGACCGAAATGCAGCAGGAAGCCGAAAAAGAGCGAATAAAACAGGAGATCCGGTCCCGGTTCCATTCAAACCGCAACCTGTGCGAAGACTTGATCAGTATCCGGGAAGTGGGCGTTCATCCTGTTTCCGTCTGCGCCAGCATTGAACTGGATCCTGAGGCCGACGAAGAACAGGTACATGCACACGTGATCTATGCCATCGACAACTATTTCTCTCCTTCGCTCAGGTTTTACTCGCTGAAGCAGATGATGGAGAAAGGATATGGTTCCTCAGAAATATTCGAAGGCCCCCTATTGCAAAACGGATTCATCGATCCCACAGAACTGGCATCCGCGACCCTGCGCACCGAAGTGCGTTTGTCGGATCTGATGCAGTTGATCATGGCGGTCGATGGCGTAAAAATTATCCGGGATATGTCAATCATAGACTGTGACAATCCGACAGATGACACAGATGAGTGGCTCATCTGCGTGGAGCCGGGGAAAAAGCCGGTACGCTGTACCGACAGCGCCTACAGTTATTTTAAAAATGTGTTGCCGGTCAATCTGAACAAAAAAAGAGTGGAGCTTTACCTCAGCGCAATCAAAAAGGAAGAAAAAGAAGCGCAGGAAAACGCCAAGATCGGAATGGAAATAGAGGTACCACAAGGCGTTTATGCCGGCACAAGAGAGACGACGACCATCCAGAACGATTTCCCCGACACCTATGGCATCGGTCGCAACGGGTTGCCGGCACAGGTGCCCACAGCCCGCAAGTCACAGGCAAAACAGCTGAAAGCCTACCTGCTCTTTTTTGATCAGGTGCTGGCAACCTATTTTGCCCACCTCGAAAAGGTGAAAGATCTGCTCTCAGTCGATCATCGATTGCAGAAAACCTATTTCACGCAAGCCGTACAGGATATCAAGGATTTTAATGAGCTGGTGTCGGATTATCCTGCCGGCGATCCGGAACAACTGACCGCAAAGCTGCTTGGCGAGCTGGACAACGATGTAGAGAGAAACAACAGACTGCTCGACCATCTGATGGCACGTTTTGCCGAGAAGTTCACCGATTATGCCTTCCTGATGAAACAACTGTATGGCAATTACGCCGAGAAGGCGATCCTTCAGTCGAAACGGAGCTTTTTGAAAGATTACGACATGACCAGCCGGGAGCGGGGCAGTGCATTCAATTATTATCGGCAACCTGCTGATATGCTATGGGATACAGAAAATGTGGCAGGTGTGCAGAAACGGATTGCCCGCCTGGCCGGTATCAAGGATTACTCCCGAAGAGATTTGTCGGATTCACCAATAGAGATCTACGACCTGATCGATGCCAACGGGATTACCGTATTCCGTTGGCGTGTTTTCGATCCGGGGGGAAACATCATTTTGTCGGCCACCGAAAACTATCATACACCACAGGAAGCCCGCGATGAAGTCTATCACGCCATGGTGAAGATCGTGGAAACTTCTCCCGAAACAGTAGAAGCAACATTTGAAAGTGTTATTTCCGACGAGGCAGTCATCGGAAACTTTGAAATCCAGATTTCCGATAGTGGCAAATACTCTTTCAACGTGCTCGACAGGGAAGCCGATCCGGAAGGGTCCGACAGGATAATTGCCCGCCAGTATACCTACCATGAGACACAGGGAGAAATAATGGAAGCCATTCTCGCACTCATTGCATTCATGACAGGCATATTCAGTGAAGAAGGCATGTTCCTGATCGAACACATCCTGCTACGCCCCGACGTAACTGCCGAAACAGTGTCGCAGGATCAGTTCATGACCATCTGTGGCGACGACTGCAGCGGGTGTCACCCTGTAGATCCTTATTCTTTTCGGGTCACGGTGGTGTTGCCCGGGTGGACATACCGCTTTGCCAACGCTGATTTTCGCAATTTCCTTGCAGAGCTTATCCGAAAAGAGTTGCCAGCTCATGTGCTGGCCAGGATTTGCTGGGTAGGCTACCGGAAGGGACAGGTGCCCGATGAAGAAAACGACATGCTTCGGCTGGAAAAGGCGTACAAGGCATTTCTACTGGCAAAGACCAATCTGGAGCAGAAACAGGACGAAGAAAAATTGAAGGAACTGAACAAGATATTGAATGAATTAAATTCGGTTTATCCTACCGGGAAACTAATCGATTGCGATGAGGAAGATGAAACACTGGAAGGCAGGATAATCCTTGGCCGCACCAACATAGGAAATATTTAATACATAAGCTATGGCAGAGAAATTAAGTGGCATCACCACACAGTACCATACGTTCGTCGATAACCAGGTGTTGACAAAAGATCAATTGAACGGGTTCATCGATTATTTTGAAGATCAGCACAGGCTGTCGCGTGTCTTCCTGCACGGGGTAGGCATTGTCTGCGGTTTTAAGCTGCGCCTGAGCAATCCGGAAAAAACAGTGACAATCACTCAGGGTGTGGGTGTCACAACCGATGGAGACCTGATCCTGCTCCGTAAAGATATCACCGGATCACCCGAGAAATCCATCGATCTGAAAGAGATTCAATTGACTCACTTCCGGAAATTCGGGGATAATTTTGCCAACTACCCTTTTTTCAGAAAAAAAGAGGCGGATGGCGAAACAGAAACCACGATGGATTTGTGGGAGATCCTGCCCGGGCAAACCGACTCGGAGAAGCCGTTGGGAGAGTTGCCCGGACTGGAAAACAAGGTAGTGGTGCTCTACCTTGAATCCTATGCCAAAGAGGGTGATTTGTGTACCAGTATCGATTGCGACAACCAGGGGATCGAACAGGTTGCGCGGCTCAGGATATTGCTGGTTTCAAAGGAGGATGCCACGTATATAGTCAAAAAAGACGCTCTCTTTTCCATACATGAAAGGGTCGATCAATATTTCGACCTCCCGGAAGTGGCTGTACCCCGCGTCATTTTAAATCCAAAGAACACTTCCGCCTATGAAAACCTCAAACTGGCTTTTCATCAGGCCATAAACGACAAGACATTCTTCAGCAACCTCTCTGTAGGGATCACAAAAATACTGAAAGATTTTGATGCGATCCTCCAAATGGAATTGCCTGCGAACACGTTGACTTCACTTCTCGCTAAACTGAATGAAATTGCGGGATCGGGCAGTTTCAACATCCCATTTAACATCCAGTACCGTTACGACTTCTTTAAAGATGTGACGGATACCTATCAGAAAATCAAGGCGTTACTCTTCTCACTGAGAGAAGCATGCTGTCCCGATATACATGCCTTTCCCAAGCATCTGTTGCTTGGAAGCCTCGACGAAACGGACAGCACGATAAAACATTTCCGCCACGGGTTCTACAAATCACCTGCACTGATAGGTGGTTCCGGCAAGCTCGAAACATGCCGGAGTCTGGTGCTGCGGCTGATAAAAATCATCGGCAGCTTCGGCGAAAAACCGGGAGAAATAAAAATCACTCCTTCCAGAAAAATAGGGTCACTGGGAGATCGCGCCATTCCGTTTTATTATGCGGTCGATCTTCCATTGCTGGAATACTGGAATCATGACAAAACCAAAAAAAATGCCCAGGATACCAACCTGAGCTATCACCGCGAAAAGCTGGCCAAATTGTCTCATATCCAGGATCCGTTGCGTTACAACATCGACAACTTCGACTTTTACCGCATCGAGGGGCATCAGGGAAAACATTACAAAACAGCGCTCGAGGAGATCAACGATCAAAAAGAGCAGTACGGACTGGCATTCGACGTAAAGGCGTTGTCGGTGAACCTGAATACCGAAAATCTGAACATCGACGATTATGAATGTGAATTTGAAGACCTGAAAGTATTGTTGAATGCCTGGACAGCTGAACAGGAATGCATTCTTGCACAGGTTGCGTCGTTTTTCTCCGGGTTCAGCCTCGTGAGTCCGGGTGCCAATATAAAGGATCCCATCCTGACCCACCGGGTAAAAGTTGCTTCACCCACCACAGGTGAAAACGTCTATGTTACCCGTCTGGCAGCCGGTTCAGGCACCCTGGATAACGTCAGTAAGGTTTATGCATTCCGTGACAGTGTGATTCCCGACAACCTCACCACCGAAAAGGATGCACTGGGAAGCATACTGATAAAGGCCTACGAAGAAACGAAAGGCGGCTCGGTCAACGATGTGATCGCCAGGTCCAGGACCTTGGTGGAGTCGCAGCTTTCCGACGAAGTATGGAGAGACCGGCCCGAAATAAAAGCATTTGTCATTGATCAGTCCATTGAGCTGCTGGCATGGTCCAACGAACTGGTGACGAAAATGCCGGGAAGCATACTCGATTTTACAGTGAATCAGGTCGATAAATACAAGCTCACCCTGGAAGAACTCTGTAAGCGGGTCAAACAAATGAAAAACCGATATCAGCAGATCGAACTGAGTCAGAGCCTGAAACTATTTATGGACCTGCTGATCAATCAGCTTTCCCAGGTATGCTGCTCGGGCAAAAAGCTGGAAATCCTGTTCGAAGAGATCGACAACCGAAAGAAAAGGATTCTGATCCGGCTACAACTGGCCCGGTTTATTGAAAAACACCCTGGGCTTGAACACAAGGCAGGTGTACAACCCGGCGGTACCTTTGTGCTGGTTTACCTCAACAAAATTCAGACCAAACCACCCCTTACCATAAACTCCGGGAGATATGCTACGTCAGATAATCTTGCTATTGCAGGGGTTAAGTTATCTTCAGTTGAAGAAACGGAGAAACGGTTATCTCTGTTCGGGAAATACGCCGAATATCTGAAAAAGGTGAATCCAGACGACGAAGAGATATCGAGAGTCGAAGCGCTGATTAAGGAAGACCAATCCAGGCTTTTGGGAAGAGTACCGACATCTGTCAACATTCCAGACCACACGGTGGTAGCCGACTTTTCTCTACCTTATCTATGTTGTTCAGATTGTGCGCCTGTGAACTTCATTATTCAAAAACCGCCTGCCAGACTACGGCTTGAAAAAGACACCTGGTGCCTCGGAGCTGATACAGGGATCATCCTCTATGACGTTTCACCGGCCGATGGAGTCATCGAGGCCGTTCCTGCCACCGAAGGGATGACAATTGGGGAAGGAAAGATCACGATCGACCCCGCAACATTCCCGGCAGGCAGGTTTGGCCAGGTCATCCGTCTCACCGTGAACCAGCAGGTAACCGATGCGCAGTTGACGGTGCACAAAGCACCGCAGGCCGCTTTCGAGGTGCCTGTAAGAGTTGAGATTGGACAGGAGGTTGTATTCAAACCGTCCGGCGATACCGGAGGAGCTTCTTTCCTGTGGGATTTCGGTGACGACACCACATCCGCAGAAGAAAGCACGACCCACACATACAAAGCGTTGCCGGGAACCAACGATGATATCGTCGTGGTGAAGCTGACCGTGACAGGCCCGAATGGTGTCTGCACCGCCACAGCGGAACGTAAGATCCAACTCTTTGAGAAAGAAGAACCGCCAGTGGACACATGCATGGAAAAAGCCAAAGAGGGCATGTGGGTGGACCTCACAATCCTACAGGCGCTGCAGCTTCCCGGATCCAATCTTGTGGAACCGATCTGGGTTTCTACCAGCGCATTGTATGGAGGAGCAGCCGATTATGGAAAGGGAGTGCTCGATGACGCCGACAATTTCCTGACAGGAAATTACAATGACAGACTGGAGGAGATGTTTTCAAATCTATGGGAAGAAACCTCCAAGATGATCATCGAGCTCTCCGGCAATCCCGACAGTGAGGAGTTTCAGCATCTGGTTCAAATTTTTGCTCTACAGTTGCAACTGTTCTACAATGTAACCGGATGTCAGCACAACGAGGTGCTCGACAAATACGGTGACCTGCTGAAGCGCCTGCTTGAACAGATCATTGCTATCCTCAAAAGTTTACGGGAACGTGATATCAAACTGCCGGAATCGTTCCGTCCCTTTTTGGAAGAATGGGCAAAAAGAGTAGCCGGTAAGGGAATTTTGGAAGAGCATGTCAAATTTATTTTAGACAATAACCTGGTGTAATTTGAAAGTAAGCCCACATATCATAGAAAAAGTGTTTGTCGAGGTGAATACGGGAAACATGGCGACTGCCACAGCGGTCCGGGACAACATTGCCGGCCTGTTGGAGCAGCGTATATTTCCAAAACTCGCAGAAATGCTGGATGAATTGAATTCGGGAGACAGGGTGATACGTTTTCATACTTTCGATCTGAACATAATCATCCCGGGAGACGATCCGCTTAACAGACTGGAAGCGGCGCTGACCAGTCGGCTTTCCCGGGAGATAGCTGCCATAACAGGCTCCTTGGAAAAGAAAAGTGAATGGGACAGCGACACGGTTCAGATTATTCCGGTTGAGAAAAACAGAGAGGAGCTCTTTTTCCATTTTCTTGAAAAGGGTTATCTGCCATGGTATGGCTCTAGGGAACAGTTTGAAGAATTATTACAGCCACAACTCTGGAAGGATCATCTCGGGAAGCCGGAATTTTTAAACCGATTGACCCGTTTATTGAAATCAAACACCAGCATCCGTGATCGGTTTATCTTTCAAATCAGCGATGCACATCAAAAAGAACTTCTGCAACAACTCAATCCGATAGCTGGAAAAGAGGTGTCAACACTTTATCGTTGCTTCGACAAATTTCCTTCCGTGACCCATCACATTTTCTGCCGGTTCATACTGGATGTCTCCATCGGAAGTGAGACTCCCCTGTTGTTGCACACTGCACGACAGTTGACTGATATACTGAAAGAGAGAGCGGTAAAACAAAATGATAGTCAGACCGGGCAATTTTTTACTGAACTGGCCGGACTCCTGCAAAAGAGTAATCATTTATCCGATCAGGAGAAAGAGAAGGTCAAAAGGGTTTTATCAGCGTCTTTCACACAAGATGAAATTTACATTACGGTGCAGGGGGAAAAGAAGGGTGCGGATAAACTTCCGGAAAAAAATGAAGATGCATTGGAACTATTTCCCGAACCGGGTGCAGAAGGAATCGCTGTACAAAAGGGGGGACTCATATTACTGCACCCATTCCTGAAACAGTTTTTCAGCACAATTGAACTTCTTGATGAAAAAGACCGGATAAAAAAATCAGCACTTCACTTGGCCGTTCAGACACTGCATTACCTGGCTACAGGCAATTGCGATTTTTTTGAAGGCAACCTCATTTTTGAAAAATTCCTCTGTGGTGTGTCACTCACAATACCCGTAGAAAGAGAAAGCCTTCTGTCTGAAAAAATAAAGGAGGAAAGCATGCAGCTTCTGACTGAAGTGATCAGTCAGTGGCCTGCACTAAAGAACAGTTCTCCGGATGGATTGCGCCAACTGTTTATCCAACGAAATGGAAAACTGATACGGGAGGGGCACGGTTTTAAACTGCTGATGGAACGGAAAGCCCAGGATATTCTACTCGACAAATTGAGCTGGAATATTTCGTTGGCGAAAATTCCTTGGAGAAAAGAGCTATTATTTGTGGAGTGGTAAGCAAAAGAATGGGATATGAAAACAATATCGCGAAAAAGAACCAGGAGGCCCAAATGGAGATCCTCCTTTTTTTCCGGAGGGAGCACTTCGGGTTTCTTCGGTATGCAAAGAAAGTTATTGGTAGGGAATCCGGGTGATCTGTATGAAAAAGAGGCAGACACCGTGGCAGATAAAGTTACCGATCGTTCAGAACCGAGGTCACAGTTTTTTAACGCAACCAATTATTCAAATTATCAAGACACAAACATTGTACAGGAAAAACCGCTGGCCGAATCCATTACTCCGCTGATCCAAAAACAGGAAGAGAAGGAAGAAGTGCAGGACAAACAGTGGATGCATATTCAAAGGCAAGAGGTTGAGGAGGAGGAACCCATTCAGGCTCAGGTTGAGGAAGAGGAGGAACCCGTGCAGGCCCAGGTAGAGGAAGAAGAACTGATGCAGGCCCAAATGCAGCCGGAAGAGGAAGAAGAGTCTGAATTACAACAGGGGCAGGTTGTGGAATTACCTGAAGATGAAGTGTTTGCAGCCGGACAGGTTGAGGAAGAGGAAGAAGTACAGGCAAGTCCGAACGGGCAGGCGTCCCTGAATTCCTATACAGAAAGTAAACTTCAAACCGGTCCGGGAAGTGGGAATAAAATGGATGCCGCTATCCAAAGGGAAATGGAGAGTGGTTTTGGCGCCGATTTCAGCGGTGTAAATATCCATACCGATTCCACGTCGGAGCAGATGAACAAGGAACTGGGAGCACAGGCTTTTACACACGGAAATGATATTTATTTCAACAAAGGAAAATATAATCCGCAATCGAAAGAAGGCAAGCATCTGCTGGCACATGAGCTGACGCACACCATCCAGCAAAAGGGGATAATTCCGGCCCGCTTACAGATGACCATCGGTGACGGGCATGATCTGACTGCAGCCCGTTTCGTTGGCAATGCCGATCTGGAAGCCGTCTATGACAATGAACGCCTGTTACGGTTTGGTGATTCCGGACAGGCTGTGTCGCTGATGCAACAGGCACTTGTGGATGCCGGTTTCTCATTACCACGCTTTGGCGTCGACGGGATTTTCCGCCATGAAACACGACGGGCATTGATGGATTTCCAACGGGCATCGTCACTGACGGCCGACGGAGTACTGGGTCCAAATAGCATGTCGGCACTCAACGCGCTCTATACCGGCGGAGCTCCGGTACTGCCACCACCGGTTCCGGTGGTGCCCCCACCCACAGCACCTCCCGCGGTTACCTCTGAAACCATTGTAAGCGCTCCTGACGGAACATCCGACACTCGCACCACAGTGGGTGTGGGAGAGCGTGTTCGCTTTACAGCCAACACTACAGGCACATGGACTGTTTCCGACGGCCACATCATCGGACTGAATACCGGTTCCAATATTGTTTGGGAAGCGCCGGCGGTGGCGTCGAACCCAACCATTACGGTCATCACCCCGGGCGGCACACGTGTGGTTCCAATGACAGTCATTGCACCCGATGCACTGTCGATGACCGTGAACAGGAACGATGCCATTCCGGCGGGTACTGCAGGGGCGTGCATGATTACCGATGTGGTGGTGAATCCGTTGAACGTAAATT
>Ga0172382_10013725_pt1 | contig 10400 bp, 11 predicted proteins | sample Leawel138RmetaG_FD_122245 | JGI IMG/M metagenome (GOLD analysis project Ga0172382, IMG submission 122245) | Leachate microbial communities from a municipal landfill in Southern Ontario, Canada - Leachate well 138R metaG | ecosystem: Engineered > Solid waste > Landfill > Unclassified | place...
CGCGAATACCCGGGGCGGGTATCGGGCACCGCCCTGGCCAATCCCGATTTCACCCGCTACGCCGAGGCCTTCGGCGGCTTCGGCGCGCGTGTCGAGCGCACCGCCGAGTTCGGCGCCGCGCTGGAGAAGGCCCTGGGCTTCATCGGGCGGCACAAGCGTCCCGCGCTGATCGAGCTCGTCGTCGATCCGCAGGTGATCACGCCCGGGCGCAGCCTCGACCAGATCGCCGGCCGCGGCGCAGCTTAGACAAGCTCCAGCTTGACTTCCCGGCCCAATGCGCGCGCGGCCTTGAAGACCGTATCGAGCTGTATCCGGTCGTTGTCGGGATCGAGGACCCTGTCGAGCTGGCTGCGGCTCGTCTGCATGCGTCTGGCCATCTCGTTCTTGGTCACGCCTTCCTTCGCCATCGCGTTTTCGAGCTGCCAGGCGAGCGTGCGCTTGATCGCTACCGCGCTGGTTTCCTCGCAAATCCCTTCGTCTTTCAAGTATTGCTCGAAGGACGAGCCGATGGATCCCTTCCTGCTCGTGCTCATGCCGTCAGCTCCTTCATCCGCTTCAATGCCAGATCCAGATCCGCCTTCGGTGTCTTCTGTGTCTTCTTGATGAAGCTGTGCACAAGCACCATCCTCTTTTCGGCGACGCAAAAGATCACCCGCGTGGTACGCCCGTGGCTGATATCGCTACGGATTTCGTACAGCCCCTTGCCGAGCGATCGACTGACGGGCATCCCGACAGGCCAGCCGTACTCGGCGGTCGCAATGTCCTGGCCAACGATGCGGCGATCGTTCCCGTCCAGTGCCTTCAGCCATTCCCGCACCGGCTCCTTGCCCGCTGCCGTGCGGAAGAAAACCGCCGGGAGTTTCTTGAGCTCGACCATGCGTGAGCTTCCCACCCAAAACGTACCATTAATGGTACATTTTAGTCAAACCAAACCGAACAGGGAAGCTGGGCAAGAGACGTAGGCCGACGCGCGCGACGAAAATGAGGTCAGACTCCATTAATTTCATTTAATGGAGTCTGACCCCATTTTTGTCTGGCTACCGCCCGCGCGGCTTCTGCGGCCGGACCTCGCGGATCGCGTCGGCGAAGTCCTTGACGTCCTCGAAGCTGCGGTAGACCGAGGCGAAGCGGACATAGCCGACCTTGTCGAGCTTGCGCAGCTCGTCCATCACGCTTTCGCCGATCCGCTCGCTGGCGACTTCACGCACGCCCAGTCCGCGCAGCCACTCCTCGATGCGCTGCACGGCGGCGTCGACATCGGCGGCGGGCACCGGCCGCTTGCGCAGGGCCAGCGCGATCGAGCCGCGCAGTTTCTCGCGGTCGAACTCGGCCCGCAGGCCGCTGCGCTTGACGATGGTCGGGTACTGCAGGTCGGGGCGCTCGTAGGTGGTGAAGCGCTTGTCGCAGTTCAGGCATCGACGACGACGGCGGATGCTGCCGCCGTCGTCGGATTCGCGGGTCTCGACGACCTGCGTGTCGGGATGCTCGCAGAAGGGACAACGCATCGGCCTGGCCCCCGCGCCCGCGGATTCAGTCCTTCGACCGGACGTAGACCGGGAAACGCCGGGTCAGCGCCGCCACCTGCTCGCGCACCTGCGCGATGCGCGATTCATCCCCCGGCGCATCCAGCACGTCGGCGATGAGATCGCCGACCTGGCGCGCCTCGGCCTCGCCGAAGCCGCGCGTGGTCATGGCCGGCGATCCGAGCCGGATGCCGCTGGTGACGAAGGGCTTCTCGGGATCGTTGGGGATCGCGTTCTTGTTGACCGTGATGTGGGCCTGCCCGAGCACCGCCTCGGCCGCCTTGCCGGTGATGTTCTTCGGCCGCAGGTCGACCAGCATGACGTGCGATTCGGTGCCGCCGGACACGATGCGCAGGCCCCGTGCAATCAGGGATTCGGCCAGCGCCTTCGCGTTGCGGACCACCTGCTGCTGGCTTGCCTTGAATTCGGGCTGCAGGGCCTCGCCGAAAGCGACTGCCTTGGCAGCGATGATGTGCATCAGCGGCCCGCCCTGCAGGCCGGGGAACACGGCCGAATTGATCGCCTTCTCGTGCTCGGCCTTCATGAGGATGAAGCCGCCGCGCGGCCCGCGCAGGCTCTTGTGGGTGGTCGAGGTGACGACATCCGCATGGGGCACCGGATTGGGATACTCGCCCGCCGCGATCAGTCCGGCGTAGTGGGCCATGTCGACCATGAAGATCGCGCCCACCTCGCGCGCGACCTCGGCAAAGCGCGCCCAGTCGATGCGCAGGCTGTAGGCCGAGGCGCCGGCGATGATCAGCTTCGGACGGGATTCGCGGGCGAGCTTGGCCATCGCGTCGTAGTCGATGGCTTCGTCGGCATCGAGCCCGTAGGAGATGACATCGAACCACTTGCCCGACATGTTGAGCGGCATACCGTGGGTCAGGTGGCCGCCCTCGGCGAGGCTCATGCCCATGATCCGGTCGCCCGGCTTCAGGAATGCCATCAGGATCGCCTGGTTCGCCTGCGAGCCCGAGTTGGGCTGCACATTGGCGGCCTCGGCGCCGAACAGGGTCTTGACCCGGTCGATCGCGAGCGTCTCGACCTGGTCGACGAATTCGCAACCGCCGTAGTAGCGCTTGCCCGGATAGCCTTCGGCGTACTTGTTGGTGAGCTGGCTGCCCTGGGCGGCCATGACCGCCGGACTGGTGTAGTTCTCGGAGGCGATCAGCTCGATGTGATCTTCCTGGCGCTGGTTCTCGCGAACGATGGCGCCAAAGACTTCGGGATCGACCTTGTCGAGGGTCGCTTCGGGATCGAACATGGGTTTACTCCGCGTTTCAGCCGTAGGGGTGGATAACGGCTGCCCAGGCGCGCGGCAGACACGGTCGGAAATGGCCCGGCTACCCGGCCGGCGATCGAATCGCCGGCCACGGTGACTGCCTCGGGCCATGCCCTGCGCTCCCCGGTAGTGCTCTACCCATTCGCCAGTCGCGCAGGAATGCGAGTACCAGGGACGGATTCTAGCGTTGCAGGGCCTGCGTGGGCAATCCCGCGGAGCCGCCCGGCGACTGCACCGAGGCATCGTCGAGCGCCGCATCGAGATGGGCGATGTCGGCCCAGTCGATCAGCGACCAGCGGCCGTCCTCGAAACGGATGCGGTTGATGCTGGCGTTGAGCAGTTCATGGCGCCGGGGCGCCTCGAGCGCCAGGCCGGTGGCGAGGCGATAGGCGATATCCAGCACACCGCCATGCGAAACCGCCGCGACCCTTGCGCCCGGATAGCGGCGGGCGATCCGCTCGAAGGCGACGGCGCAGCGATCGGCGAAGTCACGCAGCGATTCACCCCCGCCGGGCAGCGCGAAGTCCGGCTCGCGAGCCTGCCAGCGAGCGTACGCGCGCGGGAAGTCGGTCGCGATCTCGTCGTAGGTGCGGCCCTCGAAGTCACCGTAGCAGCGCTCGCGCAGGCCGGCGTCCGCGACCGCCGCGATCCCCAGGCGCGCCGCCACCGGCGCCGCGGTATCGCGGGCCCGGGCGAGATCGCTCGTGTGGATCGCCGCCAGCCCCGCATCGGCGAGCCGGCCGGCAAGCCGCCGCGCCTGCTCGTGGCCCTGCGCATGCAGGCCGATGTCGCGATGCCCCTGGAACCGGCGTTGCCGGTTCCAGTCGGTCAGCCCGTGGCGAATCAGCCAGAGCTCGGTCACGTCCGGATCGTTGTCATGATTCTCAGGCGAGCCTCGGGTTCAGGGTGAAAGTGCCGGTGATCGACGCCTGGCCCAGCGAATGCTCGTTGATCGCCTTGAGCGCATCGGCGCCGGTGAAGCGCCCCTGCACCGGCAACTGCTCGACGCCGAGCGCATACACGGTGAAGACGTAGTGGTGCAGGACGGAATCGTTCCACGGCGGGCACGGGCCGTCGTAGCCATAGTAATCGCCGGCCATGTCGGGGTCCGACGCGAACCAGGCGGTGTAGTCGTTGATCCCGTGACGCGCGCCATCGGGCGCGCCCGGACCGGCCTTGCCCTTGGGCGTGACTCCGTCGGAATGCGAACCCGCCGCGATGGCGCGGCAGTCGGCCGGCAGGTCGACGAGCACCCAGTGGTAGAAATCGACCCGCGGCAGGTCGGCGGGAATCTCGCGACCTTCCTGGTTGACGTCGTCGGGCTTGCTCGGCACATCGTAGTCGTGGCAGATGACCGCGAAGGACCGGGTCCCGGGCGGAACATCGTCCCAGGCGAGCTGCGGATTGCGATTGTCCGACAGGGCGATGTGCTGCTTGGGGTCGATGCGGCCGAATGCGAACTCGACCGGAATGACGTTGCCGTCGACGAATGACTCGCTGGTGAGTTTCAAGATGGCCTCCTTGTTCCTGTGTTCGCCATGAGTCTAAGCCGTCCCGCCGCTCAATGCAGCCGCAAACGGGCGAAACGGCGCTTGCCGACCTGCAGGACGTATTCTCCCGCAGGCAATTCCAGCGCCCGGTCCTCGATCTTCCGGCCATCGACCCGGACCCCGCCCTGGGCGATCGCCCGCAGCGCCTCGGCGTTCGATGCGGCCAGGCCGCAGTGGCGCAGCAGCGCGACGATGCCGGCCGGCGCCCCGTTCGACTCGTACTCGGGCATCTCGTCGGGCAGCGCGCCACGCTGGAAGCGCGCCTCGAACGCTTCGAGGGCCGCCCTGGCGGCGGCGGCGTCGTGGAAGCGTTCGACGATCTCGAGCGCGAGCTCCACCTTGGCATCGCGAGGATTGCGCCCATCGGCGCATTCGGCCCGCAGCCGCTCGATCTCGGCAAGCGGCCGGAACGAGAGCAGGGTGAAGTACTTCCACATCATGTCGTCGCTGATCGACATCAGCTTGCCGAACATCTCGCCGGCCGGCTCGGTGATGCCGACGTAGTTGTTCTTCGACTTCGACATCTTCTCGACGCCGTCCAGCCCCTCGAGCAACGGCATCGTCAGGATGCACTGGGGTTCCTGGCAGTACTCGCGCTGCAGTTCGCGCCCGACCAGCAGGTTGAACTTCTGGTCGGTGCCGCCCAGCTCGAGATCGGACTCGAGCGCGACCGAGTCGTAGCCCTGCATCAGCGGATAGAGGAACTCGTGCACCGAGATCGGGATCCCGCTGCGAAAGCGCTTCGAGAAATCGTCGCGCTCCATCATGCGCGCCACCGTGTATCGAGCCGCGAGCTGGATCATGCCGCGCGCGCCCAGCGGATCGCTCCATTCCGAGTTGCGCCGGATCTCGGTGCGCTCGGCATCGAGCACCAGGCTCGCCTGCCGGAAGTAGGTCGCGGCGTTCTCCTCGATCTGCTCGGCCGACAGCGGCGGCCGGGTGGCGTTGCGTCCCGACGGATCGCCGATCATCGAGGTGAAGTCGCCCACCAGGAAGATCACGGTATGGCCGAGGTCCTGGAGCTGGCGCAGCTTGTTCAGGACGACCGTGTGGCCCAGGTGCAGATCGGGCGCGGTCGGATCGAGCCCGAGCTTGATCCGCAGCGGCACGCCGGTCGCTTCGCTGCGCGCGAGCTTGCGCTCCCACTCCGACTCCACGATCAGCTCGTCGCAGCCGCGCCGGGTGATCGCCATCGCTTCGCGAACGCGATCGGTGATCGGCCAGTTCTCGCCGTTCATCGAGCTACCTTTGAAAAAACATGTAAAAACCGGGCAAATGTCTTTCCCATGCCGCGTATAATCTGCCACCTACTGCCGGGCTCCAGCCAGGAGCGGCCCGGGTATGGACAAGACAACATGGGCGAAGCGACGCCCCGGCATTCTAGCCGAGCCGCCGCCATTGCCCGGAACGAGCCTGCTGCATGATCGGGAGTCCCCGCATCCGAGCGGTGCCGGTGGTCGTGGCGTTTACGCTGGCCTTCGGTACCGTCCTGACCGCCTACGGTCTGGTCAAACCCCTCCCTGAACGCCCCCTGCCCCCCGCCACCACCGTGACCACCGCGGTGGCGCTCGAGTTGCCCGCGATTCCGGCGACCGGCGGCAGCATCCAGAGCGAGCGCATCCGCCTCGGCGACACCCTGCAGTCCGTGCTCGGACGCATGGACATCATCGATCCGGAACTCGTCGAGTTCGTCATCGGGGATGAAATCGCGCGGGCGATCCTCGCGTTCCGGGCCGGCGAAACCCTTCATGCCGAGCTCGACGCCATGGGCCACGCGAGCCGGCTGGTGTACTCGAAGGGCATCGTCGACGCGCGGGAATCTCCCGTCGGGCTGCGTATCGTGGTCGAGCGCGATGCCGACGGACGGCTCTCCGCCCACGACCAGACCATCGAGGTCGAACGCGGCATCGCCCTGCGCACCGCCACCATCAAGAGCACCCTGTTCGGCGCCACCCACTCGGCGGGCATCCCCGAGTCGGTCGCCAGCCAGATCGCCGACATCCTCGGCGGCGAGATCGATCTCTACCGCGACCTGCGCCGGGGCGACCGTCTCGAGGTCATCTACGAGACCCTGGCCGAACCCGACAGCCTCGAGCTGCCCCAGGGCGGCCGGGTGCTGGCCCTGCGCTTCATCAATGGCAAGCGCGAGCTCACCGCCTTCCACTTCGACGCCGACGGCAATGGCGGCGAGTACTACGACATCAACGGCAACAGCCTGCGCAAGACCTTCCTGCGCTATCCGATCGAATTCTCGCGCATCAGCTCGCGCTTCACCGACGCCCGGCTGCATCCCGTGCTGGGCGTGGTGCGCGCGCACAAGGGCGTCGACTTCGCCGCCCCGGCCGGCACCCCGATCCGCTCCACTGGCGACGGCATCGTCGACTTCGTCGGCCAGCAGCGCGGCTACGGCAAGGTCGTCATTCTTCGCCATGACGGCAACTACTCGACGCTCTACGCCCACATGAGCGGCTTCGCCCGCCACCTGCGAAAGGGCGACAAGATCCGCCAGGGCGCGGTGATCGGCTTCGTCGGCAGCACCGGCTACGCCACCGGGCCGCACCTGCACTACGAATTCCGGATCGGCAAGGAACAGGCCGACCCGCTGGCCGCCGACCTGCCGGTCGCCGCGCCGCTGGGGCGCGCCGCCCTGGCCCGCTTCGACGCCCTCGCGGCGGACTTCACGGAGCGCTTCGGGCACATGGGCGAACTGCAACTCGCCCGCTTCGAGTAGGGTCGGCGCCGGGCCGATGCCCCGCCCATCGCGCCGCTTCATCGGACTGATGTCCGGTACCAGCATCGACGGCGTCGATGCGGTGCTGGTCGAACTGCCGGCGGACGGCGCCGTCACCACGCTCGCGAGCGCCAGCCTGCCGATGCCCGCCGAGCTTCGCGAGCGCCTGACGAGGCTCGCCCTCGGCAAGGTCGGCGGCGACGGACTCGATGCCGCCGCGCGGGCAGCGGTCGATCTCAGCCGGCTCTACGCCGATACCGTCGCCCGCCTGCTCGAGGGTCGGGAACGCAGCGGCATCGCCGCCATCGGCGCGCATGGCCAGACCGTCCTGCATGCGCCGCAACGCGGCTACTCGCTGCAGCTCATCGACGGGGCCCTGCTCGCCGAGCTCACCGGCCTGCCGGTGGTGTGCGATTTCCGCTCCGGCGACATCGCGGCGGGCGGCGAAGGCGCCCCCCTGGTGCCCGCCTACCACCAGGCGGTGTTCGGCGCCCCGGCCGAGCGTCGCGCGGTGCTCAACATCGGCGGCATCGCCAACATCAGCTGGCTGGCCGCCGGCGAACCGGTGCTCGGCTTCGACACCGGCCCGGGCAACACCCTGCTCGATGCCTGGTGCGCCCGCCACACGGGCCGTGCCTACGACGAGGACGGCGCCTGGGCCGCCAGCGCCGCGCCCGACGCGAGGCTGCTCGAAGCGCTGCTGGCCGATCCCTATTTCAGCCGCCCCGCCCCCAAGAGCACCGGGCGCGAAACCTTCCATCTCGACTGGCTCGCCGAACGGGGCCGCGCGGCGGGGCTGGCCGGGCTACCGGCCGCGGTGGTGCAGGCCACCCTGCTCGAACTCACCGCCCGCTCGATCGCGGATGCGCTGGCGCCGCTGCGCCCGGCCACCACGCTGGTCTGCGGCGGCGGCGTGGCCAATCGCGCCCTGCTCGAGCGCCTGCGCGCGCTGCTCGCGCCGTCGCGCTGCGAATCCACCGCCATCCTCGGCATCGACCCCCAGGCGGTGGAGGCAAGCGCCTTCGCCTGGCTGGCCGCGCGCCGGATCGACCGTCTACCCGGCAACCTGCCCAGCGCCACCGGCGCGCGCGGCTTGCGCATCCTGGGCGCCCTCTACGACCCGCTGGGGCCGTAGCGCAAATGGGGTCAGACACGATATTCGCTATCGCGAATATCGTGTCTGACCCCATTTGCTGCGCCATTTGCGTGACCCTATTCGCGAAAACGGGGCGCCGAAGCGCCCCGCTGATGGAGTCGGGTGGGATCAGGCGGTGAACGAAGACCCGCAGCCGCAGGTGGTGGTGGCGTTGGGGTTCTTGATGACGAACTGGGCCCCTTCGAGATCTTCCTTGTAGTCGATCTCGGCGCCGACCAGGTACTGGTAGCTCATAGCGTCGATCAGCAGCACGACGCCCGCCTTTTCCATGGTGGTGTCGTCATCGTTCACTTCCTCGTCGAAAGTGAAGCCGTACTGGAAGCCCGAGCAGCCACCGCCCTGCACGAAAACGCGCAGCTTCAGCTGGTCGTTGCCTTCCTCTTCGATCAGTTGCCTGACTTTATCGGCGGCGCTGTCGGTGAAGACGAGCGGCGCCGGCATCTCGGTCACAGCGTTCATGAAGCACTCTCCGCAATAAGCCTTATTCTATCGCGTCCGCTACCATCGCGTGCGATTGCCCGGCCGCCGCCGGGGTATCGCGATGCGCCGATCAACCCGCGAATGGACCAGACCACCGAGTGATGGACAAACCCTACCACGGCATCGTCGTCGTCGACCTGACGACCACCATCGCCGGCCCCTACTGCACCCGCCTGCTTGCCGACCTCGGCGCCGACGTCATCAAGATCGAATCCCCCGACGGCGACATGATGCGTACCCGCCCGCCGATGCCGGGCGGGTACAGCCGCCCCTTCGGCCAGCTCAACGCCGGCAAGCGCAGCGTGGTGCTCGACCTCAAGCAGCCGGACGACGCCCAGGCACTGCGCGATCTCGTCACCCGGGCCGACCTGCTGGTCGAGAACTTCCGCCCCGGCGTGATGACGCGGCTGGGCCTCGACTACCCGCGGCTGGCGGAACTGAATCCACAGCTGATCTACTGCGCCATCTCCGGCTACGGCCAGAGCGGCCCGTCGGCGGGCGCGCCCGCCTATGCGCCGGTGGTGCATGCCGCTTCCGGCCACGACCTTGCGCATCTCGCGTACCAGGACGGACGCGAGAGCCCCGACTGGTGCAGCGCGTTCACCGCCGACGTCATGTCCGGCCTCTATGCCTTCGCCGCGATCGGGCCGGCCCTGCGCCTTCGCGAGCTCACCGGCCACGGCCAGCAGATCGATGTCTCGATGTTCGAGGCCATGCTGTCGCTGTGCCTGACCGAGGTCCAGCTGGCGCAGTCGGGCGACGAACCGGTGCGCATGTTCGGCCCCACCCGGACGGCCGATGGCTACGTGATGGCGGCCGTCGCGAGCGAGAAGAGCTTCGTGGCGCTGTGCCAGGCCGCCGGCCGGCCCGAGCTCGCGAAGGATCCCCGCTTCGAGCAGTACAGCGAGCGACGGCGCCACTGGAAGGAGTTCGTCGCGGAGATCGAGACCTGGTCGACCCGGCTCGGCACGGCCGAGTGCATGGAGGCGCTGGACCGGCATGGCGTGCCGGCTTCGCCCTATCGCACGGTGGCCGAAGCGCTGCAGGATCCGCAGCTCACCCATCGCAATGCGCTCGCCACCGTGAGCGATCCGGCCGGGGATTACCGGATCGTCAATGCGCCCTTCCGGATCTCCGGCGCCGATGTCAGCGCGGGTACGCGCGCGCCCGCGCTGGGCGAGCACACACGCGAGGTATTCGAGGGCCTGGGACTGCAGCCGCCACGATCCGACGGGCGCTGATCGGCCGTTTCACTTCAGGCGGCCGGCTCGCCGGCGCCGCGGCCGGCCAGCTTCAGGCCGGGCTTGCCGGCGGCCTGCGCCTCGATATGGAGGATCGCGCCTTCGACGATGGCGCCATGCTGCACCTCGACGACCGTGTAGCGGATATCGCCCGAGACGCGCGCCCTGGCCTGCAGCTCCAGGAGCTCGTCGGCCTGGACCGGCCCTTCGACCGTTCCGTCGATGACGACATGGCCGGCACGGATCTCGCCCTTGACCTTCGCATTCTCGGACAGCACCAGCAGGCTCGGCTTGCCCGGCTCGGCGATGACCCGGCCGATGACTTCGCCATCGATCCGCAGTCCGCCGCGGAAGCGCAGGTCGCCCTCGATCACCGTACCGCTGCCGATCAGGCAGTCGATCGTGCTTGCCGCCTTGCCTGCCTTGCCTGCCTTGCC
>Ga0172382_10013726_pt1 | contig 10399 bp, 7 predicted proteins | sample Leawel138RmetaG_FD_122245 | JGI IMG/M metagenome (GOLD analysis project Ga0172382, IMG submission 122245) | Leachate microbial communities from a municipal landfill in Southern Ontario, Canada - Leachate well 138R metaG | ecosystem: Engineered > Solid waste > Landfill > Unclassified | place...
CTCATGCCCGGTTCTTTCAAGTCCCTCAAGAAGGGTTTCCCCCTCGAGTAAATCAAAACTGGTATCCAGTGTTGCAACAAGGGTCATAACTCAAAGTTTTGTAACGCATCAGTATTAACTTCAGCATCAATCTGACCAATCAGGTAAGAACTGATTTCCACTTCCTGTGGCGCAACCTGTACATTATCGGATGACAGCCAGGCATTGATCCATGGAATCGGGTTTTGCTGATTACCCTCAAAGGCAGGTGCCAGCCCTACCGCCTGCATACGCAAGTTAGTAATATATTCAACATACTGGCACAGAATATCTTTATTAAGACCAATCATGGAGCCATCCCTGAACAGGTATTCAGCCCATTCTTTTTCCTGCAAGGCGGCTTTTTTGAACAGGTCAAAGCATGGCTGCTCAAGCTCTTTGGCAATCTCGGCCATTTCAGGATCATCTTCGCCAATGCGCATGATGTTAAGAATATGCTGTGTACCGGTTAAATGCAGGGCCTCGTCTCGGGCAATCAGCTTGATGATTTTGGCATTGCCTTCCATGAGCTCACGCTCGGCAAACGCAAAAGAACAGGCGAAACTGACATAAAACCGAATTGCCTCAAGCGCATTGACCGCCATCAGGCACAGGTAAAGCTTTTTCTTCAGTTCACGCAAACTGACCGTCACGCTTTTACCATTAATGGAATGCACACCCTCACCAAACAAATCATAATACTGGGTCAGCTTGATCAGCTCATCATAATAAATGGAAATGTCGCGGGCACGCGCAAGAATATGGTCATTGACCACGATATCATCAAATACCGTGGAAGGATTACTGACAATATTCCGGATAATGTGCGTATAGGATCGAGAATGAATCGTTTCTGAAAAGGACCAGGTTTCTATCCAGGTTTCCAGCTCAGGAATGGAAACCAGCGGCAGCAATGCCACATTAGGACTGCGTCCCTGGATCGAATCAAGCAGGGTCTGGTACTTCAGGTTACTAATGAAAATATGTTTTTCATGATCGGGCAAGGCAGCGTAATCCATCCGATCCTGGGACACATCCACTTCTTCGGGACGCCAGAAAAAAGACAATTGCTTTTCGATTAATTTTTCGAAAATCTCGTATTTTTGCTGATCATAGCGAGCCACATTAACGGGTTGACCAAAGAACATGGGTTCTTTCAATGGGTCATTGGCTATCTGACAAAAAGTACTATAAGACATAATTTCTTTACTCTATTAAAACCACAGATTAAATTTTGCAAGCGCCACCGGCACAATCATCGGCACCTTGGTCTGTGGTTTGCGCATCTTCAGCCCCATCACGGGTGTTTTGGTAGTACAAGGTTTTAACGCCAAATTTGTAAGCCGTTAACAAATCTTTCAACAGCTGGTTCATGGGCACGCGACCATTCGGGAAACGGGCCGGGTCATAGTTTGTATTGGCCGAAATAGACTGATCGACAAATTTTTGCATGATGCCCACCAGTTGCAAATAACCGTCATTGCCGGGCATGTCCCACAGCAACTCATATTTGTCTTTCAGGCGATTATATTCTGGTACAACTTGCTTCAAAATACCGTCTTTGGAAGCCTTGACACTTACCAGGCCACGAGGCGGTTCGATACCGTTGGTGGCGTTGGAAATCTGACTGGAGGTTTCCGATGGCATCAGGGCTGTCAGGGTCGAGTTGCGCAAACCATAGGTAACAATATCCTTACGCAAGGCTTCCCAATCCAGTTGCAAAGGTTCATTGCAAATGACATCCAGGTCTTTTTTATAGGTATCAATGGGCAAAATACCTTTTGAATAGGTGGTTTCATTAAAAGCCGGGCAAGCCCCAAACTCTTTGGCCAGCTTTACCGATGCCTGCAGCAAATAATATTGAATAGCCTCGAAGGTACGGTGTGTGAGCGCTTTACCACTGCCATCGGAATACTTGGCATTGTTTTTAGCCAGGTAGTAGGCATAGTTGATAACGCCAATACCCAGGGTACGACGGTTCATGGTGGCAATTTTGGCTGCTTTAATAGGATAATCCTGATAATCCAGCAAGGCATCCAAAGCACGCACAGCCAGCTCAGACAATGACTTCAATTCATCCAGAGACTGGATAGCTCCCAGATTAAACGCTGACAGCGTGCACAGGGCAATCTCGCCGTTTTCATCGTTAATATCGTTCAGGGGCTTGGTAGGCAAGGCAATTTCAAGACACAAATTGCTTTGACGAACCGGCGCCAAGGCAGGATCAAATGGACTATGCGTATTGCAGTGGTCAACGTTCTGAATATAGATACGACCTGTGCCAGCCCGTTCCTGCATCATGAGAGAAAACAGGTCGACTGCTTTTACCCTGCGCTTGCGAATGGAAGGATCATTTTCATATTGTTCGTACAGTTTTTCAAAGCGATTCTGGTCTTCAAAGAAAGCATCGTACAGACCGGGTACATCAGAAGGAGAAAACAGGGTGATATCCCCCCCCTTGATGAGACGCTGATACATGAGGCGGTTAATCTGCACGCCATAATCCATATGACGCACCCGGTTTTCTTCTACACCACGGTTGTTTTTGAGTACCAGCAAGGATTCCACTTCAAGGTGCCAGATGGGATAGAACAGCGTTGCCGCACCTCCACGCACACCACCTTGCGAGCAACATTTAACTGCTGTCTGGAAGTGTTTGTAGAAAGGAATGCAACCTGTATGTTTAGCTTCACCACCACGAATGGTACTGCCAACCGCACGAATGCGACCCGCGTTAATGCCAATACCGGCACGTTGCGATACATAGCGCACAATTGAACTGGTGGTTGCATTGATGGAATCAAGGCTATCCCCACATTCAATCAGCACACATGAACTGAACTGGCGTGTAGGCGTACGGACACCCGACATAATCGGCGTAGGTAAAGAAATCTTGAAGGTGGAAATAGCATCATAAAAACCTTTCACATACTGCAAGCGGGTTTCTTTGGGGTATTTGGAGAACAGGCACAGCGCAACCAGAATATACAAAAACTGGGGGCTTTCATAAATTTCCTGGGTTACCCGGTTTTGCACCAGATATTTACCTTCCAGCTGTTTTACCGCAGCATAGGAAAACGACATGTCACGTGCATGGTCAATATAACCATTAATTTCTTCCAGTTCTTCTTTGGTGTAATCCTCAAGGATATGGGCATCGTACTTGCCCATTTCCACCATTTTACTAACGTGATCATACAGCTTCGGTGGATCAAACTGGCCAAATGCAATTTTGCGCAAATGGAAAATGGCCAGACGGGCTGCCAGATACTGATAATCAGGAGATTCTTCAGAAATCAGGTCGGCGGCGGCCTTGATAATGGTTTCATGAATGTCATCGGTACGAATGCCATCATAAAACTGGATATGCGAACGTAGCTCGACCTGGGAAACCGATACATGATTCAAGCCTTCAGCAGCCCATGTTACGACCCGGTGGATTTTATCCAGATCCAGATGTTCTTTCTGACCGTTTCGCTTAGTGACTAAAAGGTTCTTGTTCATGTATTTACCCGAAAAAATATTAACGACATTTTCCGCTTATCAACCTGCCTGGCACAGGAATGTAAACGGCTGCTTTGGAGTGGATTTATAAAAATAAAACAGCCATCTTCATTGTATTTTATGAAAAAACAGTAAAGACAGCCATTAGAAAAATTCTATATTTAGTAAGGGCGCAAGGCCAAACCACAATATATAGTAACCCAGTAAGTTTATCAAGCGCTGAAAAACCACTCGAAAGCCTTGTTCTTTTCTACAATCAATTGATAAAAAAGCCAATTCTTCCCTTGCTGGAGATAAAAAATTATTGTAAAAATCTATAATTTTTTACTGTTCATACAACAGTTGACTATTTTGAAACTGCACAAACGCCTGCATAAGGAAAGCTGGATCATTGCCGGCCAACAAACGGTGATCAGACAAGGTACGGCGCCATAGCCGTGAGCCCTTCTGCCCGTTTACCAGACCCAGCATTGCCCTGACCGTCAAACGCATAGGTACCCCTGCCGCCAGTTCTTCGGCGGCATAAGTGGTCATGATGTCAACAACGGTCTCATTGGAAGGAACGGTAACGTCCGGCCATAACAACTGGCTGGCTTCACGCAACAAATAAGGATCATGCCATGCCGCCCGCCCTATCATGACGCCATCAAACTCATTGGCCATGGTGTGCATTTGCTGTACTTCCTTGAGCCCGCCATTTAAGACAAACAGAGCCTCAGGAAAATCTCGCTTGAGTTGGGTCACGACATCGTAACGCAACGGTGGAATTTCCCTGTTATCTTTGGGTGACAACCCTTTAAGCACGGCATTACGCGCATGTGTCACAAAAACCCGACAACCGGTATCATAAATTTGCCCGACAAAATCCCGTACAAAATCATAAGACGTGCCGTAATCAAGCCCCAGGCGATGTTTTACCGTTACCGGCAAATCAACCGTATCCTGCATGGCCTTGATGCAATCGGCAACCAGTTGTGGTTCTGCCATTAAACAGGCACCAAAAGCCCCTTTTTGTACGCGTTCGGACGGGCAGCCACAGTTAAGATTGATTTCATCGTAACCCCATTCCTGACCCAATCGGGCACAATGCGCGAGGTCCTGTGGATCACTCCCCCCCAGTTGCAAGGCAAGTGGATGCTCTTCGTCATTAAATTTCAGGTGCTTTGCAATATCGCCATGAATAAGCGCACCAGTGGTAATCATTTCTGTATACAGCAATGCCTTGGGGGCCAAAAGGCGGTGAAAGAAGCGGCAATGACGGTCTGTGACATCTATCATGGGTGCAACCGAGAGTCGCCACGGGGTATCGGCACGGCCATAGAGTCCTCTAGGCGCCAATATTTCCAGCTGTTTATTTTCGACTATCGTCATACAATTTTCTCGCTCTTACATCCAAAATAGCTTCACTGCTGGCATCCAGCAACTTTTTCAACTCATTAAACTTCTTAAGTACATCCGATTTATAAACCACCCCTAGCAAAAGCGGCCTTTCGTCCGAACTTAAAACCGGCAGACGCTCACCATTGAAGGTCACAAAATAGTCCTGCACTTCATCCAGTGACATGTCAGGTGTTAGCGTGGTCAAGTAGGAACGGTTAATCAGCTCGCCCGACAATGACGCCTGCATATCGTTGCCCGACAGCAGGAAACTGCTAATATCCTTGTGAGCAATCACCCCCTGGTATTCGTTCATTTCATTAACCACATAAATAAAACGCACACCATACTCAATAAACATATTCAGGGCATCTTGCACCGTTTGGTTATGTTTGATAACCGTACTTACCGGGCTAACCAGATTAGCCAGCCTGAGCCGGCGCAAGCGATGCCGTAGCAACAAATCCTTGTCACGCGACTCAGTCACTGCATACATAACTGCGCCCGCGATAGATCGAGAGGTAAAATAGGAAAACACGCAGGCCAGCATAAGGGGTAGTATTATAGTATAACTGTGCGTCATTTCAAAAATCATGAGAATTGCCATTAATGGCGCACTGGTAGCCGCTGCCAAAAATGAGCCCATACCCAGCAACACAAACAACGCGGTATCGGATGGCACCACCGGCAAGAGCAAACTGAAAAGCTGCAAACAAAACAAGCCCAATGCCCCACCTACAAACATCACAGGGGTAATCACACCACCAACCGCACCAGACCCAACCGTAATACCCGTAGAAAGAACCTTGCTCAACAATATCACGGCCACTGCCGTCCAGGCCCAGGGCTCATGCAAAAAAGAGTTCAGGACACTATAACCATTGCCTGCCACGCGAGGCTCTAACAGCGTAAACAAGCCCAGAACGAAACCGCCCAGCATCAACCTTAATGGCAACCCCAGCCCGGTTTTTTTGAACAGACGTTTGGCGTAATCCAGAAAACGCAAAAACTGGGGGGCCAGCAAGCCCGAAACAATACCCAGCAAAATGGCAAAAGCCAGAAAATGCGGTGAAATCGGCATCAGCTCGGGCAAATCATACATTACATGGTAATAACCCAGCAGTCGCATGGTAATGTTTGCCGTTGCTGCGGAGAGTAATAATGGACCAAGAATTTGCATGGACATGCTACCCAACACAATCTCTGCCACAAACAACGCACCGGCAATCGGCGCATTATAAGCAGCCGACACCCCTGCGGCCGCGCCGCAAGCCACCAACAAGCGCAAGGGGATAGCTTCGAAGCAAAAGAAACGTCCTGTGGCAGAGGCGCCCATGGCGGCCAAGTGAATCATGGCCCCCTCACGCCCAACCGAACCACCCGTGGCAATCACGCTTAACGAAGACAAAACCCTTAAAACCCCTTGCCGCAATGACAAGTGCCCATTACCAATGGCAACCGCTTCCATGTAATCTGAGTTGCTATCCACCTTGAGTTTACTTGCCCACCATAAAAGCAATCCGGCTGCAAGACCACCCAGCGCAGGGTACAGAACCCGTTCTGGGGTTGACCAGCTGCGTGTCACCGAAACAATAGACCCCGACTGCCCCGAAAGCAATAACTGGACCTGATGGATACCCCAATAAAATACAATCGTGGCCAGTGCGCCCAACACGCCCATGAGCAATGCCCATACCAGTAAAGCCGGTTGTCCTGAAAGCCACCGTGCTTGTTTGCATTGCCCCCTAATCACACTAAGGCTAGTACTGAAAATCATCGTCTATCCAAGAAAGGCCAAGATTAAAAAATTCATTATATCCAAACATTATTTTTGAATATCACTGCACTGCCCATGGTTTATTTTTATATGTATCAAATGAATGTATCATTCACAGTTCAACCTGGACTAAAATACGGGCATCCGCGTTAACCTAATTATGATATCTATCTGACATGGCTGTTTTTACGAATCTGACTACCTCTGAAGCCGAAGCATTTCTTGCTGAATATGATCTGGGTGAGCTTGTTTCATTAAGAGGCATTACAGCCGGCATCGAAAATACCAATTATTTCCTGAGCAGCACGCAGGGCGAATATGTCCTGACCATCTTTGAGGTGCTTACTCATGAGCAACTGCCCTTCTATATCGAGTTAATGCATCATCTGGCCAGCAAGGGTGTCAAGGTACCCATGCCGCAAACCCGTAAAGACGGCAAACGGATTGGCACCCTAAAAAACAAACCCGCCGCTATTGTAACCCGTCTGGCGGGTGGCTATGAAGCCTCCCCTGATGTCAATCACTGCATTATTGCCGCTCAAACCCAGGCCCAGGCACACCTTGCCGCGGCAGACTTCACAATCAGGCAGCCAAATTTGCGTGGACTCGACTGGTGGCAAGCCACCTACCCCAGCATCCTGCCTTTCCTGAACAATGAATTAACCCATTTATACCAAACCTCCCTGGATGAACAAATTCGTGTCCAGGGTTCGGCTCTTTGGCAAAACCTGCCTGCAGGCCCCTGTCATTGCGATATGTTCCGCGATAATGTCCTGTTTGACGGTACTTTTGAAAACCCAAGCATGGGTGGTATCATTGACTTTTATTTTGCCGGATGCGAAAAATGGATTTTCGACGTGGCAGTCGCCGTTAATGACTGGTGCATAGAACGCGAAAGTGGTGCTTTTCTAGAGGAACATGTAAAAGCCTGGCTGGAAGCCTATAACCGCATACGCCCTTTCACCGATGAAGAACGGAAAATCTGGCCTGTTGCACTCAGGGCTGCGGCCTTGCGCTTCTGGACTTCCCGCCTGTATGATTATTTTATACCACGTCCGGCACAAACCCTGAAACCGCACGACCCAACCCATTTTGAACGCATTCTCAAGTTGCGTACCGATTCAACCATTCCACAATTGCCATAATAAATCATGCAAGCAGCTAAATTACCTTTCTCTGCAGGATTACAATGGGTACAGGCCGCTTTTGCCTTGTTCAGGAAGCAGCCTATGGCGCTGCTGGCAATCACATTTATTATCAATTTCCTCAGTCAGATTCTTATTATTCTGCCCCTCATCGGCTTGCCGCTTTTTATTGTCAGCATTCCCATCTCCAGCCTGGTCATGGTAACCGCCTGTCGTTCTATCGATAGCAACAATAAAATTATTCCAGCCGAATGGATTCGGCCACTTAAAAAACCAGAGGTCATTCAACGTCTGGCCGTGATTGGATTCCTCTACGCCAGCATCTTCATCCTAATTACATTCATCTCCTTTTATCCAACCATGCATGCCCTCAGCCAGGAAGACATGCAAAAAATATCCCTTTTACTCTCTGACCCCGAATACAAACTGACCCTGGCTGACATCCCCAGTTTTTCCATTAGTATTTTTCAGTATGCATTATGGGCCATACTTACCTTTTTAACCGCCATTACTTTCTGGCATGTGCCTCAATTAATCGGTTGGGAAAATATGAGTGTTAAAAAAGCTCTGTTTTATTCCCTGGTTGCTTCCTGGCGTAATAAACTTGCTTTTATCGTTTACTTTTCCATTTGGGGCATATTGTTCTATGCCAGCCAGTTTCTCCTCACAGACCTGCTGCTGCTAATGGGACTTCCACTTATGGCTGTTGCATTTATTGCCCAAATACTGGTAATGATTGTTGCAGTGAGCATGTATTGCGGTTTTTATTCCAGTTATATTGCCATTTTTGGCAAACCCAACATACGCGCTATAGAACCCTGAGTTAAATCTTTCCTGTTTTTCTGGGAGTAGTCATGATAAAGAAAATCATAATTTCCGGCCTGTTGCTTGGCTCTTTAAGCGCCTGTGAAGGTATGAATACGGCAGGCATGGCTGACGCCGCCACTTCGCTATTCCAGGCTGCAACCATTAACGATGCCCAAATCCAGGCACTGGCAGTGCAATCCCAGCAGCAACTAGACCAGCAAAACACTATCGCCGGTGCCAACGACAGTTACACTAAACGCCTTAACAATATTACCCGTAACCTGCACAGTTACAACGGCACGTCACTGGACTACAAGGTATACCTCAATTCAGAGGTCAATGCCTTTGCCTTGCCCAATGGCAGCATTCGCGTTTATTCCGGCTTAATGGATAAAATGACAGATCCCGAACTGTTATTCGTGATTGGCCATGAAATTGGCCACGTCATGAACGGGCATTCAAAATCACAGGCACGCACAGACCTGATTACGCTGGCGGCGCGTAAAGCCGGTGCAGCAAGCGGAAATACTATTGTGGCATCACTGTCAGGCAATGAAATTGGCACGCTGGCTCATAACCTGGTTAATGCCCAGTATTCACAATCACATGAACTTGAATCCGACACTTATGGCCTGAAAATCCTACAGGAACACAATTACGATAAATCCAATGCGGTATCGGCCCTGCGCAAACTGGGCAGTGGCGGTGGCGGTTTTTTCTCAAGTCACCCTGACTCAGCCAAGCGGGCAGACCGAATAGAAAAAATGTAATAGATACCAGCCATAAAAAAACGCTTCATAAGAAGCGTTTTTTTATGGCATTAACAAGGCAAAATAGCTGAAATGCATTTTGCCCTGCTTACGCTATCCCTTACAGCGCCCCTACCAGCTCAGGAACTGCCGTGAACAGGTCGGCAACCAAGCCATAATCAGCCACACCAAAAATAGGTGCTTCCGCATCTTTATTGATAGCTACGATAACCTTGGAGTCTTTCATGCCGGCCAAGTGTTGAATGGCACCAGAGATACCAATCGCAACATAAAGTTGTGGCGCAACAATTTTACCGGTTTGACCAACTTGCCAGTCATTGGGTGCATAACCGGCATCAACCGCTGCACGTGAAGCACCCAGTGCAGCCCCCAGTTTGTCGGCCAATGGGTCAAGAATTTTAAAGTTCTCGGCACTGCCCATACCACGACCACCAGAAACAATAATGGCAGCAGCCGTCAATTCAGGGCGATCGTTTTTCGCAACGTCACGTCCAACAAATGAAGACAGGCCTGAATCGGCAACCGCTTCAATGTTTTGTACCGCAGCAGAACCACCTTCGGCAGCCACTGCATCGAAAGCAGTCGTACGTACAGTAATGACTTTTTTGGCATCAGTACATTCTACGGTTGCAATAGCGTTACCGGCATAAATAGGACGGTGAAACACATCAGCAGACTCTACGGCAATGATGTCGGAAAGTTGGGCAACATCAAGTTTGGCAGCCACACGGGGAGCCACGTTTTTACCAGATGCAGTGGCTGGAAACAGAATATGGCTGTAATCACCGGCAACGGCAATAACCTGTTCTGCAATGTTTTCAGCCAAAGAATCGGCCAATTGTGGCGCATCCGCCAGCAGAACAGCGCTAACACCAGCTACTTTGGCAGCTTGATCGGCAACAGCCTGAGCACCACTACCGGCAACCAAAACGTGAATATCACCACCAATTTTTGCTGCTGCGGCAACGGTATTTAATGTGGCTGCTTTTAATTCTGCATTA
>Ga0172382_10013729_pt1 | contig 10399 bp, 11 predicted proteins | sample Leawel138RmetaG_FD_122245 | JGI IMG/M metagenome (GOLD analysis project Ga0172382, IMG submission 122245) | Leachate microbial communities from a municipal landfill in Southern Ontario, Canada - Leachate well 138R metaG | ecosystem: Engineered > Solid waste > Landfill > Unclassified | place...
GTTTCCAGTGGGGCGCGATCTCAATATTTTGACCACCCCCCCATTACGCTCAATATCGCCTGGGTTTGTATCCGCCATCCATTCTTGTTTTTTTATCGTGGCATCCATCAGGTCCATTGCACAAGATCTGGCAATTTTCCTCAACATCCTCACCACCCTGGTGAAGCGGTATCCGATGATCCAGCTCAAACCCATTCGGAAACAAAGTAAACCTGCCACACATAGCGCAATGCCCATCCTTTGTCCAAACCTTTAAGCGTCTGTCTTGCAACCTGCGGCCAGTCAACCGCTTCTTTTCTGCCGGTGCAAATGTCACGGTTGGTTTATGCCTGGCAATACGGGGTTTCTTTGTTTGTAACTTCATTCTTCAGTTGTTTTTGAAGAAAGTCCAGGTTCAACTTTGCTACTTTCAAATCCTTTACTGAGATTGATTGCTTCAATCAATCTGTCTAACTTATCTGAAACACGATCAAGCGCATGCATTTCCGGCAGAGTCGCAATACTCATGCCGCCCTCAAGAATTACTATTTTTTGGTCGGGAAACAAAGGACTCAGACTATCCAGCAGTCTTTCGCACTGTTCTCTACGAAGTTCAATTGGCACCGTAATTACAATTTTTTGTGTATCACCAGGATTAAACTCACTTGGCCCGGTATAGCCACTCACTTTCTTTAACATACCCATTCCTTTTCGCAATAAACCCACTCGTTTAGGAGCTGGCTTCATGTGGACATAAAAATGGCCCGAATCACTCCAAATGATCCGGGCCTGTCCCTACTACTTAGTCCAGTGCTGTCGCAACAACCGCCTGAACGTATCACAATATACCCGATCAGGTATAACTTGCAAAATTGTTTTTTAGCAATTAACAAGGATTTGTTTTTCACGTTCACGCCTGGCAATCAAGAAGTCATCAATGCGCAGGTCAGCATGACAAAGACGTCTGTGAATGGTTTGCCGGGTAACCCGCAGTTTGGCCACCACAACATCCAGGCCACCGTCCCAAGTGTACGCTGCCACCACTGTGCGCTTCAGATCAAGGGGCAGGCAGGCAATGGCCATATCCATTTCAAGGCAGGCATCCTCCTGGTCTGCCGTGTAGTCAATAAAAGCGCCATCGTTATATTCTTTTGAAAAATCAATACCGCGATACGCGCCTATGCCGCCACATTTCCATTGTGCCCAATCCTGAAGTCTTGCATCGATATACGGGTTTCTGTTCATTGAGACCTACCTTAAAAAAACGGGACAACTGTAAGACAAAAAAATACTTTTAATAATCAACACTTTAAACAATATGACCTACATGTCTGACGTCATGTACACATGCCCGCATATACGCGGGTGTGCAGGTGGGCGCACGCTCACGCACACATACGCATACGTGCGCATGTGAGAAAACTGTGTGACAAAGTTGGACGTTAGTCATGCTATTGATTTTTAATGTTTTTTTCATGTCTTACCTGCTTTTCTGGTTGGTCATCATTAACAAAATTTTAAGCATAAAATATCCCGCACCGTATTAAATACGGTGTAATCACGGGCATATAAGATGGGCTAAGGGTAATTTATGTCATGCGGCTCTCTCTTGCCTGGCTGGCCGCTGGTAGTAATAGGAGCGCTGCTTGCCGCTGGTTTCCCGCTTCTTAATCCAGCCTAGCTTATGCATGATAGAGCCCACTTTGGTCTCAGACTGGCGCGTAGGGTTAATTCTGGCTGAATCCATACCAATTGCATTGTGCAGTACTTCACTAACCGTCACGCGTGATTTTAGACGGTTATCAGGCTCTTCAAGCCATCGTTCAATGACCTGCTGCCAGGCATCCACAATCTCGCGCATTTCTTGTTCTGGCTGGATTAAGTGCAGTTCCTGTTCTCGTGTTGGATAGATGGGTTCGCCTGCCCTTACCTCATGCAAGGCTTGCGCAAAAAGTTGGCCCCTTATCTCTCTAAGTGCGTCCAGCTGTATTTTTGAGCATCGCACAGACCAGAACCGTCGGTTGCCGGTTGTGTCCTTGTGATACTCGTAATTATTGGTGGTGCCGGCAAAAACAACATGCCTGCGCTGGTCGATCATTCGTTTTTCATAGGGAAGGCGGTACCGGTCAACGGGCTGAGTAATGAACGCTTTAATCCGAGTGGCTTCAGTTCTGTTGAAAGCATCCAGTTCGGCAATCTCATAAATCCAGACGCCATTGATGGCCTGATATACATCTTTGCTGTTCAAGTCCAGTGGCGCATCTGAAAAATACTCACCACCCAACGTGCGCAATGCACTGGATTTTTGAATTCCCTGCAAGCCCTCAAGAATCAATACGTAATCAGCCTTGCTACCGGGCTTCATGGCCCTGCTAACCGCCTGCCTAAGCCATAACTTGCCCACTAACCTTGAGTAGTCACTATCAGGCACCCCCAATAGATCAGTCAGCCAGGTTGATGTCCTGTCCATGCCATCCCATTCAAGTGAGTTCAAATAATTCTGCAGTGGATGGAATTTATTTCTGTAGGCAACCATCTGCACCGCATGGCCGATATTGGCCAGTGATTTAAAAATAACAGGTCCGTTCTGTGCTAAAAAATTGGATAGTTCAAGATCATCATTATCAGTCCATTCGCCCGCCTCGGCATTCCATGGCGTTGGTTTTACACGCATTACCCTTGCCGTGAAATCGTTAAAGGCCAGGCACCCTTTAAGCGCCGGATGATTTTCAATGCAAATAGCAACGTTTTCTCGGCAATCCTCATAACGGTACCGCTCATCTTGCAACAGCAAGTTATACCATCCTTCTGCGGGAGCTCTGGAAGGGGTCTTCCCCCCTTTTGCGGCTTTCGCGGGTGCAGTATCGTTTTGCGCTGGCTGCTCACTCTTTGTGTTTTCTAACTGGCCGATCAAACCCGTTTTATCGCTTGTTCTTTTAACCATCCACTCAACAAGCCTTTTGCCAACCAAGCCTTCGGCAATAGCATCAGCAATATCCCAGCCGGGCTTAACAACACCCGGCTGTTCAATCTTGACAAAGCCCACATTGCACCCCTGGGCTGAAAGTATTTCTTCAATCTGAAGCGCTGCTTTAATGCCTGGCTGTTTTTCAAACGGCAAGTAATCCGTTTTTTCCCAATTCTGGATTGAATCAGTGTCTGGCCATATCAACACATTGCGGCCATGAATGGGCCCCCAATCTGCTTTAGCTACGGCATTACTGCCACCTGACCAGCTCACCACATCAAACTTGTCAATTATTTCAGGCTGACTTCGAGCGGCATCAACGCATTTTTCACCCTCAACAATCAGCACCAACTTTTCATTGCCGAAGTGCTCCAAGGCATACAGTGGACGCGGTGCTGGAAAATGCATCCAGCGCCAGGCAAACCGGTCCCCGCTAGTACTGCTGGAATCACGGGCGTAAACCAAAGGGGCAATTTCTTTGCTGCCATCTGATTTGGTAAACCTGTGTACGTAGCCCAAAACACGACCCTGCTGGTCTTTGTATGTCCAGGATACGTCTGGCCTGCCCCGTTTAATGTGGGCAACCGGTGCAGGGGAGGCATTTTCTGGCACCGGAAGAACGGGTGCCCATGGGCTTTTGCTGGGCTCTATATTAGATTTTTTTTCAATTGCATTGGTCAAAACGGGATTAATGCGCAATTGCTCTGCCAGCTCTTTTACGGCCTTGCCCTGATTATTATTCGTATATATAGCGGCATACAGGCTAACCAGATCACCGCCTTTTTCACCGGTGGCGAAATCGGACCAGATTCCTGTTTTCAGGTTGACGCTGAATGAACTGCCCTCTTCCCCATTCAGGCTGCCGCACTGCCATTCACTATTTATTTTCCGGCCAGCGGGAAGCCAGGCTGAAACAAGGGGTAAAGACTGCCCAAGGGCTATTTGAGCCACTTCTTTGAAATCAAATCGTTGCATTGTTAGATCCTGAAATAAGTAGTAGAGAATGTTGTTTTATTTGAAATTTGACGAACGAGCGCATATTGCGAAACAGGTTTATTCGCGCCTTTAACTCGTATTTTTTTTACTACACGAAGTCGACCTCGAGACACCAGGCGGGTACAGGTTATTTCTGCTGCATTCACGCTCAGCTGCAATTGATATGCAATTTCTCTTGCGCTTAAAGGGTGCTGAGAAGCCAACAGCTCAAGTACCGACTCTGCTATTGGCCCCAGCGGACGGCCTGGTTGTTTTTCTAACACTCAATACCTCCTGAGCATGCCCCCGCCATATTGTTTCGTTCACACCAGCAATTGGCGCCCAATTGAGCACCATACTTCAGCCAATCAAGATATTTAGGATCCACCAGAACAAGACCGCAAGCTGCCAGCAATGAATTCATGTCACGCAGCTGGATGCCCTGCTGACCTGACAATACGCGGGAACTGCTACTGCTGGGGTCTTTCCAACCCACGGCATTAGCAATTTCGTCACGCGTGGCTGGATTGCCCAGCCGACTTCTTATGATCTGTTCAACGGTGTTGTGTTTATGTTGTAGGGACATATTCAACCTCGTTCAAAATTATCTGCGTGCCGATGAATGTGCATCGGTGCAGAATGGAGTTAATGAAATTTTCTTGGAGTGAAAATTATGAAAACCCTTACTGCTGAAAAAACAGAAGAGCTGATGGAGCTGGCCATGTGCATTGCGCATGAAGTCTTTGAAGAACCAAAGCAGGCGCATATAGCCGGGCTTTTTGATCGCCTGGTTTACGGTTACTGGCATGGAGAAGGCATTGCAAAAGCAGGCACTATTCATTGAGGCCGCCCTTTTTGTTACGCAAAACAGACCAATTGATGTCAGGACGTAGCTCTTCGCAGGAAACCTGACCGTTAGTAAGGCGCTCTATGTCTGGACAATACTCTGCCGGAATCCTAGAGTTTCGAATCCATGAACTAATATTTTGCTTTGAAGTTCCCAACATAGATGCAAGCGCAACCTGAGACCCAATAATTTCTGCTGCTTTGAGTATAGGTAATTGAGTATTCATATCCGTATTCCATATTTACATGAAGCAAGTATAGAAATTCTTTACCTAAAAGTCAAATATTATTAGACCAAAGGAGTAAAGTTTTGTTTTACTATTACCATATGAACATTCTTTCCAAAGACCTAGGCAACTGGATCAAATCAGCACGTGAATACGCAAATCTAACACAAACAAATATTGGGGATTTGATAGGACGAACTAAGGCTAATGTTTCCTCTATGGAGACAGGTAAACATGATCCCAGTTACTTGCAACTTTTAAAAATAGCTCAAGCAACAAAATACCCTGTGCCTTTTCCTGGCATAGAACGACCGGTCATTACTGCTTCTTTGGAAACTGAAACAGAAGGCTACATCCGCCTAGACTACCTTGATATCCAATCCTCAGCAGGCCCTGGCAAAGTGGCTGATGCCTATCCACCTTTGATCCAAAGCTTGAATGTATTGGAAGACTGGGCCCTACAAAGTTTTGGCAAGAACGCAGTTGAAAAAATCAAAATCATCAATAATTGTGGTGACTCAATGTGTCCCACCATCCAGGATGGCGACATTCTTTTTGTTGATGTTTCCCGTATAGCGTTTGAGGCAGAAGGGATCTATGTCCTAGACTGGAACGGCAGGCTATTGACCAAACGGCTTGTGGCCCAGCAGGACGGCCGACTGGCCATCATCAGCGACAACTCCAGCTATCAGCCAGAATATATCAATGAAAAAAACATCGATAGCCTGGTGATCTGCGGACAGGTGCGGGGTTGGTGGTCGTTTAAACGGTTTTGATTATGATGGATGTATGTTTGAAAATTTATTCTCAGAGTAACAAAAATTTAATTTTATTTTTTAATGTAAATATTTAAAGACATGAATCAAATATTAATAATTTTTTCTTTTTCTTTAATTTTTTTATCTTTTTATTTAATATTAAAATTAAATAAAGAACATAAAAACAACTTTGAGCAGAAAAAAATATTATTAAAGACAGAATCTTCCCTTAAAGTCATGGAAAAAGAAATTATTTTTTACCATGACAATTTTCCAGAGGAACTTAAGAAAATTGAAATTTTATCAAAGCTTAAAAATGAAATAACTGAAACAGAAAAAAATTTAAATGAATTAAAATCACAAAAAGAAAATGAAATTATAAACTTAAAAAACTCCTATAAAGAAAAAAAAGAAATATATGACAACCTTGTTGAGCAAGCTGCTATATATGATGAAACTGTTAAATTAGCTACAGAAGGATTTTATAAGCCTCATTTTAATTTTGACACATCTGAAGAATACAAACAAAAAATTTCAAAGGTAAGAGAAAAACAAAAAACAATGATAAAAAATAAAACTGCTGTTGTTTGTTATACAAAATGGGAAGTACATGGCAGTAAAGCTAAAGGCCAACTAATGACAAATCAAGGAGTTCGTTTAGCTACAAGGGCATTTAATAATGAATGCGATGCAATTATCTCTAACACAACATGGAAAAACGAAAAATCCATGGAGCAACGCATTTATAAATCTTATGAAACAATTAACAAATTAAATGAATCAAATACTATTAGTATAACCAATGAATACTTAAACTTAAAATTGGAAGAATTTTATTTGGCATATGAATATGCTGAGAAGAAAAAAAATGAGCGCGAAGAAAAAGCAGAACTTCGAGCTGCTGTTCGTGAAGAAGCTAAACTTGAACAAGAAATTCTTGCCGCCAGAAAAGAAGAAGAAAAATATCAAAAATTGCTTGATAAAGCTAAAGCTGAAGCAGAAAAAGCAACAGGTACTAAACTTGATTTTCTCAAAGAGAAAATATCAGAACTTAATATTGAACTTGAAGAAGCACACAAGAAAAATGAAAGAGCTATGTCTATGGCACAACAAACCAAAGCTGGTTATGTATATATAATTTCTAACATTGGTTCTTTTGGCCAGGATATTTATAAAATTGGCATGACGAGACGATTAGAGCCCTATGATCGAATCAGAGAATTAGGGGATGCGAGCGTTCCTTTTGGTTTTGATGTCCATGCACTAATATATTCAGATAACGCTCCGGGCTTGGAAAACACATTACACAAAGAATTTTCAGAAAAAAGATTAAATTTAAGGAATCAACGTAGGGAATTTTTTGCAGTCTCATTGGATGAAATACAAAATATTGTTCATAAAACATTTCCTAAAGCTGAATTTATTATTGAGCCTGAAGCACAAGACTATTTTGAATCAATAAAAATAAGAGAAGAGTTTCAAAACATGAAAACAGAAATTAACTTATCCTCATTTCCTGAGGAAATTTGAAATATAGGTTCATTGCTATTTGACAAAAATAGAAACTGACAGATATAAAATTGATACTCAATCATCAGGGTAAATAAAAGATAATAACAAATTTTAAAATTCTAAAATTTGAAGAAAATTTCAAATACGGTTTCAAAAAACTTTGAATTTAGTTACAAAAAATCAATCCTTTCAATAACTTTAGTAAAAGCCAAACCAATATGAATATAAAAAAACAAACCAAAACAGTTACAAAACAGAATAATAAAAAAACTCAAAAAAAAGCAACAAAAACAGTTGAATCACTATTCATAAATATGGGTTTTGATTCTATTAAAACCGATGGAATCATGTACACAACAATTGGAGGTGAAACATCTGATATTGATCATATTTTTATCATTGATAATTTAATTGTGTTATGTGAAACAACTGGGACATCAAAAGTAGATGCTCACTTCCCTAAAAAATTTAAATTCTATAATGAAATATTTTTAAACTTAAAACAATTTATAAATCATTATAAAAAAACAAATGATAAATTTAATGAATACATGGAAAAATCAACATATCAAGTAAATGACTTCAAAATACATGCAATTTATGTCTCTGAAAATGAGGATTTTAACGATAGTACCATTCAAAACCATAAACCATTCAAATTAATTTCACCAACTACATTTAATTATTTTTTAGATGTAACAAAAACCATAAAAAACTCAGCTCGCTTTGAGATATTTAAATTTCTAGGGATTAAGCTTTCTGAAATTGGACCGGATTCCATTGGAGGAAATGATCGTAATATAAAAATTGTAACAGGCTTGCTTTTACCTGACAATCACACAAAATATCCAGATGGTTTTTCAATAGTTTCTTTTTATATTGATCCTGCATCATTACTTGAAAGGGCTTTTGTTCTACGAAGAGATGGTTGGGAAAACTCTCATATTACATATCAGCGTTTTTTAATAAAAAAGAAAATAGATGAAATGAGAACTCATTTAATCCAGGGAGGTAAAGTATTTATTAATAATTTAATTATTACATTACCATCTGATGTAGATATAAAAGACGAAAATGGGCAGCCGCTTGATAGAACTAATAACACATCAAAAAAAACCGTTGAACTTCACCTTGAGAAATCAATTGCAACTATTGGTATAATTGATGGGCAACATAGAGTATTTGCATACTACGAAGATAATAAAAACATTGATAGAGAGCTGATTGATGCAAGAAAAAGACAAAATCTACTTGCTACTGCAATAATTTTTCCTCCTAACTATACCGAAGCAGAACGCTCCGCTTTCGAAGCTCAATTATTTTTGGAAATAAATACTACTCAATCAAAAATAAGTCCTTCATTAATTCAAGAGTTAGAAATCATTACAAAACCAGATTCAAATACATCTTTAGCAAGACAAATCGTAAATAATTTAGCGCTTAATGGCCCCTTAAAAGGACTTATTCAAAATAGTATTTATGATACCCCTGAAAAAATTAGGACAGCAGCTATTGTAAAATATGCTTTATCATCCTTAGTTGATCCTAAAGGACAAAACTCCCTATTTAATATATGGGAAGCAGATGATAAAGATATGTCCAAAGAAGTTAATCGAAATGAATATATAGAATTTTGTACGAAAATAATAAGTCAGCTATTAAGTGATATCCGAACAATCATTGGCCCACAAAAAGCATGGGCGACAATAAAAAATAACGGCATTTTATCTCCAACATCTATAGCTGGAATCACTTTGTATTTACGTAATATTATACGCAGTGGATCAAAAAAAATTAACAATATAGACTTTATAAATACTTTTCAAAATCTTACAATTTCTGATTTTGAAAGCTATCGTTCTAGCAAATGGAGTTTGCTAAGCGAACACTTGTTCAAGACATACCCACCTGTTTTGAAAAAAAATGATGGATCCAAGCAGGAAAATGAGCTAACATAAGCATCATGAAAAACATAAGTACTTATCGATTGATTAGCAAAGCAGTAGAATGTGTTACAGGCCAACACAGTAAAGCTACGCTTGTTCAAAATGATTGCCTAAAATTTGTTAAAAAACTACCTGACAATTGTGTAGATTTACTATTTTCATCCCCCCCCTATTGCATGGGTAAAGAATATGAATCCTCAAGAGATGTAACTGATTTTATAGAGGCTCATGAAGCTTTACTGCCAGAACTAATCAGAATATTACGACCCGGTGGAAGCTTATGCTGGCAAGTAGGAAATCATGTACACAATGGTATTGTGACTCCTTTAGATGCCTTGGTTTATGCTGAAATGTTGAAGCATAAAGAAATGCAGTTAAGAAACAGAATAATTTGGTCTTTTTCTCATGGGCTTCACTGTAATAACCGTTTTAGCGGAAGACATGAGACTATTCTTTGGTTTTCCAAAGGAGCCGACTATACATTTAATTTAGATGCTGTACGAGTACCTCAAAAGTACCCGGGGAAGACACACACAAAAGGACCAAACAAAGGCAAAATAAGCGGAAACCCTTTGGGAAAAAATCCTGGTGATGTTTGGGATATCCCAAATGTAAAAGCAAATCACATAGAAAAAACAGATCATCCATGCCAATTTCCTGTTGCTCTTCCTCAGATTTTTATACGTGCACTTACGGATAAAAATGCTATGGTTTTTGATCCCTTTATGGGAAGTGGAAGCACCGGTGTCGCTGCCCTCATAGAGGGGCGTAGATTTATAGGCAGTGAAATCAACCCGCAGTACATATCTATCGCTGAAAATAGAATTAAAAACACTCTCAATGGAGAGATGAGAATAAGGCCTTTACATAAGGAAATTTATGTCCCTAGCCCTAACGAGAAAGTAGCTAAACGCCCTGATGAGTTTCCAAAAATTATTGATGCTAACGGCATAACCCTTAGCATGATTTGAGTTAGTGCATAGTAAAATTCATATAGAATAAAACCGCCTAAAGACGGTTTTATTCTCATTCACACCGCCTCAGTTAACTCACGCAGCACTTCCGCCTGAGTTCGACACTTTAATCCTGTGCTTTTGACACGAACGCCTTTATTCATGCGGGTTTTTAATTAATTTAATGCAATTATTTGTAATGGCACGTTTTAATAAAAAAACATTGTATTAAATA
>Ga0172382_10013730_pt1 | contig 10398 bp, 9 predicted proteins | sample Leawel138RmetaG_FD_122245 | JGI IMG/M metagenome (GOLD analysis project Ga0172382, IMG submission 122245) | Leachate microbial communities from a municipal landfill in Southern Ontario, Canada - Leachate well 138R metaG | ecosystem: Engineered > Solid waste > Landfill > Unclassified | place...
AAAAAAATATGTACAATGTGCTCATTGCACTTATTCCAGCTTTTTTGGTGGCATTGTACGTTTTCCAGCTCGATGCGCTGATCATCACGGCCAGCGCCGTATTGTTCTGCGTGGGATTTGAATACCTGATCGTAAAGTATATACTAAAGAAAACGCCCACCGTGGCCGATGGCTCTGCCATTATCACCGGGGTGCTACTGGCATTTAACGTACCCTCCGACCTGCCACTGTGGATCCTGGCACTAGGCAGCCTGTTTGCCATTGGTGTGGTTAAACTCTCTTTTGGCGGACTGGGCAACAACATCTTCAACCCGGCTATCGCAGGACGTATTTTTCTGCTGATTTCCTTTCCGGCACAGATGACTACCTGGCCGGCAGCGGCAACCGCAGCGACAACTGATGCCATCAGCTCGGCCACTGTACTGGGCAACCTGAAACTTGCCCCTGAGGCACTACCCTCACTCCAGGCGATGTTCCTGGGAACGGAAGCTGGATCACTGGGAGAGATAAGCGCACTGGCGCTGCTGATCGGGCTGGTCTACCTGCTCTGGAAGAAAACCATCACCTGGCACATTCCACTTTCAATCATGGCTACTGTGGCCTTGTTCACCGGTGTTCTCTATGCATTTGACCCCATAGCCCTCTATCATCCGCTCATTCATCTTTTTTCGGGGGGATTGATGCTGGGAGCCATATTTATGGCAACTGACTACGTAACGTCGCCCATGACCAGGAAAGGAATGCTGATATATGGCGTGGGGATAGGATTTGTCACGGTAGCCATCCGCCTCTGGGGCGCTTATCCCGAAGGAGTATCCTTTGCCATCCTGCTCATGAATGCGCTCACGCCGCTCATCAATAATTACTCATCACCAAAACGATTCGGGGAGGTAGTAAAACATGCCTAAATTAAAATCGACTTTAAAAAATATGTTCCTGTCGCTCGCCATCATCTGCCTTACGGTAGCTGTGCTGCTGTCGCAAGTGAACAAGATGACCGCAAAGCCTATCGCCGAGGCCAGGGCAATGAAGCTGCAAAACGCAATCGGTGAGGTAGTACCCGCATTTGATAACGATCCGGTGGCTGAGGCATACAGTATGCCTGTCGGGACGGGTGATTCACTGCTTGTATACCCTGCCAAGATGGGTGACAAAGTGGTAGGATACGCACTAAACAGTTCTTCCAATAACGGCTTCAGCGGAGAGATACAGATCATGGTCGGCTTTGACATGGAAGACCGGATCATCAACTACGCCGTCCTACAACATGCAGAGACGCCGGGGCTGGGTTCCAAGATGACGGAATGGTTCAAAAACCAGGAGAAACCTTCCCAGTCGGTCATCGGCAGAGACCTCTCACAAGGGACGCTGACCGTGTCGAAGGATGGTGGCAACGTGGATGCCATCACCGCATCGACCATCACCTCACGTGCCTTTCTGGAGGCCATAAACAAAGCTTATCTGGCTTATTCGGGCAGTAAGGAAGATGCACACTCGGGTACAACTGAGAAAAAGATTACGGAGAGTTCAAGCGACAAGTCAGGGAGAATAAAAGAGGAGGAAAAGAACAATGAATAACAACCTGAAAGTACTCATCAACGGCGTCATCAAAGAGAATCCAATCTTTGTGCTGCTCCTGGGCATGTGTCCCACACTGGCCACCACCAGTTCGGCCATCAACGGAATGAGCATGGGGCTGGCCACCATGTTCGTATTAATCTGCTCCAACATGGTGATCTCGATGCTCAAAAATGTGATCCCCGACATGGTGCGTATTCCTGCCTACATCGTGGTGATCGCCACCTTCGTGACCATCATCGAAATGGTGATGAAAGCCTATGTGCCTGCGCTGGCCGACAGCCTCGGCATATTTATCCCCCTCATTGTGGTAAACTGTATTGTACTGGGTCGTGCCGAAGCATTTGCCTCCAAGAACGGGGTGTTTGCCTCCATCTTCGATGGCGCAGGCATGGGATTGGGATTTACCCTCTCCCTCACGGTGCTGGGAGCCCTCCGCGAGTTGATGGGAACCGGCAGAATCTTTTCCATAAATATCTATCCCGAACAATACGGATCGCTGCTGTTTGTACTGGCTCCGGGAGCCTTCATTGTTCTCGGCTATCTCATTTCAATCTTCAATAAGCTTCAACACAAATAACTATGGAATTCATCGGAATCATCATCGTCGCCATATTTGTCAACAACGTTGTCTTCTCCCAGTTTCTGGGTATCTGCCCGTTTCTGGGGGTATCAAAAAAGGTAGATACGGCAATAGGCATGGGATTGGCAGTGACTTTCGTACTGACCATCGCCACCATCGTCACTTTCCTGCTACAAAAAGGCATCCTGGAACCGTTCGGACTGGAATACCTGCAAACCATCACATTCATTCTGGTTATTGCTTCCCTGGTTCAGATGGTGGAAATCGTATTAAAGAAAATATCACCCGCCCTCTATCAGGCGCTGGGTGTCTTCCTGCCACTCATCACCACCAACTGCGTAATCCTGGGTGTGGCCATCCTGGTGATCCAAAAAGATTACAACCTCCTTGAATCGGTCATCTACGCTGTTGCCACCGCACTGGGTTATGCCATGGCACTGATCATCTTCTCCAGCATACGCGAACAAATGGCACTCACAAAAATACCCAAAGCCATGGAGGGAATACCCATCGCACTGATTACTGCCGGTATCATCGCCATGTCGTTCATGGGTTTCTCGGGAATCGATCAGGTGTTTAAGTAGTCAGCGATCAGCTGTCAGGAGTCAGCTGTCAGCTTGGGTAGTGGGATGTTGTTAATATCAGCGGTTTGGGAAGTAGCTTTCAGGGCTCAGCGATCAGCTGTCAGCTTGGGGAGTAGAAGATTGTTCTGGACAGCGGTTTGGGAGGTAAAGGCAAGCGTTTGTCGCTGTTTTTTTGTCATTTTGTGACTGGATTCTAAAAAATGAGAGACTTATGTTAAACCATTTTGTTAAAGGGAGGTCTTAATGATAACAAAAAGATGTTTCACCCTTTAAAAATGACGGATATGAAAGCTCTAAGGCACCCTCTCACACTCGCAATACTTGTTCTGCTGTTTTCATCCTGCTTCTCTTCGCAGGGTACATTATATTCCCAGGAATACGACGATTACGGTTATAACAACGAGTATTATAATGACGATTACTACGATGATTATGATGATTATTACGGAAATAATCGTGGTGTTTCTTTCAATGTTTTCTATAATGAACTGAGGCCTCACGGCAGATGGATCAACAATGGCAGATATGGTAGGGTATGGGTTCCGAATGCTGGAAGAAATTTTCATCCGTACGCAACCAACGGATATTGGGTGATGACCGATTACGGCAACACCTGGGTATCTGATTACTCGTGGGGCTGGGCACCTTTCCATTATGGAAGATGGTATCACGACGACTACTACGGATGGGCATGGATTCCCGGTTATGAATGGGCACCTGCCTGGGTAAGCTGGAGAAGTGGCGGCGGTTACTACGGATGGGCACCCATGGGTCCTGGCATTCATATCAATGTCAACATCAATATTCCAGGGCTTTACTGGACATTTCTGCCCAACAGGTATATGTACCACCGTAACATGAACAGATATTACAACCGCTACAGTCCGGCCATCTATAACAGAACCACGATCATTAACAATACATACGTATACAACGACAACCGCTATTACAGTGGACCAAGTGCCAGAGACTATGAACGTACCACCGGCAGGACAGCCAATGTTCGCAGGCTTGAGAGTACGAACAACCGATCCGGCAGATCGACCAGGGTCAGCAACAACGCAGTGAGTGTGTATCGTCCTGACGTATCAAGGGACAGAACCACGAACAGGAGTGCGACCGCAGGCAGATCGGCAACCAACAGCGGCGTGGACAGAACCACGAACAGGAACGCAACCGCAGGCAGATCGGCAATCAACAGCGGCGTAGACAGAACCACGAACAGGAACGCGACCGCAGGCAGATCGGCAACCGATAGAAACAGCTCGGTAAACAGAACCAACAGCAGCACGAGAAATGCCGGCGATAGAAACATCCGGAACAACAATGCAAGAAGCAGTGCCAACGAACGGTCGACTACGGTTAGCCCGACAACAAGAAGTAGAGAGACGGCAAGGAGTACCGGTGCAGTGGAACGTTCAAGCAGCAGCAGAAACGCTACAGTAAGTCCGCAACGGAATTCTTCGGAAAATCGAAACACAACGGTGAGGTCACAAAGTACTTCTCAACGTAACAGAAGCACAGTCAGCCCCCAACGGAGTACTTCGGGTAATCGCAGCACAACAGTAAGATCTCAAAGCAGCAATTCGGGAAGAAACAGTAGTCGTGCAACCTCATCCAGTAGAAGCAGCGAAAACGCCCGATCTGAAAGATCTTCCTCGCGCCGCTAACACGGTATACACAATTTAATCAAGACGTCATTCATTCACCAGGAGAGCCGCTCAAACGAGCGGCTCTCTTCTATTTTTTTATATTCAGAATGAATCAATCGATCCAGCGTTTGGTAAGCTCTCCGTAAGCATCAATGCGGCGATCGCGAAAGAAAGGCCACCACCGGCGAACATTTTCGGTGCGTTTGCGATCAATTTCCACCAACTGCATGATCTCCTCTTCGGCAGGCGCCCGGTATAAAAATTCGCCCTGCGGTCCGCAGACGAAGCTACTTCCCCAGAATTGAATCCCGTTTGTCTGTCCCGACGGGTCGGGCTCATGGCCGGTACGGTTCACGGATATGACAGGAATCCCGTTTGCCACGGCGTGAGCCCGTTGTAAGGTGACCCATGCATCCTGTTGACGCATTTTCTCCTCATCGCTATCCGATGACTCCCAGCCTATGGCAGTGGGATATATCAGCACTTCGGCACCGGCAAGTGCCATCAGTCGCGCCGCTTCGGGATACCATTGATCCCAGCAGACCAGCACGCCCAACCTTCCTACGGAGGTTTCCACCGGGTGAAAGCCCAGGTCGCCCGGCGTGAAGTAGAATTTCTCGTAATAAGCAGGATCATCGGGGATGTGCATCTTACGGTATCTGCCAGCAACGGTTCCATCCTTTTCTATCACCACTGCCGTGTTATGGTACAACCCGGGAGCACGTTTTTCGAATAATGAGAGAACGATCACCACACCGCCATCTTTCGCCAGCCGTCCGAATGAGTCGGTTGACGGTCCCGGTATGAGTTCCGCCTGTTCAAAGACCCCGGTATCTTCTGTTTGACAGAAATAGAGTCCGTTATGCAACTCCTGCAACACAATCAGTTCCGCTCCGCCGGCGGCAAGCTGTCTGATCTTTTGCTGCAAACGCTTTACATTATCTTCCCGATCAGGTTTGTTGGCTTGTTGAATAATTCCTATCTTCATCATAGACTGATTTAATAATCCCTTCCGGAAACTGCATCGTTACACAATGCAGCGATCCGTGTTGCCTGATTAGCGGCGTGCAGTCAATTCCCACGATCTCTCTGTCGGGGAACGCTTTCTCCAACTGCTTTTTTGCAATCTCATCTTTCGGAGTACCGTAGTATGGAAGTAACACAGCCTCGTTGATGATCAAAAAGTTGGCATAGGTAGCCGGCAGCCGCTGCTCTTCTTCAAATACCGCGTCGGCCATCGGCAATGCAACCAGGCGGTACGGTCTCCCGTTATAGGCGACAAACGACTTCAGCTCGGCTTCCATGGCCTGCAGTTCAGTGAAATGTTCATCGTTTTCGTCGTCACATTTCACATAGGCAATCGTCTCCTCATCACAAAAGCGCGCAAGTGTATCGATATGGCTGTCGGTATCATCACCTGCCAGATAACCATGGTTAAGCCAGAGCACACGTTTTATACCCAGCGTTCGCTTTACATAGTCGTCTATTTGTTCCCTCGTCATGGGCTGGTTGCGGTTGGGTGCCAGCAGACATGTAGTTGTGAGCAGGGTTCCCTTGCCGTCAGATTCAATGGATCCGCCTTCCAGAATAAAGTTCAACCTGTTTTGATAATCCGTGCCCGATGTAAAAACACCCGCCCGAAATAAGTTTCCGGCTATCCGGTTATCGTGGTTAGCCGCAAACTTTAATCCCCAGCCGTTGAATCCGAAATCAATCAGCGTGGGTTTGTTATCGGCAAAAACAGTGATGGCGCCGTGATCGCGCGCCCAGGTATCGTTGCTCTCCACCTCCATGCAGATCAGGTTCTGCTGTTCTTCATCACTGAAATATTGTCTCACGTTGAACGATGGAGGAGCTGCCACCAGCAATTTCTCGCGCTTGAGTATCTCCTTCGAGAAAGCCACGTAACAAGCTGTCACCTCCACCAGCATATCGCACCAGTCGGTACCCTCGTGTGGCCAGGTGACCTGAACACCGCTCTGGGGAAACCACTCTGCCGGAAAGACAATGCCGGACATAAGACTATCCCTCCATGTTTCCCCGGACAATTCCGCGGGTTGAAGACCGGACAAAATCAATGATCAGTGAGCGGTCTTCCGAGGAGGGGAGCTCCTGCTCTATGCGTTCTACCGCCTGGGTAGTATTGAATCCGGAGAGGTACAGATAACGGTAGATTTCCTGTATGGCGTTGATCCGCTCACTGGAAAATCCCCGGCGACGCAATCCCACGATATTGAGTCCCACGTAGGTAATTGGCTCACGACCCACCATCACGTAGGGAGGTATATCTTTCGAGATCTTTGAACCGCCCTGAATCATCACATGCGGCCCGATTTTGGAGAACTGGTGCGCAAGTGAACCGCCGCTGATAATGGCATAATCGTCGATCTCAATCTCTCCGGCCAGTTGCGTCGCATTGCCCAGAATCACATGATCGTGTAGCACACAATCATGTGCCACATGGCTATATGCCATGATCAGGCAGTTACTGCCCACGCTGGTAAATCCTTTCGATGCCGTACCACGGTTTACTGTGGCACACTCACGAACGGTGGTGTTGTCGCCGATGATGGCCTCTGTCTCCTCACCCTGAAACTTCAGATCCTGTGGAATGCCACCAATGGTAGCATGCGGAAAGATGGTACAATTTTTACCGATGCGTGCACCGTTCAGTATTGTTGCCTGCATCATGATCCTTGTTCCATCTCCTATTTCGGTGTTCCGATCGACATATGCAAAGGGTTCCACAATCACGTTGTCTCCCAGTTTGGCTTCAGGATGTACAAAAGCCATCGTTGATACACTATTCATATTTATTCGTAACGGTTAAGTTATTTGTTCTTGATAATCTGTGCCGTGAAATCGGCCTCTGAGATAACTTTATCACCAATGAATGCCAGTCCCCGCATCGTGGCTATGCCCCTGCGCATCTCGCTGGTAAGCTCCACCCTGAAAATAAGGGTATCACCCGGCACCACTTTGTGCCGAAACTTCACGTTATCAATCTTCAGGAAATAGGTTGAATAGCGTTCCGGTTCATCCAACCGTGCCAGTACGAGCAAGCCGCCTGTCTGGGCCATGGCCTCCACCTGTAAGACGCCCGGCATCACCGGTTCCTGTGGAAAGTGACCCATGAAATAGGGTTCATTGGTGGTAATATTTTTCACCCCGACAATATAGTTGTCGGTCATCTGAATGATCTTGTCGACCATCAGGAAAGGATAACGGTGCGGCAGCAGTTCACGGATGCGGTTGTTGTCCATCACCGGTTCCGCGAGCACATCGTATATGGGTGGCTGTACTTCATTGAGCTTGATATCTCTGCGGATGAGGCGTGCCAGCTGGTTGTTGATCTTGTGTCCGGGACGGGTAGCAATCAGACGTCCCTTGATCGGTTTTCCGATCAGGGCCATATCACCGATGATGTCGAGCAGCTTGTGTCGTGCCGGTTCATTGGGAAAGGCCAGTTTGCGGTGATTCAGGTATCCCAGCTCTTCAGCATTGTGCCGGGGTACGTTCAGCTCATCGGCAATTTCATCGAGTTCGGGCTGCGACAATTTTCTCTCGTAGATCACGATGGCATTGTCCAGGTTTCCCCCCTTGATGAGTCCCGCTTTTCGCAATTGCTGTATCTCACGTACAAATACAAATGTGCGTGCCGGTGCAATCTCCTTTTCAAAGTCAGTCAGCGAATCCATGGATGCCGACTGGTTGGGAATGTATTTGGAATCGAATTCTATGAAGGAGTTGATGCCGAAAGAATCGTCCGGGAGAAGGGTCAGCTTTGAACCGGTTTCCGGATCGGTTATCTCCATTTTACTGCGGACAATATAAAAGTCCTTGTCCTTTTCCTGTTCACGGATCCCTGCCTTTTCAATCGCATTCACATACTCGATGGCGCTCCCGTCGAGTATGGGAAACTCCGAAGAATTCACCTCAATAAGGCAATTGTCGATACCCATGGCATACAACGCAGAAAGACCGTGCTCAATGGTACTTACCGTCACATTGTCTTTACCCACTACGGTACCCCGCTGCGTATTGACCACATTCTCGGCCAATGCATCTATTACAGGCTGGTTTTCCAGATCGACCCTTTTAATTTTGTACCCATGATTTACCGGGGCCGGGTTAAAGGTAACCACAATGTGAAGGCCGGTATGCAGTCCGGTTCCACTTAACGTGAAGCTGTTTTGTAAAGTTCTCTGTTTCACTATTTTTTCAATTTAAATCATACATGCCGCATAGATAAGACTGTCGAAAAATACCATTTCATTTCTCATTTAGTCTATATCTGTGCAAATATACAACCAAAAGCATAAAGATTAAGCCATTTTGAGAAAATGTTTCTCAGGTGGGTGCATGCTTCAAATTGATTATTCGTTCGGGGAAATATTTTTTTTTAATTCCTCAATTTCTTTCTCCAGGGCATTGAGTTGCCGGTACATATCGGGCAATTTGGGGATGATGACACTCGACCTAAAGAATTTTTTTACCGGATATGCCGGCGTGCCGATGATCTCCGATCCCTCTTTGATGTTGCTGATGATACCCGACTGGGCACCAATCTGGCTCTGCTTCCCGATGGTGATGTGACCGCCTATTCCGACCTGTCCGCCCAGCACACAGCTATCACCAATCTTGGTGGAACCGGCAATGCCAGCCTGTGCAGCCATGACCGTATTTTCCCCGATCTCGCAGTTGTGCGCAATTTGTATGAGATTATCGAGTTTAACACCTCTCCTGATGATGGTAGAACCCATCACAGCCCGATCGACGGTGGTATTGGCTCCGATCTCCACATCATCCTCAATGATTACATTGCCTATTTGGGGAATCTTGTGGTAACGTTCCTCTTCCTTGCTGAATCCAAAACCATCGGCACCGATAACGGCTCCGGCGTGAATGATACAATTGTCGCCGATCACACTATCAGAATAAATCTTCACCCCTGCGTAGATCGTGCAGTTTTTACCAATCCGCACGTCTTCACCCACATACACCTGGGGATATATTTTGCAGTCGTCTCCGATATGCACTCCGGACCCGATGTATGCAAATGCACCAACGTATACATTTTCACCTACTGTTGCATCGGGAGAAACAAAACTCAATGCTTCCACGCCGTTCTTTTTTGAATGCTTGCTTCCGGCCATCTCCATAAGTGATGCCAGCGCAGCATATGCGTTCGGCACCTTAATCAGGGTAGCTTTTATGGGTTTTTCCGGTTCAAAGTCATTGTTTACAAGGACGATGTCCGACTCTGTCTGGTATATGTATGCAGTGTATTTGGGGTTACCAAGAAAGGTAATGGTGCCGGGCTTTCCCTCTTCGATCTTTGAGAAATTGGAAACAGTTGCGTCCGGATTACCGATTAGCTCTCCCTGGAGAAAATCGGCTATTTGTTTTGCGGAAAATTTCATCAGTTCATGATTCAGTTAGAACATTTTTTCTCTCTATTCATATCGCAAATTAACGAATAATATTTCAGTGTAAGAAGCAAAATACAATTATTCCAACTCACGAAAAAAGAAAAGACAGTTACCAGAATTCGATAACTGTCTCTCTTTCAATGTCGGGATGAGAAGATTCGAACTTCCGACCCCACGCCCCCCAGACGCGTACTCTAAACCGGACTGAGCTACATCCCGAAAATGTGAGCGCAAAATTACCTTTTTTTTTTCTTTTTCCCAAATATATCGTAGAAACTTTTTAAAAAACCTACCGATAAAAACAGTCCAAAGCACATGTCAAGCAATAAAGTATTTGATCCCAAGTGATTTTGAATCAACTCTACGACTGTTCTATTTAAAACGATAGACTATGGTTTCCTTCCATGCCTTTTCAGGGGTTGCAACACTTTGTGGAAATGCTAACCTGTTTGGTGAGTCGGGAAAACCATGCGCTTCCAGACTTATCTCCGCAAAGGGTAAATGATTGCCTGAAAGCTAATCTCCAGTGCTGATACCGGGTATTGCGGAATGTACTTCTAGGCATATAT
>Ga0172382_10013735_pt1 | contig 10397 bp, 3 predicted proteins | sample Leawel138RmetaG_FD_122245 | JGI IMG/M metagenome (GOLD analysis project Ga0172382, IMG submission 122245) | Leachate microbial communities from a municipal landfill in Southern Ontario, Canada - Leachate well 138R metaG | ecosystem: Engineered > Solid waste > Landfill > Unclassified | place...
CCTCATTGTAATCTGGCAATGTCTTTGCAAGATTACAGAATACGGCTTCCCCTGTCCCGAGCTGGCGCTCGGGGTTCCCAGGCTGGCGGCTTGACGACGGCCGAGTCTGCAGGTGCGGAGCCCTGCGGTCCCAGTGGAGCCTGCCGCCCTCCCGCTTGGCCTGTGTTTTCATGTGTTCGGCTCACGGGGACGCGCGCCCACCAGCTTGGCTTGTGTTTTATATGCAAAAAAAACTTGTCACTTTTTTGACATACAACCCACACACCCCCGCGCTCTCTGCGGTTTTTCAGAGTCTTGCCATTGTCCGCCAAAACGCCTATGCTTTCCGGTTCCAACTGGTCGTTTTGATTTTGATGCCCGATGGCTATGATTACTTACGCACAAAACTTTGAAGATGTTCTTCTGGCACGTGTTTTTCGGCATAAGCCATACGGTTTTTATATCGATGTCGGGGCTCACGATCCAAACGACCTCTCGGTCACCCGGTACTTTTACGATCGCGGCTGGCACGGAATCAACATCGAGCCCATTCCCGCCAATCACCAGCGCTTTATCGATCAGCGCCCGCGCGACATCAACCTCAATCTGGCACTGGGCGAAAAATCCGGTACCCAGACGCTGCATATAATAGAAGGGCGCAGCGCAGACGGTGCCGAAGGCAGTGCTTTTTCCTCCTTTGTACCAGCTATTGCCCGTGCGGCGGCAAAGGCCACCGGAGGTCATCCTGTTGACAAAGTCGAAGTCCCCGTACGAACCTTGGCTGAGGTTTGCGCCAGCTCCTGCCGCGAACCGGTCGATTTTCTTAAAATCGATGTCGAAGGCTGGGAAAAACAGGTGCTGATGGGTGCCGATTTTTCCCAAACCCGCCCAGTGGTAGTCGTTATTGAAGCCAAAAAGCCCGATGCGCTTTTTGCCGGATTCAATAAAATCGACATCATCGCCGGCTGGAGTGAATGGGAACCGATTTTGACGAAAGCCAAGTATCGCTTTGCCCACTTCGATGGCATTAACCGCTTTTATATTCGCGAGGAGGATGCAGACGAGCTGCTGCCCTTCTTCGCCCTGCCGGTCGGTATCTACGATGGCCTTGAGATTACCAACAAGTTCTGGGTGGCCAAGTCACTGAAGCAGAGTCTGGTCGAAGAAGACGAGCGCTTTATCCATACGGAGCAGGAACTGGCTCGGGCGCGGGCAGAACTGACTGAGGCTCAGGCAACCTGCGATTCGCTGCGGGTGAACCTGAAGGAACTCCAGCAACAGGTGGCTTCATCGAAAGAAGCGGCCGATTCACTGGCACAACAGTTGGGACAGGAAAACGGCCGCACCAAAATGCTCACAGAGCAGGTGGAACAACTAGAAAAAACCGGGCAAGCGGGTGAAGAAAAGCTCAAGGCCGAGCTTGATGCCAACAAATCGCTGGTGTCGCAGATCAGCGATCAGAATGCAAAAATCGGCCAACTGCAGGGCTCGGTCGAAGAGACGACCGCCCGACTGCAACATGCGCTGGAGCAGGGCAATCTGCTGACCGATACGATCGAGCAAAGTCGCAAAGAAGCAGCACAACTGCAAGCCAGTCTGGAAGAGCGGATTGCCAAGGTTGCAAATCTGGCTGCCAAACTCGAAACCGCGGCTGCCAGCGAGGCCGGGCTTCAAAAGGAAAAGCATTCACTGGAGCAGAAACTGGCCGAAGCCGACGAAAACAGAATGCGCCTGGATCGTGACTTGGCCGACCTTCGTCAAGACAAGGCCAGACTGGAAGCTTTGGCTGTGAGCGAAGCCAGACTTCAAAAGGAAAAGCATTCACTGGAGCAGAAACTGGCCGAAGCCGACGAAAACAGAATGCGCCTGGATCGTGACTTGGCCGACCTTCGTCATGACAAGGCCAAATTGGAACAGGCACTGCTGGATCTGCAAGCGCTGGCAGCCGCCGAACAACGCCGACTGCGCAACTCGGAGACCGAGCTGCAAAAGACCAGAGAAGATGCAGCCCAACTGCACACCGACCTCAAGTCACGGATTGCCACCATCGCCCGTCTGACAGCAACCGCCGAGACTTTTGCTGCCACCAGAGAGAAACTGCATGCCGAAAATCAGACCCTGCAGCAGCAGGTTCGATCGGTCGGCGCACGTCAGCTTCTGCTGGAGCGTAAGCTGGCAGAGGTACACAATGAAAAAGGCGCTCTGGAGCTTGCAAGCGGTGATTTGCAGGCTCAGATCGAAGTCGGGCAGCGCAGTCTGCGTGATCGGGAGAAAGAGCTGGAGGCCGCCCGGGAGGAAAGTCGGTGCCTCGACAGCGACAACCGGGAATTGCGTGACCGCGTTTCAGCCCTCAACCAGCGCTTGTCGCTCATCCGTACCATGGCGGTCGAAAATGCCTGGAAACGCCGCCACCGCGTACGACTGGCCCTGTTGCGCTGGTTTCCACCGCTGGCGAGGCTACGCCACGTCTATCCTGAGTCGGAGCTGGAGATCGGTTCGATCGAAGACCTCTTGCGCCCTGCCCGCCTGACGAAAGCAAAAACGAACAAAAAATCGTCGTCAGACAGCCCCCCGCAGAGCGTGGCCGCAAAGAACGTTGTTCAGGAAAAGCCTGACGAAGAAAAAGCTCCGGCGCAAACCGGCACGCGCCGAAAAGTTTCCTCAAAGCTCAAGATTTCCGTGATTACACCCTCCTTTAATACGGGCGATGCCATCGAACAGGCCATTTTGAGTGTCAAGGAACAGGATTATACCAATTTCGAACATCTGATCATCGATGGTGGTTCGACCGACAACACACTCGAAATCCTCAAACGCTATCCGCATCTCAAATGGATTTCCGAGCCCGACAAGGGGCAATCCGATGCGATGAACAAAGGCTTCCAGCGGGCGACAGGTGATATCGTCGTCTATCTGAATGCCGACGACTACTTTCTGCCAGGAGCCTTTTCGGCTGTCATCCCGGCTTTTGAGACTGGTGCGCAAATGGTTATGGGACGAGTCCGTGTAATACAGGAAAACGACAATACCGACTGGATTAACGATCCTCGTGCCGACTTTAACAGTATTCTACGACATTGGGAAAAAGATGCTTTCTGTGTCAATCCAGTGGGCTACTTTTACCGCAAGGAAGTGCAGCAGACCATTCCCTTCAACCTAGCCAACGACGACAAGATGGATCTTGAGTTTCTGCTCGACGTGGCCGCAAAGTATGAGATTGTAAAGATTAACGAAACTCTCGGTGTTTTCAACTATGCGGTCAAATGTAAAACAGGCATAAATCAACAATCAGCCAGTTACTGGCAACCTTCCAGCTTTCCCTTTATAAATGCTTTTGTCAGACAACTGCCACAAGATGAACGCCAGCGCTATGAAGCAGCCCGTGCCATAGGTTATCAGCAACGTCGCGCCTGGACAATTAATCAACTGGTTAACAACAAATCTACTCAGGAACTGGCTACCCACAGAGACCTTATTCATCTGCCGCCACTGGCAGAGCAACCCGAACGCTGGCTGACCGATGGTGACATCGTAATCTTTACCGTCAGCGACGACAATATTGACAATGATCTTTGGCAGGAGTTACGGCAACCATTCCCACCCGAGATACCTATATACCACCTTGCCACAAACGAGATAACTGCTGCCAGCCAACTAATTGCCAAATACGCTAGCCGGTTGCGGGTACGAATTGTAATGGCTACCGCTACCCCTAATCGCTGTTTTGCCGCCATGTTCAATAGGCCACTACCCAAAAATGCCAATCTGACAGGCAAAACTATGCACACTTTCAAGTTTAACAACGTCAGCATTACAACTGTAGAATTGGGCAAAACCAAACAGTTGCTGTCCCGATTGGCAACGCAATGGAATGGAGCAGCATCCGCTGGAGCCTCCGTGTAATGCTGCCTCGCCAGGAGAGATAATGAAACATCTTATTACCATAGGTATTCCAACTTTTCGGCGCTATGAGAAAATTTTGACCTGCTTAGATGCGCTTGCAAAGCAGAAGTTGCCTGCGGAACAATTCCGCGTCATTGTTGTGGACAATTCACTGGAACCGGAAAAATCAGCCGCTATTAAAAAAAAGCTGAAGTACCCATATCAGCTTGATTACGTTATTACCGATAAATGCGGTGCCGCGTATGCCAGAAACGTCGCTTTGAAGATGTGCAATACCGACATCATTGCTTATATTGATGACGATGTTTACGTGGCTGACAACTGGCTGGAGAGCATCCTGAAAATCTTTAAAAAACATGACGGCTATCTAGGAGCGGTTAGCGGAAAGATTAACCCTATCTGGGATGTTCAGCCGCCGAAGTGGTTGACGCACGACGTCTATCACCACCTGGCCTGTCTCGACTGGGGAAATGAAGAGCTTCGTATAGACCACATCTCAAATTGGCTGGTGAGCGCAGCTATTGCTTACAACACGAAGGCCATGCTCGCTATTGGTGGTTTTCCTGAGCATCTGGGGCGCAAGAAAGGTTCCCTGATGGCTCATGAGGAGCTATCCGCACACCAGTCATTAGCAGCGCTCGGATATGCGCTTGTATATAGTCCTGAATTAGTGGTGAAACACCACATGGATGCAGACCGTATCTCCTATAAATGGTTCTGTGTTAACGCTTTTTGGGATAAGATTTCAATACTCCTCTATTTTTCCGGAAAAGTTATCGATGTTGCGGAAGCAGGGCTCACGCCAAAACTGCAACTCTTTTTGGATAAGAAGCTGAAGGGATTCAAAGAGAAATCAACAGCAGCTGAGCTGGCCGCAGATATGCTTGAATTTAGCGAGCAGGGCAAACTGGCTGCAGAGTCTATCGGTCTTGATAGCTCGCTCTCCATGCGAACTCACACGATGCCGACCATTTACGTGATTACCACATGTTTTAATGCGGCAGCGACGATTTCCAAAACGATTGAGAGCGTACTCACACAAAGCGGCGACTTTAATCTGTGCTACCATATCCAAGACGCGGAATCGTCAGATAACACAATGGAAATCGTCAACACATGGCGTAAAAAAGTCCAAGATGGGAGTTTCAAACCATTTTGCAGGCATGTCGTCATGTCGGTTGCCGTAGAGAAGGATGCCGGCATCTACGACGGCGTTAACAAGGCCGTTAAAAATCTGGTGATTCCCTATTATGCTTTTATGACCTGGATTAATGCGGATGACATCCTCTTTCAGGGGGCACTCGCTACGATTTCGAGTATTCAAACCAAGCATCCTGATGTGAGTTGGGTTACTGGGCAGGTCTATGCGACGCGGCAAAACAGCGCGCTGTCAATTGTTGTCCGCTGCGCCTTTCCACAATGGTTCATTCAACGTGGACTGTGTGAAATTCGCTACTGGACGAATATTCAACAGGAAGGCACCTTTTGGCGTAAATGGCTCTGGGATCGAGCTAAGGGATTGAACGCCAAGTTGAAGCTGGCGGGCGACTTCGATCTTTGGATGCGTTTTGCACAACTTACAGAGCTGTGGCATTTTCCGGGGCCACTCGCCAGTTTTCACCGTCGCTCCGGACAATTATCTGAAGATGCTGACAGCTATGCGCGCGAGGTTGATGCGCTGGTATCCAAAGAGCAAAAAGATCAAGATTGGGAAACCATCAGCAATGCTCTGATTGACAACCCCGCTGGCTTCGATTTCAACTGCCTCTTCTATGATTGGTCGATCGACGCTTACAAAATGATCAAGCTACCTCTTCAAGGATACATTCCGTTCTGGAAAGAGTATGAACTCTCACTGCTCGCCGCGCAGAAGGGCAAAACGCAGTCCCATGCGGTGCCTGGCTCAACGGCACCGCACGCTGAGTCTGCCCCAGGTGTAAGCGATTACGCTGTCGAGACGCCCGTTCCCGTGCCCCCGCCAAAGCCGAAACCGCTTGCTCAATACCATGCAGGGTGTGAATGGCGAGCAAGAAAGTCACGATTATCACGGCTATCCGGACAAATCCGTGGCTGGCGTGGCAAGTGGAAGGCTTACAAAACATTGCGCCGGTCGGGGTTGTTCTGGGACGACTACTACCTCGGGCTGAACCCAGATGTGGGGCGTTTGGGGATTGATCCTTTGATGCACTATATTCGGCACGGCGCGCAAGAGGGGCGCAACCCGAATCCCGTTTTCAGCACGTATTATTACCTGCGTCACAATCAGGATGTCAAAGAGGCAGGAATAAATCCACTACTTCACTATTGGCTACACGGTGCCAAAGAGGGACGCAATCCCAGCGAGCAATTCAATACTGGACGATATCTAGAGAACCATCCCGAATTGCGGCGGAGCGGCAAAAATCCGCTTGTCCACTATCTGCTTACGGCCATACACTCCGCCGTGACGGAGGTTTCGGCAACGGTCGTAGCAGAAACAAGAACCACGGCCACTGTAGGAGCGCTCGCTGTTGCCTCTCCCCTCAAAGCGATAGAACCCCTCCCGCCAACACTCTCCCTGACCCCTGAAGGTTTCTCTGATTTCACCTATTCTCGGCACTGCCATCTCCCGCTTTTGGGTATTTATGCCTCAGAACTCTACAACCGTGAGATCACCGACTGGAGCGATGAAAACATAAAGATTTACCAGGACTTGCTCGCCTACGCCTTTATTCGCCAGAATGTTCCTGCCGGTTGTAGGATACTGATAATCAACGGTAACCACCATGAGCTCATGCAGCGACTGACAACGGAATTTAATTGCGAACAGGTCGACCCCGACGTTGCTGGCAGTCTCTCTGCTTTGCAATCAGGCCATTTTGACTTCGCCCTCTCCATCGGCACAATGCTCCGAAAAAACTCCGTTGAGGGCAAAGTGTTGCGAGAATGCGCGACAAATATACTGCGGAGCCTCAAATCAGGTGGGCATCTGCTCTCCCTTTTTGATATTGTTGCCTTTACTGACAATATCTGGCAACCGCCAATCATTAGCGAATTAACCAGCCTGGCTCCCCCCCTCTACCCGCCGCCACCGCCAGCAGACATTGCCGCCGATCCGCATTTATTTTACATGTCGGAAAAGGCCTACAACAATAGCTGGAAAGCCGTAATAGGCAAAGAGTATAACGATTTCGGCCGTCCCGCCAGCGCAAACATACTAATGACCAAAAGTAGAAATTTTGCAACGTGACAAAATAATAGGCTGCAGTTATAAATAGTTAGAGACCGCAATCATCAACTTAGAGGAGAATAGAATGATAAAGTTTAACGAATTGTATTCGTACTATTTTACCGCTAAAAATAAACTACATTTCCTATTATCTGTTATTATAATTGTCTGGAGTATTATAATATTGCCAGCTATCTGTCATTTATATTTTGCTCCTCTGGGTATCGTAGGCTGGCAAATGAATTTATCGTTGGCTGCTATTGGTTTTTCTCTACTTGCCCCACCATTTTTGATAGTGATGTCTAAAATATGCATGTCCAAGATTAATTCACGAAGTTATTATGCCCTCTTATTATTGGGCTTATTTTTTATTGTTGCCAGTGTAAAATCATATATTCCTTTCCCTAAACCAACCTATAAAACAAAATCCAATGTAGAAGTAATATTTGAAAGTATGCCTAATGAAATTTCAAATACTTCAAAGTTTTACCTCCTCAAAGTTGAGGATAGCTATGGCAACATCGTCATTCCAGCATCATCATTCACTAATGGAAACGCATATATAAAGGGGGGAGCAGTTGCCAAGAATGGTCATGGTATATGGTCTGATCTCCCACGCATGGGAGATAAACTGAAATGTTATTGGCGTGGGGAGATTGATTTACCACGAGAAGTCAACTTATATATTCGCACAACTGACGCCCATCCTGGATCAACTTTGAAAACTACAGTTACTATTAACGGGCACCAACATCAGCAAGTGGTTGCCATTACGGGAGGTGCAACTGAATCAACTTTCCTCATCCCATTGATCCACAAACCTGCATTTACAAAACATGAAAATCTCCTACTTACCTTACTGTTAGTTGTCCCACTTTTTTCTATTTTGACTCTTATTGTGCGAGAACAACCTCCTAATAACAATAAAAACATTAAAGTCTCGCCTATGCCAGCACTTGAAAGCTGTGCGTTCACAATGCTGGGTTTTTTGTTCTGGTCCGCAATGGGCGTTGCGATTACATTGCTATTAGGCTGTTCAATTAACCGCCTACTATTGCCTATTTCTTACGTTGTTACATTAGGAACTACACATATTTTTGCCAAAAGATTCGATCTGCCATTCATTAAAGGGATTATATGGGCCACAATACTAACAGTATTCGCTGTCGGCTTGTCAACCATTCAATGGGATGATTTTTGGGATTCGAATGTATATCACTATCCAATACTGGAGTTTCTCAAGGCTGGATGGAACCCAGTTTTTGAAGCTCAGCCTTCTGATCAACTCCTAGGAGAATTTGGACGGCTTCTCCCCCTAACCAACCACATTAATGTGGTACCAAAGGCACATACATATATTGCATCTGTTATTGGGGTCTATATTGACCATGTAGAGTCGGGCAACTTCTCTAACCTTCTGTTAATCGTTATAGCAGCGATTTCCGTCTATAGTGCTCTAACTGCCCTTCTTCCCGACAATAGTATAATCAACAAGATACTTGCCTTAGCAGTGGCCCTCAACCCGGTTGCTATAGCACAGTGGCAATGCGGGTATGTTGATGGTCGAGTTGCCAGCTTGATGGCAATCTCTATTTTTACAACTTTTGCTTATGTCAACACCAATGAGAAAAAAATGTTATGGTATTCACTGCCGGCACAAACTCTATTAGTGTGCATGAAACTATCTGCTTTAATATATCTGGGCGTATGGTGGGTTGGATTACTTGCATATGCAACTCTAGCACAGAGAAAGTGCCTGCCAGCACTGGCCAAACACTTGGTTCTGCTGGGCATTGTAACGGTAGTTATGGGATGGCACCCATACATGACTAATGTTGCCAGACATAAATCCCCCTTCTACCCAGTGCTGACACCACGTTCAGGGCATAACAGGTATATGAAGTCCACAACTTATTCAGGACCTATAGCGTTCAAATCACTACCAAGAGTTAAGTCGTTTGTTGCCTCCCACATTGTAGCTGCTCCAGCGAGCTCAGAAGTATTTGAAAGCAAAAGCATTGTAAATTATGGACCAATAAATGCAGTAACATATATTGGCATGTATGGACCGTTGCACAGTAAGATAGTTCTTCCGTCAGCTCTTCTACTACTCCTGATTGCCTTATTGCGTGTGAACGACAAACGGGTAATTTTAGCGCTTGCCATTTTGCTCTCCATTTTTATTGGCCCGACACCGTGGTACTCTCGCTATGTGCCACAAGTATATATATTTACAGTATTCATGCTAATCCTCTCATCTCCGCGTAACACCGGTAAGAAGCAAGTACAACCTCTCTTATCTCCAAAGCTCGCCCTGCTGCTATCTACTACTTTGCTGATAAACTCGGTTCTGGTTTTGATGGGTGTGGCACAAGCAGCCTGGATTACATCTGTAAACACGGGTTCAGTTTTACGTAAAATAACAAATTCGGACGAGATCAAATTTCAAAAGGGAGGTGCTTTTAATGTTGATAATTTCCATTACCTGAATAATCTGCGGATACAAAAGCTTGGGAAAAAATCACTCGGCTATGCCTTGCCAGAAGAAACCTCTGGTTCACCACGCAATACCATGTTGTTTTTATTCTACGGCGTAAGGTTAAAGAACTATAATGATTTGCCAGAGACACTATATAGTCAGCGTTCCGATGCTATATATTCAGCTAAGATGGCCTTGAAAAGTTCATGTTCAACACTCGTTAAAACAGACTAAATGCAAATATACGGACAAAAACAGAGTCGAGCAATTACATTGCAGGACAGCAGTTTTTGACGAACTTAATAACATATAGAATCGTAGTAAAGTAGCTCAACAACAATGTTGGTAAGTCTGTGAATTGAGCTAGCAATAACAGCCTTCTGCACTCATACAAAGCGGAAAGAGTTCTATTGGGTTAAGCCGAGTGCTTTGGTTTAGATCGACCGCGGCCACTTCATTAAACACCTGAGTGATTAGGTCATACTTATCACCAAACATTCAATTCAGTTCGGCTTCCAATCAATTTCAACACTCAAGTCATTATTGCTACAATGAAATAATGGACCGTTCTTTGCCGAACTCCCTTTTATATATATTAGGTTGATTTTTGAAAAATTTTTTTCCGCCTCTTTTCTGATATCTGCAAAAAAAACATTCCGCAGCAATGATGAGTCAATATCAAGTCCTGCAATAATCACATCATCCCGGCCACATAACTCCTCAAGCAAAGCACTTTGCGCTTCAAAGTCAACCTCTGTTTTACACAAATACTCCCCATCTCTCTTTGAAATTGCTACCTAACCTGGGCCTTTAAGTTTGACTAATGAA
>Ga0172382_10013736_pt1 | contig 10396 bp, 10 predicted proteins | sample Leawel138RmetaG_FD_122245 | JGI IMG/M metagenome (GOLD analysis project Ga0172382, IMG submission 122245) | Leachate microbial communities from a municipal landfill in Southern Ontario, Canada - Leachate well 138R metaG | ecosystem: Engineered > Solid waste > Landfill > Unclassified | place...
GCGCTGTCTCTCGGTCAATCCGAAAACCATCGAGCAATTCAACCTGACCAGCGAAGCCGTTGCCCGGGAAATGGCGCTAGGCGCGCTCCGCCACAGCCGCGCCAATCTGGCCATCGCCAACACCGGCGTGGCGGATCAGGTCGACGATGACATCCCTGCTGGTACACAGTGTTTTGCCTGGGCCTTCGTTCAGCTCTCCAAGATCGGCATCGTCGTGTTCAGCGAAACACGCCGATTTGACGGCGCACGCAATGAGATCCGCGAAGCCAGCGCCCATTATGCGCTGACGCGCATTCCGCATTTCTTCGGACAATTGAAGAGCTAGGCTTGATCAAGCATAAACCTGATTTCGGCCTGCCCGCTTGGCACAATAAAGATGATGGTCCGCCCGCTGGAGCATATCGTCCAAGGAGTCATTCCCCACCTCCTGCACCAGGCCGAAGCTGGCCGTGACCCTCAATGCCTCCCAGGGCGACGCAAAGGTTTGCGCCGCAATTCTGCGGCGCACTCGTTCCGCCACGGCCTGGGCCTGCGGCCTGTCCGCCCCGTACAGCAACACGACAAACTCTTCGCCGCCAAAACGGGCCACCAGGTCCGTCTCCCGGACTTCGCCGCGCAATATCTGCGCGAAGGCGGTCAAGACATGGTCTCCCGCCGAATGTCCCCACTTGTCATTGACGCTTTTGAAATGATCCAGATCGCCCATGATGACGCTGATGGGCCCGCGCTTGCGCTGGCTGGGCAGAAAAAACGGTTCGGCCGCCTCATGGAAGGCCCGGCGGTTCAACAGCCCCGTCAAGGGATCGTTGTCGCGCTCGGTGCTGAGCTGCCGCACCACGTCTCGCACCGCGGTTGCCAGCAACAAACTGCCGTACAGAAAGCACACGAGCAGGACACCGGTAATGGACAGCCACCACAACGACGTTTGGCCGAACAAGGCGCCAGGCTCCAGCTGCTTACCGCCTGAATAAAGGAAAAAATCCCAGCGAGCAATCGGACGGCACAACATGAACAAGGTATAGACGATGTAAACCGCGCGCAGCCCGCGTTCGGGCCAGGCGCTCAAGCGCAAACGCAGCAGTTGCGGCACCACGTGCAGCATCAATAGACCGAGGCCGAAACTGAACACGGCGATTCTGCTGAGCAGCGCATCCTGAACGCGTGCGAAGTAATAAACGCCGAAAACGGTGGCCAAACCCAGCGCGAGCATCAGCTTGGGATAGAGCCGAAGGCGGAACCGCGACGCCACACTGTTGACAAATAGCACCGTGGCGAGCAGATACAGCAAACTCTGATAAGGCGCCCAGAACCACAAGCGTTCAACCGTGACCAGTCCTTGCCAGGTAAACACCACGCCCGCCGTCAAGCAGCTTGCCGCAAACCACCCCAAATAGGCGTGCCGACGCTGGGCATACCAACAAGTGCCCACCAGAAGCGCCATCAGCCCAAGAAACGCCGGGACGGCCAAAGTGAAAAAATGACTGGCGGTGAACAGCATGGAGTCGGGGACAGAGGGACGGCATGGCACAAACAATTGTCAGCTCAGCAGTCTGCCTTATTCTCGGCATCTACGCCACCATATAGAGGCCCGCTCTGAACGCTATTTTTTCTAAAGTTTGTGGCGCGTCCCGCAGCGGCTCGCTTTGTGCAAACCGCTCGCGCTATGATAGGCGAGGCCTGCGTTCAGGCAGGCTTAATAATAATTCCAAACGATCCGAGACTCTTTCCAGGAAAGTCCAGCCTTGATCTTCCGTTCTCCCCCTCCCGCCCTGATCGTGGTGCTGTCAGGCATGGTGGCCGCGCTTCACATTGGCAAAATGCCTGTCGCCATTCCCGTCTTGACGGAAGCGCTGGACATCAGTCTGCTTGACGCCGGTTTCCTGCTCTCGCTGGTTCAATTCGCAGGCATGACCCTGGGCGTTTTCCTCGGCTTGTTCTGCGACCGCATCGGCTACCGCCGCAGCGTCATCAGTGGACAACTGCTGCTGGCACTGGCGGGTCTAGGCGGCGCAATGACGCAACGCGCAGATCTATTGATGCTTTTGCGGGCGTTCGAAGGTCTCGGCTTTTTCCTGGTCGTCCTGCCTTCTCCCGCCTTGCTACGTCAACTGGTCCCGCCTGCCGGCCTGACGACGATACTCGGCTGGTGGGGAACCCATATGGGAACCGGCGCGGCCGTTGCCATCCTGGCGGGTCCCGCCTTGATCCACCTTGCGGGCTGGCAAGGTTTCTGGCTGATCCTGACGGGTATTTCAGGGCTGATGGCCTGGGCCTTGTGGCAGTATGTGCCGGACCTTGCCCGCCCCGCGGTTGCGCCTGCCGACCAGTCATCCAGTTGGAACCGATTGCTGCTGACCCTGCGCCAGGCCGGTCCATGGCGCTGCGCGCTGGCCTTTGCCTTTTATTCCAGCCAATGGTTGGCCGTCATCGGTTTTCTTCCCGCCATCTACAGCCAGGCGGGTCTCTCAAGCGGTGTGTCAGGCTTGCTGACGGCGTTTGCATGCTGGGTCAACATCACCGGCAGCCTGCTCGCCGGCAAGCTGCTGCATCGCGGCGTGGCGGCCCGAACCCTGCTGGTGACCGGCTATCTCACCATGGCGGGCACCACCTTCCTCACCTTCTCCACCCTGACACAAGACTGGCCAGTGCTCCGCTTCATTGCCGTGGTGCTTTTTTCCGCGGTCGGCGGCATGATTCCCGGCACCTTGTTCAGCATCGCCGTCAAGGTTGCGCCAAACAACCAAACCATTGCCACCACGGTCGGCTGGATGTTGCAGTGCTCGGCCGCGGGCCAATTCTTCGGCCCCCCCGTCGTGGCCTGGATTGCCGCGCAAGCGGGTGGCTGGCATCTGACCTGGCTGGCAACCTGCCTGTCTTCTTTCCTGGGGATTCTGATGGCCTGGCGGCTTTCCCTGCACGCGGGTGCGAAACGGAAAACCTAACACCAGCCTTTTCAACAGCCTCGAGAACTGCAGCAAGACTTTTCGCCTGCTGCTCCGCGCTTTTCTACTCGATGACTATGGATAATCTGCTTTCTTGGCTCATGTCGAGCGCCCATAAAAAACCCCCACCGAAGTGAGGTCATCAACAAGATTTCTGCTGCCTTAGCCGTCAATCGCTAAAGCAATTGCTGCTGGTTGCAGCCTTATACTTCCCGCAGCGCCACATCATTCTGCCGTTCTGAAATGTTGCCAGCTCTGCCTTCATTTGCGCTTCAGTCATTGGAAGCCGAGAGGCCGCAGGGGTGCCGGTCATCCAGAAATGGACCATGCACATCCGCTTGCCGCGACAAAAATTTATCGCAACATTCTCGATATAGCTGGCATCCCAAATCCATGGCTCAGAGACAGTAAAGAAGTGCTGCGTCCCCTGGCTCCCAATCAGCTTCAAGTCTGTCTTTTCTGCTTTCGCATGCCCCCCAGCAAAGCTCATGGCGAGCAAAAGAATCAAACCAAGCGCCCTCCTCATACAGCCCCCGTACCAAAAAGATACAGGCGACTATACCAACGATCCCCTGTATGCAAAACCAGCAGGGCTTCGCCTGATGCCCGGTCCCGCCAAATGCGGTATGTTTCGATGCGTTCGCCTCACTGAGTGATCGACGTGAAACTAGACTTCCGTGCAATAGCTGTCCTGATTGTCATTGGACTTGCTTTTAAAGCATGCAGCGATGATAACGAGCCTCGCACAGGCAAAGGATCGCGCGTCGGCACCGCATCAACACCTGCACCTGCGATACAGAATCTAGCGCCGCCCGTTGCGCCTCTGGCAATACGCTATGTCGGGCCAAGTTCCCTGAATGTTCGATCACACCCAAACGGCAAAGTGGTAGGCTCCTTGAGGCACGGCGACTCCGTTGCGATCCATGGCGAGTCAGGGGGTTGGAGCAGAATCTCGCCAGACCAACAGCCAGAGAAATGGGTTTCCTCCACATATCTATGTGAAATTCCAGGCTGCGCAGACTCAACAAAGTGGAAGCCTGTTCCCGCAATGCCTTCTGCCCCTATCCAGCAGCGGCGAACAACGCCCCCAGCGCCAAGCTCTTATACCAGTTGCCCGTGCTCCTCATCCAGCAATTGCTATGGCCCACGCGGCGGAAGATATTGCATCACTTCCGGCGGGAACAAGCTCTACAGGTGAGCACCAAAAGAAAAAGCGACCACGGAGGTCGCCCAGGGGGGTTAGCCGCGCACAGAAAGCCACCTCATATATCACTCTTGCGTTAGTCCCAATACGGGACTAAACTGCAATCTATGAGAGTGATCGCCATCAGCACATTACGCCAGTTTTGGGCCAAACACCCAGCCGCGGAGCAGCCCCTTAAGGCTTGGTTCGACGAAGCCAGCAAGGCAGCCTGGGAGCAACCCGCTGACATCAAGGCTCAATACCGAAGCGCCAGTGTGCTGAAGAACCGGCGCGTCGTTTTCAACATCAAGGGCAATGACTACCGACTGATCGTTGCCATCGCATACCGGCTCGGCATCGTCTACGTGAAGTTCATCGGCACCCACGCCGAATACGACAAGATCGATGCCGAAACCGTAGAAATGGAGTGAACCATGGACATCCGCCCAATCCGAACCGAAGCTGACTATCAAGCCGCTCTGAAGGAGATCTCCAGACTGATGGAGAGCGATCCTGAGATCGGCACACCTGACGGCGACCGCTTGGACGTCCTGGCCACGCTTGTCCAGGCCTATGAGGCAAAACAGTTCCCCATCGACCTTCCCGACCCCATCGAAGCCATCAAGTTCCGCATGGAGCAGGCGGGCCTTACCCCAAAGGATCTGGAGCCGATGATCGGGCGCCGAAATCGCGTTTACGAAGTCTTGAACCGCAAGCGCTCTCTTACCTTGCCCATGATCTGGAAGCTGCACAAAGAGCTGGGCATCCCCGCTGAAAACCTCATTCAACAGCCTGCCCACGCATAATCGAAAACAGCCATGCGCAACATCAAAATCGCGCGGTTCGACGCAGCCGAATACCTCGACAGCGAAGAAGCCATCGCTGAGTACCTCTCTGCCGCCCTGGAAGAAGACGACCCGGCCCTCTTTTTGGCAGCGCTGGCCGATGTCGCCAAAGCCCGCGGCATGACCAAGATGGCAAAGGATGCAGGTGTTGGCCGGGAAAGCCTTTACAAAGCCCTGGCTCCTGGCGCCAAGCCACGCTATGACACAGTGCTGAAGCTGGCTCGGGCCGCAGGGATAAGGCTCACCGTGGAGCCGATTCCCTCCGGCTTATGAATCGGGCTTTTCGCCTACTGACTCTAAAAGCTGCGCGTCCAACGCGAACAAACACGCGTCCAACTCTTCCCTTGGCAGTGGCGAAGGGTGCACATCGAGCACCGCTGAGATATCCGCTACCGATAGCGGCAAAGGCGCGGCGACGCCCATGCCGATGGCGTACTGTCTGGCCTTGGACGCCATCAAGAACACGTCTATGACATGCGCAGTGATGGCGTCATTTTCCGGCTCCCCAGGTACCGACATGCCGAGCCTGGAATAAATTAGGCGCTGCTTTTCCCCGCCGCCTTTCCATTCGCGCTCCCACTGGAAACGGGCGAGAGCTTTCCCAGAGTTTCCTCCTGCCGCCGCGCCTTATCGGCGGAAATCTTTGCGGCCTGCATGATGGCCCAAGCAAGGAAGCCTTGATTCGCTTCGAGCAGGCTGATGCCAACCTCAGGAGAGTAAGGAACGAACGAGCCGTTCTCATCCTTGATCTCACCCTTCCATCCTCGAACGATATAGCGGCCGACCAGTTGGGCTTGAATGTTGACCCGGTCTCATCGCCCTCGCCCGCAGTCAAGTTATCCAGAGACTGCGACGCATCGGCTTTGGCAAGAAGGCGTCGCGCCCGGTCAAGACCAATCTGGTATTCCTTATCATCGATGCCGCGCAGCAAGACTTTGATCTGGTCACTGTACTCTTTCCAGACTTCTTCCGGCTCAGGTCAACGTTTTCGGCTATCGACCCGTTCACGATTGATGAGCAGCGCGCTATCTTTGAGGCAGCCCAACCGCTGCCGGCAATTTTTTTCCGGTTCGCCTTCTGGACAGGGTTGAGGACCTCGGAGCTCGCGAGCGCTGGACCGGGGATGAGCAGATAAAAAATGCTTGGACGCGGCTACTCAAAAAAGCAGGCGTTCGTTACCGCAGGCCATATCAGACCCGGCACACTTACGCCTCAATGATGTTGTCAGCCGGAGAGCGCCCGGTGTGGGTGGCGGTTCAGATGGGCCATAAAGACTGGACCATGATTACCAAGATCTACGGCAAGTGGATGCCCGATGCTGCACCTGATGCAGGCTCCAATGCGGAGCGCACATTTGCCCCGATGGAGTCGTGTCATTCCGGTGCCTAAACAGCCCTAAACAGCCCCAAAACGCAGCAGACGAAAACGCTAAGCATTTGATTTTATTAGTTTTTATTGGCCTGCCCGGAGGGACTCGAACCCCCGACCTATTGCTTAGAAGGCAATTGCTCTATCCAGTTGAGCTACGGGCAGACAGAACGAGGATTGTAGCCTAAGCCGCGAAAAACGCCATCAAGGCGGGCTGGTTTCGCTGACGTTTTTCTGCTCCAGCCACTGCTCGAACTCTGCTCTGGGCATCGGATGCGCGAAGTAGAAGCCTTGTCCGAACTCGACCTGTGTCTGGCTAAGATAAACGCGCTGACGGGCCGTTTCAATCCCTTCGGCCACCAGCGTCACCTCAAGCCGCTTGGCCAAGGCGATGATGGAATCCAGTACCGCGTGGTCAAAGCGTTCTTTCTGGATGGCCGCCACGAACTGCTTGTCAATTTTCAAGAGATCAAAAGAATAACGCTCAAGATAGCTCAAGGAGTTGTGCGCGGCGCCAAAGTCATCAAGCGAGAACTGAATGCCGCGCTGACGCAGGCGCCGCATATTGCGCAGGACTTTTTCCTCGTTGACCAAGCGCGTCCGCTCCGTGATTTCAAGCACCAGCTGGAGGCGCTTTTCAGCCGCCACGCTCAGTAAGGGTTCAAGATCCGATTCCAGCGTGTCGCCCATCAGATGATTGGGCGACACGTTGACGCTCAACAGAAAACCACGCGGCAGGGGCAGCGCCTGAATGTCCTTGGCCACCAGTCCGAACACATGGCGCGTCAGCGCCAGGCCAAGCTCCATTTCCTCGGCTATGGCAAACAGCAGTTCCGGCGACAGGCTGGCATGCTGGCGCGACTCCCAGCGCATCAAGGCTTCGGCGCCATAGGCCCGCCCCGACTCCAGGCGCACGATAGGCTGGTAGGCGATATAGAACTGGCCATGTCGGATGCCGCGTCCAACGGCGGCCATCAGCGAGCCCTGGAAAATCAGTATCCGGTAGGCAAGATAGGCCACGATGAGACTGAGCACCAACGCGTAAGGCAGCAGCGCCCAGACCTTATCGAGCAGGGTTTGGGTTGCGCGCCCGGCATCCATGCCGACCGTTACCTGGATCGGATAACTGCGCGACACCAGCGTCAACGCGGAGCCTGGCTGTACTTCATCCTGGGCCAGCGCCTTGACCGCGCCGCCATGGATTTGTTCGGGCTTGCCTCGCACCTGAACCGACACCAGGGCCTGATTCCAGCGCTCCAGCGCACTCAGGCTTTCCGCCAGATAAGCACCTTCCACCGTCACCAGCACCGCGGCGCCATCAAGCAACGTCCTTGCATAAACCAGCACCGGACTGTCCGGCAGCATGGGCGTGGTTTCCAGAATTTGCCACGAGATACCTGCCGGAAGATCGCCCAACGGCTCAACCAGTTCCAGCTCCTCTTCTTCGCTGAGGTCTGCACGCACCGAAGAGCAGAGACGCTGGCCCGGCCGCCAGAGCGTAAGCGAACGGATGGCGGGTTCAAGAATGACGGTTCGCACCAGCAGCGGCCGCAAGGTCTCACAGTCTTCTTCCGCGCGATCCGCGATCAGCAGCGAAAGCGCATTGGCGCGCCCGAGCGTGGACTCCGTCTTGTCAAGCACGGCTGCCGCAATGTGCGCAACATCCTGCCTGACTTCTTTCTTGGCTTGCGCGTTGGCCAGCAGCAGCAGGGCCAGCAACGGCAATAAGGCAACCACAATGCTCAACGCCAGAATTTTTGGCTTGCTCCAGGTTGAGACGGGTTGCATGAATGAAAGGTGCTCGCTTCAATAATTATGAGCGCGGATAGCCGCCACACAAAAGTACTCAATGAGGAAACTGCCAAGCTAGAATACCGGGGAACGCCGCGGGAAAAGGAACCCCATGCAAGCCTGGAATGACATCATCGAGTGGTTACGTTTGTGTTTAGCATTATTCGGTATTTGAAGAAAGCGTCCAAGGCTCGGTGTAGCGGTAAAGTAGCTTCCAGATCATTGCCGCGGCAATGGACTTCAGGATCGCGCCGGGAATGAAAGGCAGCAGGCCTTTGGAAACCGCAATCTCCGCATTGAACGCCACGCCCAGCCAAGCGCTGCCCAAGGCCAGGCACACCGCATTGCCCAACAGCATGATGCCCGTGATTTTCCAGAGCGGCGCGGACAAGCCCGCGCGCAGCTGGGAAGAGAACATGCCCGTCAACACCGCGGCCAGCGGAAAAGCGAACAGATAGCCCGCGGACGGCCCGACGAAGCGCTCGAATCCGGCGCTCCCATTGGACAGCACCGGCGCGCCCAACGCGCCCAGCAACAGCCACAGCACCACCGACAGCAACCCCAAGCGCCAGCCAAGCAGACCGCCTGCCAAGGTCACCACCAGGGTTTGCATGGTAATGGGGACAGGCACCATCGGAATGCTCAGATAAGAAGAAGCCGACAGCAGCAGCACGGCAAGAATCACCAGGCCGGCGCTGGCGCCACGGCAGGCGGGTCGCTTCGAGTCAGATTGAACAAGGTGGTGCATAATGGGCTTTCAACACGTGTTGATCGAGTAGGCGGCAATGAAGGGAGGCAGCATCTTACTCTTGTTTTACCGGTTCGGGCCACGCCTGATAACCCGGAGATTCACCGGTTCCCGGCCTTCTCCCCCTCTGCAAACGGTCTTTTCCTGATCTGCCCCGCCCCCACGGCAGGCCGCTTCTGATTACACTCATACTTTCGATTTTCTCGAGGTGATCCTTGAGCTTGACGCAACAAATCCTGCTGATGGCAGCCCTGGTCGTGGTGGCGGGCTTTTTATCGCTTGCGGAAATCGCGTTGGCGGGCGCCCGCAAGATCAAGCTGAAGCTGATGGCCGAATCCGGCGAGACCCGCGCGCTGAAAGTCATTGCCCTGCAAGAGCAGTCCGCTGATTTTTTCGCGGCCAACCAGATTTACATCAACGCCATCTCCATCCTGGCGGGCATTCTGGGAGAATCGCAACTGCGGCCTTATCTGGTTGAGGCCATCGGCTGGGTCTACCAGGGGCGGCACCAGGAAGATCTGGGCTTCATGCTGGCTTTCCTGCTGGTGACCTCATTGTTCGTGCTGTTCTCCGACCTGATGCCCAAGCGGCTCGCCATGACCGCGCCGGAGAAGTTCGCAGTCAGCGTGATCGGCCCGCTGGAGTGGCTGATCAAGCTGTGCAAACCCTTCGCCTTCTTGTTCAACTGGGCGGCCAACCGCTTGTTCAAGCTGTTCCGCATCAATACGGCGCGCGAAGAAAAACTGACCTTCGACGACATCTCGGCGGTGTTCGCCGCAGGCGCGCAGAGCGGTGTGCTGCAAGAGCAGGAATACCACTTCATTGAAAACGTATTCGAGCTTGAATCCCGCAACGTCACCTCATCCATGACGCTGCGCGACAACGTCATCTTCTTCGACCTGAAAGAGTCCGAAGACAGCATCCGCCAGAAAATTGCCGACAACCCCTATTCGAAATTCCTGGTCTGCGATCAGGTCATTGACCGGGTCATTGGCTATGTCGACACCAAAGACATCCTGGTTCGCCTGTTGACCAAGCAAAGCTGGCAGCACTTGAACGAGTCCAGCATCCGCAGCGCCCTGACCATCCCGGACACCCTCTCCTTGTCCGAACTGCTGGACCGCTTCCGCAGCACCAAGGAAAACCTGGCCGTCGTCATCAATGAATACGCACTGGTGGTCGGCATCGTCACGATGTCGGACATCATGAGCACCGTCATGGGAAGATGGGTGGCGCCGGAGTCCGAAGACAGCCAGATTCTGCCGCGTGATGAAGCCTCCTGGCTGATCGAAGGCAGCACCCCGATCTCATCGCTGAAAAGCGTCCTGGGCATCAGTGAACTTCCCGAAGAAGAACACTATGAAACCGCGGCGGGCTTCATCATGTTCTCGTTGCGGAAAATCCCGAAACCCACTGACTTCGTTTCCTATGGCGGCTTCAAGTTCGAGGTGGTGGACGTGGATCATTACCGGATCGATCAGTTGCTGGTAACCCGGCTGCCGGACGCGTCCGAGCCCAC
>Ga0172382_10013738_pt1 | contig 10395 bp, 8 predicted proteins | sample Leawel138RmetaG_FD_122245 | JGI IMG/M metagenome (GOLD analysis project Ga0172382, IMG submission 122245) | Leachate microbial communities from a municipal landfill in Southern Ontario, Canada - Leachate well 138R metaG | ecosystem: Engineered > Solid waste > Landfill > Unclassified | place...
TGGGTGCTTATTTTCTGCACCTCAAGACTTACACGCAAAACGGTAACGGTGAAGAGTACGAATCAAAATGGTTTCCACAACTGCAGGAAATGGTAGGCAAGGAATATCTGGATCCGGAAGCGTCGCACCGGACCCACCGGCCGATCCCGACCTGTTTACGCAACCATGCATTCATATCTGAAGTGAATGCCGGGCGCGGTCCTATCTACATGGTGACCATGGAGGCCTTCCAGGATCCGCATCTGGAAGAAGTAGGCTGGGAAAACTTCCTCGGCATGACCATTGGTCAGGCAGTTTTATGGGCCGCAACCAATGTTGACCCTAAATATGAAAACCCTGAATTAACAACCTCCGAACCTTATGTCATGGGTTCGCACGCCACGGGTTGCGGTGGCTGGGCTTCAGGCCCAGAAGATGTCTCCCCTCCAGAATATTTCTGGGGTTACAATCGCATGCTGACCGTTGAGGGTTTATTCGGCGCAGGGGATACCATCGGCGGTACGCCTCACGCATTCTCATCTGGTTCTTTCACGGAAGGACGGCTGGCGGCAAAAGCGGCTTGTCAGTACATTGATGATGGTAAAGCTGAAGGCATCGTGGTTTCTGACAAGCAAATTACCGACCTGAAAACCAAGATTTACAAGCCACTGGAAACGTATACCGTTTACAGCAACGAGGTTGTTGCGGGGACGGTTAATCCAAATTTCATCAATCCAAGACAGGGTCTCGATCGTTTACAGAAGCTAATGGATGAATATTGTGGTGGCTTCGGTGTTAACTACATGACCAATGAAAATCTGCTGAACATCGGTCTCAAGAAGATCAAAATTCTTGAGGAAGATCTGGAAAATGTTGCAGCAAAAGATATACACGAGCTATTACGTGCCTGGGAATTAAAACACCGCATGCGTACATCCGAGTCTGTATTTCACCATACTTTATTCCGCAAGGAAACGCGTTGGCCTGGTTATTACTACCGTGGCGATGCGATGAAACTGGATGATGAAAACTGGCATGTATTAACAGTTTCCCATCGTGATCGAAAAACCGGGGAATACACTATGGAGAAAGCGCCTTGCTATCATCTAATTGGTATCGACGAGGAATAAATTAAACAGTGTCAGTGTGTTGCCTGTTACATAAAAAAATTTTATTTGGCAATCGTGAGTGAAAACATCACTACGATAAAAATCCCGGAAGACAGCTGATGTCTCTCAATGAAGCGTTGTTATGAACATAATTGATCAGAGCGATGAAGAGATATTAAAGATCGCCAACCCCATGTGGGCCGATCTTATCAAATACTCAAATGAAGAAAATTACGGCGCATTTACCAGGCACTTTTCCACTGAGCTGCTTCGAGGTGCAAATGAGGTGGAAATGGGCAAGCAATTCGCCAGGTCGCAACTAACAAAAAACCTGTCCACTGACGTGATCTATCTAGGCATGATACGCCGTGGCGAACATGTCACGGTACTTTACAAACAAAAAAATACCAAAATGGAAGGCGAGTGGCTTGGCAGACTGGTTCTGGGCTATGAAAAAGATAAAATAAAAATATTCGGGGCAAGCATATTTTAACCTGCCATGTCAGACACCATAAAAAACAATAAATTTGTGGAATTAAATTACCGGGTCGTCGATCAACGAACCGGGGCGATCCTTTCCACGGTTGAGTTTCCTCTCGGCTACGTTCATGGCGCCAATAATGTTTTATCAGAGCAAGTACAGGCTGAACTGCAGGGTAAAATGGTCGGCGACACGATCGACCTGCCGATAGATTGTGACAAATTGTACGGACCCAGAGATGAATCCCTGGTTTTTGTCGATGATATTGAGAATGTGCCAGAGGCTTACCGGGAGGTCGGCATCACCATAACGATGGAAAACTCAAAAGGTGAGCCCAGAGACTTTGTTGTAACCCAGGTTGATGACAAGACGGTGACCGTGGACGGGAATAATCCGCTTTGCGGGAGAGACGTAGTTTTTACGCTTGAAGTGTTGACCGTTCGCGATGCCACTGACGAAGAAATAGATATCGGTGGTGCGGTGGGTGCCGATCCGGACATCCATGAAATTCTCAAATAATTATATCTTCTATCCAGACAACAAGGCACTTGAACGTGCCATCGAGCACTCTATCAGCTTAATTTCCGCACCTGTAACCGCCACACTCGGCCCGGATACTCGATCAACCGTGCCGGATAACTTCACCCACACGCGCGGCAATTATGAGCAGCGCCGTTACAGTTCAAATATATTTGAAAATGCGTGCACATTGCTTGAGACTGAACTGAGCAGGCTAAACCGTGAACAGGAACCTTTAGATTGGGCGGCTACACAGGTCTACCTTGGCAACCTGTTCGCAGCATTGGGACAACAGCACCACGATGTGGAATTGTATAAAAAGGCAGTCCAGTCGTTTAACATTGCGCTTGAAGAATTTACTCAGGAGGATGAACCCACGGCCTGGACTACAGCCCAATATGGCCTTGGCACTGCAACCCAAGCGCTGGGCAGGCAACTGAGTAACCAGAAATTATTAAAACAAGCTGCTGATGCCTACACCAATGCGTTACTGGTATGGACCAGGGAACAGATGCCTCTGGAATGGGCAACTACCATGCACCAACTGGGCGCAACTTTGCACACACATGGCTTGCTTCTTAAAGGCAATCGTACCCTGCAAAAATCCGTTGTCGCCTATAAAAATGCACTGACAATATTTGATGCGGACAACCATGCCCTGGAGCTAGTGGCCACCCACAATAATCGCGGCGCAGCACTGCATCATTTAGGCGAATCAGAAGAAAATACTGGACGGCTGGAAGAAGCGATAAGGGCTTACGAGAAAGCTTTACTGGTGAGCCAGGAGCAGCAGTTACCATTTCATATGGCAGTGATATGTAGAGCAAACATCGCGACTGCCCGTGGAGTGCTGGCTGAGTTAAAGCAAGATGCAGCCACTGCACAAGAGGCCGCGGATGATTTTGAACTGATTATCGAGTTATTTCAAAACTCCTGCCAACCACTCTGTTTAACGCACTGCAAAGAACAGCTGGCACATACGCGCTCAATGGTTGAAGCATTAAGTGGCAATGATCAGCAAGTCCGAAGTCTGTAAATAATTCTGTGTAACTAGTTCATGCCGTTACAGGCACTCGCTGATGCGATCACCGAACATGATAAAGCGGGAATGACGGAATAAATACACCGCATCCCATGGACGCGGCCAGGCTCCCCTCTCCCGCTTGCGGGAGAGGGGCTGGGGGAGAGGGGCTTTTGATCTTCGTTCATGCGGTCACCTGCATACGGCGCAATGCCCGATGGTTATTGCGCCCTACATTACAGCTGCGCCATAACGTTCCACCGGTAGACGTTACCCCAGCAGAGGGCAGGGTCCAGTGGTGAGTACGCGCCTGTATCAACCAAGATTACCGTCACCCCCGTGAAGGCGGGGTCCAGTGTTTTGAATGACTGGATTCCCGCCTGCGCGGGAATGACGGAATAAATACACCGCATCCCATGGACGCGGCCAGGCTCCCCTCTCCCGCTTGCGGGAGAGGGGCCGGGGGAGAGGGTTTTTATCTTCGTTCATGCGGACTTCTACATTGCATGTTTATTTACACCGATAACAGCATCTACATTCGGCGCAATGCCTGATGGTTCTCGCGTTCTACAAGTGCTGGGGAAGATCTTCTTAACCTCATTGTGCGATAGCGTACAGACTGATTTGTCTTCCCGACCTAAAGTATAACAGTGACAAAAATGTATTAAAGCAAGTCCTTCAACAGTGGAATTCACGCTGGTAATGAAATCTCGGAGGTCACCGCCGTCCTCTCCGAGCAGGAGGCAAAAGTACTGCCGATGGAAGGCCCTGCGAAATCCCGTTTCAGTCTTGCTGGTGTTGCATTTCCTGCATGGCTGTATCTGAGCCAGCACTATTTGAAATAGATACCTGCGGAGATGTGATGAGTTAAAAACTCATCGGCTAAATTTGATCAAATTGGAGACAAAGTAATGGCCACGATCACCACGCAAGACGGTACGCAAATCTATTACAAGGACTGGGGTGCAGGACAGCCCGTGTTATTTAGCCACGGCTGGCCACTCAGTTCTGATAGCTGGGAGGCGCAGATGCTGTTTCTGGCTGACAAAGGCTATCGCTGTATTGCACATGATCGGCGCGGCCATGGCCGTTCCAGTCAGCCCTGGAATGGCAACAATATGGACACCTATGCAGACGACCTCGCTGCGCTAATTGATAAGCTCGACTTGCAAGATGCCGTCCTCGTCGGTTTTTCTGCAGGCGGCGGCGAAGTGACACGCTACATAGGCCGCCACGGCACCAAGCGGCTGGCGAAGGTGGCGCTGATCGCCGCAGTGCCACCGCTGATGCTGAAAACAGAGGCCAATCCCGGCGGCTTGCCTATAGAGAAGTTCGACGAGATACGCCAGGGTGCACTAGCTGGCCGCTCGCAGCTCTACCAGGATATCGCCAGCGGCCCGTTTTTTGGCGCTAACCGGCCAGGTGCTAAAGTTTCGCAGGGCATGATCGACTCGTTTTGGCTGCAGGGGATGCAGGCCGGCCACAAGAACACCTTCGACTGTATCGAGGCGTTCTCCGAGACAGATTTCACCGAGGATCTGAAGAAATTCGACATACCGACGCTGATTATCCATGGCGACGACGACCAGATCGTGCCGATCGGCGCTGCGGCGCTCAGCGCAGTGAAGCTGGTTAAAAACGCGACCCTGAAAATCTATCTGGGCGCTCCCCACGGTCTTGCGGACACGCACAAAGACCAACTCAATGCCGACCTGTTGGCATTCCTTGAAAACTGATTTATTAACTGAGGAACTCAATCATGAACAATGCATCAAAAATGGCGGCCATAAATGAGGAACTGATTTACGATGCAGTCAAAGATTTGACCAAAGACAAGCTTGAGCAAACAGTCAGAAAAAATGCAGCAGCCAAAAACTTCGAGCTGACCGACGAGCACTTGAGCGTGATCAATTTATTAATCGAACACTATCAGCAGAGTTGCGAGACACGCGCCTGTCTTGCTGCGCATGATCATATAAGGTTTCTCGAAGATGCTTACGCATCCAAAGGTGGCGGTAAATATCTTTATAAATTGTTTGATGCCATGCCTGATACGCGCGGTGTACTCATGCCCATACATGAACTTGCCGGCCTGCCTGCACTTAGGCTAGAAACGGACGAGAGTTTCGGCACGGCATTTTAAGCTAACGCCACAGATAGCCTGGTCGATCTAACGGAGCTTTGTTCAACTGGCATGGGAAAATAAATTTCGTCGTGGCCACGAGCCATGAGTAATGTATTGATCAACTCTGTCTAAACATTTGCTAATCAGCGCGTTGTGACAATACTCTGCAACCGCCACATTGAATCTAATGTTTGCTGTGCAACAAGCAAGCACACAAAACCAAAAAGGAAATTCAATGCGACATACACCATTCCCATTCTTTCCAGGGAGATGCGTTGTCGCAGCGGTGCAGCGGCACGTGATCGTGCGACATGCAGCCTCGGCCAGCTATGGCTCAAACTTCACTATCGACGGACAAACGGCTCATCCTCGGCGCCAACCTTAAACCATGGCAGACGCAGTAGATAATGACAGAGCTGGTGAATTTCCATTACACACTGCCGTCACAATGCTGAACAATGTTATTGACCAGCTTTAAAAGGCGCTCAAAAACGATAGATCGCTGCAGCACCTGACTTCGTTGGCATCCGTTCGGCGGGAACGATCACTACCTCACCACCATTCTTGAGCACATGCTCACCCAGGTCATCAAGCACATCGTCAACTTCCGGGTGATCCAGATCACCGGCGGTAATTGTGCCATTCGTGACATTAATGCTGCCGGGAATCAAGCGGTCGGCCTCGATCAGTAGCGTTGCGATTCGCCCAGCGATGGCTGCCTTGGCAAGCTCATCAAGCTCATCCGAGCCCTGGCCGTTTGCAGCTGCTTTGCCATAAGCATCCACAAAGCCAGCCAGCCGCTCAAGATAATATGGTTGCACTAACTGCCATGCGCGTTCACGCAGTGCATCAAGCGACAAGTCATCAGGATGAACATCGATCGCCTCCTTCATCAAAAACGGATTGTGGCTGATGCTGCGAAACCGATGATGGTGCTCTGGCAGCGCAGCCAATATCAGGCGCATTCCCGATGGTTGCGAGCAATGCTGCAACACCGCCTGGTCGACCGAGCGGAAGAAATTATCGGTGTCTCTGCTTATGGCATCTTGTTTGACATCGGTACCATGCCTTGCAGCGCCTCCCGCAGGGCCATGACCATATGCACGATGTGCGCCCTCACGTTCATCTGCTTCTATGCCCAGCAGTTCAGCAGCTGTTTGCGGTACGCCTTCGATCGGCAACATCTCATTCAGTGAGTCGCGATTACCCGCATAAATTTTAAATGAGCTTCGGCTCAGTGCAAGGACATGATAGTGGTCGGCTGACTGCGCAATGCGCATCAGCGGTTTGGTATGGAAGCTGTCGGCGACAACCACCAACTCGGCAACCGGACGCGGCAGCCGGTAAACACGAAACATCCCGGGCGCGCTCAGTATCGCAAGTCCGACCGTGGTGTGATTCCAGAAAGCCCGGTTTTCAGCCAGCGCCTCAAACGGCTGCAGAAGAGATTTGATTTCACGCTTCGGATATTTTTGACGCAACGACTCCTCCATCATCTTCACGAGATTGCGAAAGCGGATGGAATCCTGTGCATTGTCCGGATGTTGTCTGTGTGTTGGTTGATACAAGGACAGACAAGGCGATTCGTGGCTGTCGGAAAGGATGGCCGGGTAATCCTGTGCAAGTGAATTCATTATCGTGATACCTCTAATAAGTTTCTACAAATCGTAGTTGTTAACGCTACGGCGTAATTCAATCATGGTACAAGCATGGGTTATATTTAGGGTGTGAGCGATCCCTTCCGAGCCATCCTCTTGAAGAAAAGAGAGTCCATACATGCCAGCATATGTATCGTATTACCCACTACAAATTACATAGAGCCAAAATAATTTGACTTGCCCTGCTGCCGCACCCCTTGATGTAATTCATTCTGGCTGATCTTCTATGTTATGCAACACAAATTTGATACACACAGTGTATCTCATCGAGCTTATCAGCCCATCTTTATTTCTTTGGTTACTACAGGATTTAGCTTAAGGTAGTTCCTTGCTGTTTAACCCGATTCATGAGCCCTTGAAAATGATCGAATCAGCCATAAAACTTGCGTACAATCGCGGCCAGGAAAAGCGCTTGAAGGAAAGTCAATGTCTCGTCGGCACCTCCCGTACCTGACCCTGTTACTGACGCTGAACGGGTGTTCAACGCTTTCCACAGTGACATCGCAAAGCGAGGACACCCTGCATCAACAACGCCTGGATTCTGAGGCAGCAGCTTCGATCGGAGGGACTAACACCTATGACTTTGCCGATTCCAGCCGCCGGAGCGTACGTCGTTTTGTCGTGTGGTTAGGCGAAGGAGTGAATGACTGGTTCGGCGACAAGCCATTTTCTGAGGGTGGAAAGGTGTCCCACGGTCGGCTCAGCGTACGACTGCGCTGGCAGGAAGACGACGGGGTTGATACTAACGTTCGTTTTAACGCTCGCTTTGAACTGCCCAATCTGCGCGACAAGGCTTACGTTTTCTTCGGCCAGGAAAACAAGCGCAACCTGATCGCCGACCAGCCGGAGACTTTCACCCGCGAACAGCTATTGACTCAAAGTCGCCGTGACGACCAGACAGGCTTCCTTGGCCTCGGCGTCAACCTGCGCGACTACGTAGACTTTCGGGTCGGTGTGCACGGTGGTCTGAAACCATACTCACAGGCACGTTATCGTCGGCAGTGGATGTTGTCAGCAAAGAATCGGGTTGAGTTTGGTGAAACACTGTTCTGGCGCAGCCGTGAAGGCTTTGGTTCGACCACCCTGTTAGAGCTTGAGCATGCCTACGCAGAATCCCTGTTGTTCAAGTGGCAAAACGCGGCAACGATTACCAAGGAAACAGATGGCTTTGCGTGGTCGAGCAGTGTTGGTGCATTCAAGATCCTTGGCAATAACAATCTGCTATCAATGGAAGCGCTAGTAAATGGTGAAACGGATAGCAAAGACTATATTTATGAGTATGGCACGCGCCTGAGATGGCTCCAGCCAATTTATCGCGATTGGTTGCTGATAGATTTGATCCTTGGCCATTTCTGGCCAAGCGGTGAGAAAGATCCAGAGCGCCAAAACAATTGGGCGGCTAGCGCAGGCCTGATGATGCACTTCTGAACACCAAAACGCGACACGGCAATATCGGAGAATCGCTGGCTGTAAGGGAAAAAGGATGAAACAGCCAGGCCTGCCCAGTCGGGCGGATTTCTATATATCAATAGGCTACCGTGGTACGGCTAAAGTCTGACACGGCAGATCAGAGGCCGGTTTTTCCACCGCGCAGCCAGAGCGCCATCAATCCCTGCCGTCCGCGCACGCCGAGCTTCGCGTAGATGCTGGCGGCATGCTGGTGGGCGGTGCGGTAACCGATGCCGAGATGGATGGCGATTTCCCTTTCGCTGGCATCCGTCAGCAGCAGCTTCAGGACATCGCATTCACGCAAACTGAATGGCGAGAAGGCGCTCGCCAATCCCCGGGATAGCAGCAGCTCACGCTGGAACGTCCGGCTGCCGAGCAGGAAGAAGCAAAGCAGGTCGCGCTCGTAGTCGTTAAACGGCCGTTCGTCCTGACGTCGATCCAGGGCGAAGTGGGATTCGCAGCCCACCGAGATGGCATGCCCGCCTTCCAGCCGGTCGTCGATGCGCTCGTCTTCCAGCGCCTCGCGCACGATCCAGCTGCTGCGCCAGTCCTTGTCATTCATCAGCTCAGTGCGCAGATGACTGCGCGTCCGCCCGGCATGGCGGATGACCGCGGCTAAATAAGGGTCGGTTTGACCGGCATCAAGGTGACTGGCGAGTTCGCGCGCCATGGCCAGACGGCGCTCCTGGTGATGCAGGTGCTCCACGCCATGGATACGCCAGCCGCGCAGAGGGTCGTCCGTCTCCGGCGCCGGCTGGCGGCGGGCGCCCACCCAGATGGCGTTGCAGGCGCCGATCAGGCCGCACAACTGCTCCAGGCAATGGCGCAGTGCGGCATCGCATTCGGCGGCGGGCGCGTCCGCCAGTTCCTGCCACAGCGCCGTCAGCAGGCGCATGTCCGCAGCCTTGAGCCTCTTCATCGACGACGCCATGTTTCCCCCTTCGCGACGCGGCCTGGCGGGCTGTCGCATCCGCTAATGGGCGGATTGTAGCAATGCGCCACAACCACGACAATCCGCCGAAGCGCCACAACCGCGACAATCCGCCGAATGTTTGCGGTACGGCAAGCAGACACAAAAAACAAGCAGGCGCAAAAAAACCGAAAAAGGGAATCCAAACCAATGCGGCACACACCATTCCTGTCCTTATTTCCATCCCTTCCAGGGCGACGCATTTTTGCGGCAGCGCAACGGCATCCGCGAAAAATCCCCGTCCGCCTGCGCGCTGTACTGGCCGGACTGCTGTTGCTGCTGCCGGGACTGGCAGCGGCGGCACCATTTGCCTACATCGCGAACAACAGTTCCAACACCGTCTCGGTGATCGATACCGCAAACAATACCGTGATCGACACGGTGACGGTCGGAAGCTCCCCCTTTGGCGTGGCGGTGAGCCCCGACGGGGCGCGTGTCTATGTGACGAATAATTTTGACGGCAATGTCTCGATAATCGATACCGCAGACAATAGCGTGACGACGGTGACGGTCGGAAGCTACCCCTATGGCGTGGCGGTGAACCCCGCCGGGACGCGCGTCTATGTGACGAATAATTCTGACGACAATGTCTCGATAATCGATACCGCAGACAATAGCGTGACGACGGTGACGGTCGGATCCTGGCCCTATGGCGTAGCGGTGAACCCCGTCGGGACGCGCGTCTATGTGGCGAATGGGGGCAGCAACACCGTCTCGATAATCGATACCGCAGACAATAGCGTGACGACGGTGCCGGTTGGAAACTACCCCTTTGGCGTGGCGGTGAGCCCCGACGGGGCGCGTGTCTATGTGACGAACGAGAGCAGCAACACCGTCTCGGTGATCGATACCGCAAATAGTAATAGCGTGACGGCGACGGTGGCGGTCGGAGCCCACCCCTATGGTGTAGCAGTGAGTCCCGACGGGACGCGCGTCTATGTGACGAATAGTTTTGACGGCAATGTCTCGATAATCGATACCGCAGACAATAGCGTGACGACGGTGCCGGTTGGAAACTACCCCTATGGCGTGGCGGTGAGCCCCGACGGGGCGCGTGTCTATGTGACGAATGAGAGCAGCGACA
>Ga0172382_10013739_pt1 | contig 10395 bp, 12 predicted proteins | sample Leawel138RmetaG_FD_122245 | JGI IMG/M metagenome (GOLD analysis project Ga0172382, IMG submission 122245) | Leachate microbial communities from a municipal landfill in Southern Ontario, Canada - Leachate well 138R metaG | ecosystem: Engineered > Solid waste > Landfill > Unclassified | place...
GCCGCCATCCCCGCCGTCATCGCCTACAACAAGCTGTCGTCGGACGCCGGCAAGCTCGGCCTGCGCATGGAGGGCTTCGCCGACGAGTTCTCCGCCATACTGTCGCGGCAAATCGACGAGAAGGTGCCGCTCAGGGCGGCGGCGTAAGGAGCAAGCACAATGGGCATGTCTATCGGACAGCCGGGCGGGCGTGGCGGGCGCGGCCACAGGCGGCGCGGCCGCCATCACGCGCTCGTTTCGGAGATCAACGTCACGCCCTTCGTCGACGTGATGCTGGTGCTGCTGATCATCTTCATGGTGGCGGCGCCTCTGCTCACTGTCGGCGTGCCGATCGACCTGCCGGAAACGCAGGCGCGGGCGCTGAACTCGGAGACCCAGCCGATCACGGTCTCGATCAACGAGGAAGGCCGCATCTATCTCCAGGAGACCGAGATCGAGATCGACGAGGTCGTGCCGAAGCTCCAGGCCATCGCCACCACCGGCTATGACGAGCGCATCTATGTGCGCGGCGACCGCACCGCCGATTACGGCACGGTGATGCGGGTGATGGCGCGCATTTCCGCCGCCGGCTACCGCAATCTCGGGCTGGTGACGCTTCAGGAACAGGAAAGCTGAGTTGAAGACCGGGTTGACGACATCGCTGGCGCTGCACGCGGTCGCGATCGGCTTCGGCCTCGTCAGCCTGTCGTCGCCGCGCGAGATGGCCATCGCCGACGTCGAATCCTTTCCCGTCGACATCGTGCCGATCGAGGAAGTCGCCCAGAGCGTGCAGGGCGACCGCAACGCGCCCGTGGCCGAGCGGCCGGCGCCGGTGCCGACCACGCGGCCGGAGATCGTCGAGAACGCAAGGGAAGTCGGCGACAACATGACCGACCTGAAGGCGCCGCCGACGCCGGAACCGAAACCGCGCCCGGTCGAGACGGCGGAAGCGCCGCCGCCGGCGCCCAAACCCACGCCGCCGACGCCGAAGCCGGAACCGACGCCCGAGCCGGAGCAGAAGCCGGCGCCCGAGCCGGTGCCGACCACCGAGGTCGCGCCCGAGCCGCAGCCGCGCCAGGACGTCGCGCCCGACCCCGCGCCGGAAACGGCGGTCGCGGAAGCGCCGACCTCGGAGGCGGTGAACCTGCCGGCGAGCGCGCCGACGCCGCAGGCGCGGCCGCAGCCGCCGCGCGCGGAAGCCCCGCGCACGCCCGAGCGCCGCGAGCCTGACCGGCGGCAGGAACAGCGCCGCGACACCGCCGCGTCGAGCGAATCGAATTCCCGCAACGTCGAGGACGAGGTGGCGGCGCTGCTGAACCGCGAGCGCGCCTCCGGCGGCGGCGCGCGGCGCTCGAACGAGCAGGCCGCGCTCGGCGGCCGCCAGACCACGGGCGCCAAGCTGTCGCAGAGCGAGATGGACGCGCTGCGCGGCCAGATCCAGCGCTGCTGGAACGTGCCGGCCGGCGCGGCCGACGCGCAGGACCTGAAAGTGTCGGTGCAGTTCCGGCTCGACCCGTCGGGCGCGCTCGACGGCGCGCCGCGCATCGTCTCCGGCGGCGGCGGGGCCGGCATCGAGCGCGCGGCGGCGGAATCGGCGCGCCGCGCCGTGCTTGCCTGCGCGCCCTATTCGCTTCCTTCCGACAAATACGAGGCGTGGGCCGACGTGATCGTCCATTTCGACCCGCGCGACATGTTCTGACCAGGCAACGCCGACGCCTTATGACGCCAATCGGACCCGCGAGGCCCCCAAGCATGACGAAATCCCTGAAAGCCCTTTTCTCGACCGCACTGATGACGCTCGCTCTGGCGCTTGCCGCGACAGCGCCCGCCCGCGCCGTGCTCGAGATCGACATCACGCAGGGCGTGGTCGAGCCTCTGCCGATCGCGGTCACGGACTTCATCGCCAACGATGCCATCGGGCAGGAGATCGCGGCGGTGATCGCCGCCGACCTCGCCCGCTCCGGCCTGTTCAAGCCGCTGGAGAAGGGCGCCTTCATCGAGAAGATCACCAACCCGGACGTCGCGCCGCGCTTTGACGACTGGACCGTCATCAACGCGCAGGCGCTGGTGACGGGGCGCGTCAGCCACGAGGCCGACGGGCGGCTGCGCGCCGAGTTCCGGCTGTGGGACACCTTCGCCGGCCAGCAGCTCGTCGGCGAGCAGTTCTTCGCCAACAAGGCCAACTGGCGCCGCGTCGCCCACATCATCGCCGACGCCATCTATGAGCGGCTGACCGGCGAGAAGGGCTATTTCGACACCCGCATCGTCTATGTCGAGGAGAGCGGGCCGAAGGACAAGCGCGTCAAGCGCCTCTCCATCATGGATCAGGACGGCGCCAACAACCGCTCGCTCTCGGACGGGCGCGCGATCGTGCTGACGCCCCGCTTCTCGCCCAACCGGCAGGAAATCACCTACATGTCCTATGAGGGCGGGCAGCCGCAGGTCTATCTGCTCCAGATCGAGACCGGCCAGCGCGAGCTCGTCGGCAATTTCCCGGGCATGACGTTCGCGCCACGCTTCTCGCCCGACGGGCAGAAGGTGATCATGAGCCTGCTGCGCGACGACGGCAATTCCAACATCTACACCATGGACCTGAGAAGCCGCACCACGACGCGGCTGACCTCGTCCAACGCCATCGACACCTCGCCCTCATACTCGCCGAACGGCGACCGCATCGTCTTCACCTCGGATCGGGGCGGGCGGCCGCACATCTACGTCATGGGTGCGGACGGCTCCAACCCGCAGCGCATCTCGTTCGGCGACGGCATCTATTCGACGCCGGTGTGGTCGCCGCGCGGCGACCTGATCGCCTTCACCAAGCAGACGGGCGGCGAGTTCCAGATCGGCGTCATGCGCACCGACGGCTCGGGCGAGCGCATCCTGTCGTCGGGCCATCTGCAGGAGGGGCCGACATGGGCGCCGAACGGCCGCGTCATCATGTTCTTCCGCGAGGGCGGCGGTCAGGGCGGGCCGAAGCTCCATTCCATCGACCTGACCGGCCGCAACGAACAGGCGATTCCGACGCCGCATTACGCCTCGGATCCGGCCTGGTCGCCGCTTCTCGACTGATATCCGGAAGACAGGCGGGATTTTGTGGCCGGACGGCCGCAAAAAACCGCCTTTCGGCCGCATTTCGGCCCAGTGTGCGGTTAACACAGTTATGCGCCGGCTTGCCGTCGGCGCGACAGAATCGGGCCTTCACAGATCGTTAACCCTGTTTGTTGAGCTGACCTTAACCGCGTTCATGGTTACTCGTTGCTCAACGAAATCGTGCAGATGCCAAGGAGAGGCGGCCATGCGCCGAATCGCAGCAATCACCCGCAACCCCGTCGCGGTCGCGCTTGTCGCCATGCTTGCCGTGGCCGGCTGCGCCAGCAAGCAGACCCCCAACAACGCGGCCGATCTCGGCCTCGGAGGCAGCGCCGCGACGCCGGGCTCGTCCCAGGACTTCACCGTCAATGTCGGCGACCGCATCTTCTTCGACACCGATTCCTCGGTGATCCGCGGCGATGCGCAGACGACGCTGTCGCGCCAGGCCCAGTGGCTCAACCAGTACCCGACCTATGCCGTCACGCTCGAAGGCCATGCCGACGAGCGCGGCACGCGCGAATACAACATCGCGCTCGGCGCGCGCCGCGCGGCTGCCGCCCGCGACTTCCTCGTCGCCCGCGGCGTGCAGGCCAACCGCATCCGCACCATCTCCTACGGCAAGGAGCGCCCGGTCGCGGTCTGCGACAACATCTCTTGCTGGTCGCAGAACCGCCGCGCCGTCACCGTGCTGTCGGGCGGAAGCTGAGCTTCGCGATCCATCGCCCATCTTCGTGAAAGCGGCCTCCGGGCCGCTTTTTCATTTCAGGAAGGCCGCGAGAACACGTAGGCGAGACCGGCCGCGATCAGCAGGCCGGTGGCGGCGAGGATGACGGGATCGGCCTCGCCGACGAGCCAGATGACGAGGAAGCCGCTCGCGGTGCCGGCCAGCGCCAGCAGCTTGGCCCTCAAGGGGATCGCGCCGCGGGCGCGCCATTCGTGCAGCGTCGGGCCGAAGCGGGGATGTTCGAGCAGCCACCGCTCCAGCCGCTCCGACGAGCGGGTGAAGCAGGCGGCGGCGAGGATCAGAAACGGCGTCGTCGGCAGCACCGGCAGCAGCGCGCCGACGATGCCGAGGCCGGCGAAGGCGAGGCCGAGCCCGAGATAGAGCCCGCGCATCACGCCGCTTCCCGTCTGGAGCAAGTCGATCGCATCATCGCCCGGCCATGGTGGGCGATACGCGCCGCCCGATCAACCGGACAAATCGGCGCGCTTCGCCGGATCAGAACTTCGCATTGACCCCGACGAAGAAGCCGCGCCCGTCGCCGGGGATGAAGGCGGCCTGATCCGGCCGCTGCATCTGGTCGATCACCAGCGTCGAGGCGGCATAGGCCGTGTCGAAGACGTTGGTGACCTCGGCGAAGAACGAGACATGGTCGTTGACGCGGTATTGCGTGCGCAGGTCGACCACGGCGTAGGGGTCGGCATAGAGCGTGTTCATGTTGTCCACCGGCGTCTTCGACGGCAGCCAGCGCACGGCGCCCTGCAACGTCCAGTTCTCGGTGGCGTCGTATTGCAGCACGGCGTTGACGACATGGACGGGCGCGCCGGCCAGCCGGTTGTCGCCGTAGACCGCGTGGTCGCGGAAGCGGAAGTCCTGATAGGTATAGGCCAGGCGCGCGCTCCACTGGTCGGTGAGCTGCGCGCTCAACCCCAGCTCGATGCCGAAATGGCGGGTCTTGCCGGCATTGATCGCGCCGAGCGACGTGCCCGAGGCGTCGCGCAGGTTGAGAAGCTCGTTGTCGACCCACGAATAATAGGTGGTGGCGTCCCATGCGTAGGCGCCATGGCGGCCGCGCCATCCGGCCTCGACCGTGGTGGCCGTCTGCGCCTCGAGGTCCGGAGTGTGGAAGGCGTCGGCGGGGAGGCCCGGATTGCCGGGCGCCGGGCGGCCGGGGCCGCTGTTGGGCGTGCCGTTGATGGTGGCGAGCAGGTCGTCATGCGTCGGCGGCTCGAAGCTGCGGCTGACCGCGCCGAAGACGGTATGGCTCTCGTTCGGCCGCCAGGAGACGCCGAGGCTGGGCGACCAGCCGCTATAGCGGCGCTCGTAGCTCGAATCGTTGAACGGGACGCTGCCGCCGGGAAGCGGCATCGTCGGGTTCATCGGATTGTAGGCGACGGTCGGGCGGTTGCCGGTGAACAGGTCGCGATTGTCGCGCGTGGCATGCGAATAGGCGATGGCCGGCGAGACGATGAAGCTCTCGCCCACGGGCACGTTGAAGCCGGCATTGAGCGACAACGAAGTGGCGTCGAGCTCGCTCCTGCCGAACAGCGGTCCCTTCGCCCCGGAGAGGTTGTGATGGTTCTCGCGGTCGGCGGAGCCGATCGTGTATTGCGCCGTCGTCTCGAACAGCGGCAGGATCGCACTTGCGTCCGGCTGGTAGGCGTAGCGCAGCACGCCGGTGAAGTCGCCGCCCTTGGTGGTGCGGACGCCCGAGGCGATGGGGAAGCGGAACATGTCGTCGGTGTAGGTGTAGCCGAGGACGAGGTCGATCAAATGCGCGTCGAACTCGGCCGTGGTGCGCGAGCCGATCAGGAACTGGCTCGCCTCGCGCCGCGGCCTGTCGCGCACGACGTTGGGGCCGGGGAAGCTTGGCGGCATGGTGGTCGCATCCGGCCCGGTATGGACCTGCGACGGATCGGCCTTCAGACGGGACTTCGGCAGTGGCCCGGCGACGTCGAAGCCGAGATCGGTATAGCCGAAGAACAGGCGCGTCTTGACGTTGTCGGACAGCTCGAAGCCGACATTGCCGCCGACATTGATTCGCTCGGAGCCGTTATGGCTGCGGAAGCCGTCGCGGCGGGTGAAATCGCCGTTCAAGTGGAGGTCGTAGCCGTCGCCCTGATGGCCGAACTGCGCCCAGGCGCCGACCTGGCCGAAGGAGCCGCCGCTGGCGCCGGCGGATATGCCCGGCCGGCTCGATCCCGTCGGCGAGACCATGTTGATGGCGCCGCCGAGCACGTTGGCGCCGAGCCGGTTGGCGGTGTAGCCGCGATAGACCTCCATCGCGCTCGCCGCGTTGGGGTTCATGAAACCGACGATGTAGGAGCCGTCGGCGCGGTTGAGCGGCAGGCCGTCCTGAAGCATCAGGATGCCGCGTTCGACCGGGTTCTGTTGCAGGCCCGAGCCGCGGATCTGGATGCGCGGCTGGTCGTTGGCGCCGAAGAAGTCCTGCACGATGACGCCCGGAACCGTGGACAGCGCGCGGGAGGCGGTGAGGTTGGCGGTTTTCGCCATCTCCTCGCGCTCGACCAGCGCCACGCCCCCCGGCAGAACCGACAGGCGCTGCGACAGCGTCGAGCCCTCGACCGCGCCCTCCCCGGTGACGAGGATCGGGTCGAGGACGATGACCGCGCCGGGCGCGGCCGACTGCGCCAGCGCCTGCCCGCTCGCGCCCGTCAGCAGCAGCGCCGCCGCTCCCGCCATGATCCCGCGCCGGGCGGACCCGCCTTGCCCCTTCACCTGCATGACCTGCCCCCATCCATCGCCAAAAGGCGTTAAAGTGGAATATTAAAAGCAAGTTCACATCATAGTGGACTATTCCTGTCAAGATTATCGCGGGCATTGCGCGATTGCGTCGCAGGGCGGGTTGGGCTAGGTCGGCATCATGAGCCTCGAATCCGTCCGCGCCTTCTTCGCCGAAAACGCCCCCGACATCGACGTCCTCGTCACCGAGGAGAGCTCGGCGACGGTCGATCTCGCCGCCAGCGCCCATGGGGTGGAGCCGGCGCAGATCGCCAAGACCATCTGCGTGCGCGCCGGCGAGCGCGTGGTGCTGGTGGTCGCCTCGGGCACGGCGCGTCTCGACAACCGCAAGTTCAAGGACGCCTTCGGCGCCAAGCCGCGCATGCTGGGGGCCGAGGAGGTGGTGGCGCTGACGGGCCATCCGGTCGGCGGCGTCTGCCCGTTCGGCCTGCCCGGCCCGCTGCCGGTCTATTGCGACGTGTCGCTGAAGCGGTTCGAGGAAGTGCTGCCGGCGGCAGGCGCGACCAATTCGGCCTTGCGCATCACGCCGCAGCGGCTTGCCGAACTGACCGGCGCCGAATGGGTGGATGTCTGCCAGTAGGCGCTTCCGGCTACTGTGCGGCAAGCGCCTTTTCGATTTCCGGCATCAGCGTCGTGGCCACGTTCTGAGGGTCGAACGGGCCGACATGTTTCCATGCAATATTGCCGTCCTTGCCGATGAGGAAGGTCTCGGGGATGCCGTAGACGCCCCAGTCGATCGCCGCGCGGCCGGTCTCGTCGGTGCCGAGCGCGCCATAGGGGTTGCCGAGATCGGCGAGGAAGCGGCGCGCGTTCTCCGGCTTGTCCTTGTAGTTGAAACCGACGATGTCGACGCGGCCTTGCTTCGCCAGTTCCATCAGCACGGGGTGCTCCTGCCGGCACGGCACGCACCACGAGGCCCAGACATTGACCAGCGTGACCTTGCCGGCGAGCGCGGCAGGCTCGAAGCCGGGCAGGCTTACGCCTTCGAGCGCCGGCAGCGGCGTATTCGGCGCCGGCTGGCCGATCAGCGCCGAGGGCACTGTCGAATTGTCGCGGCCGGAAAGAAGCTGGGCGAGGAAGACGCCGGCCAGAGCCATGAAGACGAGCAGCGGCAGGATCGCGAGCCAGCGCCGGGGCTCCGGCGTCGCCTCGCTCTTTTCCTGCGCGCTCACGGCTTTGCCCCGCCGGTGTCGGAACGGCGGCGCAGGCCGGCCGCCTCCAGCGCCGCCATCTCGCGCCGGCGCGCGCGCTGGTCGGCGAGGATCCACAGCGCCAGACCGACGAGCACCAGCGCCGAGACGCCATAGGCGGCTGCGACGTAGAGCGCGTGCGTGCTCATCGCGCGCCCTCCTTCACATCGGCGGCGCGCGCGGCCATGCGCCGCATCGCCGAGACGCGGCGGCGCAGGATCTCGGTGCGCATCGCCATCAGGTGGAACGTCACGAACAGCAGGGTGAAGCCGACGGCGCAGGTCAGGAGCGGCCACAGCATCGAGGGATGGATGGTCGGCCCGTCGAGGCGGATCACCGAGGCCGGCTGGTGCAGCGTGTTCCACCAGTCGACCGAGAACTTTATGATCGGGATGTTGACGAAGCCGACCAGCGTGACGACGGCCGCGGCCTTGGCGCTCCGGCCGGGATCGTCGAGCGCGCGCGTCAGCGCGATCAGGCCGAGATACATCAGGAACAGCACGAAGACGGAGGTGAGCCGCGCGTCCCACACCCACCACGTGCCCCACATCGGCTTGCCCCAGATCGAGCCGGTGATGAGCGAAAGCAGGGTGAATACGGCGCCGATGGGGGCCGCCGCCTTGACCGAGACGTCGGCGAGCGGATGGCGCCAGACCAGCGTGCCGAGCGAGGACACGGCCATGATCGAGTAGCACATCATGGCCAGCCACGCGAAGGGGACGTGGATATACATGATGCGCACGGTCATGCCCTGCTGGTAGTCCTCAGGCGCCGTAAAGGCGAGCCACAGGCCCGCCGCCAGCACCAGCAGCGAAAGCGCGGCCAGCCACGGCACCAGCCTGTCCGCCAGCGCGATGAAGCGCGTCGGGTTGGCGAGGTCGATCCAGCGTGCGGGGCGTGCGGCTGCGGTTTCGCTCATGGCTACCTTCTCACGGTTGCCTACATAGATCGGGTCGCGTCTGTTCGCAATTCTGCGTCCTTGTCGCAGCTTTCCGCTCGCGGCGATGTGATGCCGATCAATCGAGGCCGAATTTCAGCGCCAGCGCCGCCGCCAACGGCCCGATGACGGCAAAGCCCATGGTCAGCGCGCACAGGATGAGGAAGGGCGGCAGGAACGGGTTGGGGTCGGCGACCGCGCCATAGGCGGCCGAGACGCCGAAGATCAGCACCGGAATGGCGAGCGGCAGGATCAGCACCGAGACGAGCAGCCCGCCGCGCGGCAGCGACACCGCCACCGCCGCCCCCACCGCGCCGACGAAGGCGATGGCCGGCGTGCCGACGAGGAGGGTGAGCGTGGTCGCGGCGATGCCGACCGGCTCCATGTTCATGAACAGGCCGAGCAGCGGCGAGGCGATGACCAGCGGCAAAACGCTCGCGGTCCAGTGGGAGAGGCATTTGGTTGCCACGGTCAGCGCCAGCATGTGGCGCGAATCCGCCATCACCATCAGGTCGAGCGAACCGTCCTCGCGGTCGGCCTGGAACAGCCGGTCGAGGCCGAGCAGCGAGGCGAGCAGCGCCCCGATCCACAATATGGCCGGGCCGATGCGGGCGAGCAGGTTCAGGTCCGGCCCGACGCCGAACGGCACCACGGCGACGACGGCGAGGAAGAACAGCACGCCCACCAGCGCGCCGCCGCCGGCGCGGATGCCGAGGCGCAGGTCGCGGACGAAGAGCGCTAGCATGGGATGGCGCCTTTCATTGCACCCGCTGCGCCGCCCCTCACCTGCCTGCCGGCATCCTCTCCCCGTGAACGGGGAGAGGAATATCTGCCGCAACGCTGCCGCTCCCCTTCTCCCCGCTCACGGGGAGAAGGTGGCCCGAAGGGCCGGATGAGGGGCGGCGCGACGGGCGAAGACTGCGGCATCACGCCGCTCCCTTGAGCTGCAAATCCTTCACGCCGTCCAGCCCGAGCGGGATGTGGGTGGCGGCGACGATGATGCCGCCGTCTTCGAGATGCACCTGCATCAGCGCCGCGAATCGCCGCTCGGAGGCCGCGTCGAGGCCGGCGGTCGGCTCGTCGAGCAGCCAGACCGGGCGGTAGGCAACGAGAAGCCTGGCGATCGCGATGCGCCGCTTCTGGCCGGTGGAGAGGTAGCCGAAGGGCAGGCCCGCCACCTGCGGCAGCCCGACCATGTCGAGCGCCTCGTCGATCTCCAGATGCGGCGCGCCGCAGAATTCGCGCCAGAAGCGCAGGTTCTCCTCCACCGTCAGCGCCGTCTTCATCGCGTTCTGATGGCCGAGATAGTGGCAGGCGGCTTGCGGGTCCGGCCATTCCTCGCCGCCGCCATCGAGGCGCACCGCCCCTTCGGTTGCCGGCAGCAGCCCGGCGACGACGCGCAGCAGGGTCGATTTGCCGGAGCCGTTCGGCCCGGTGACGACCAGCCCCTCGCCCTCGCCCAGCTCGAAGGAGACGCCGGAAAGGACCGGCTCGCCGCCGCGCTCGGCGCCAAGATTGTCGGCGATCAGCCGCATGGATGCCCCGCTTTCGTCCTGCCCGCGGGGCATGGATGCCCCGCTTTCGTCCTGCCTGCGGGCGATCCCGCGCGACGCGGCAAAATCACCCAAACTTACTCTGGAACTATTCTACGAACTTCTCTATATCCGGGGCAACCGTGCCAGCGGTCGGCATGGGAACCAATTTGCGCCGAACCA
>Ga0172382_10013740_pt1 | contig 10395 bp, 6 predicted proteins | sample Leawel138RmetaG_FD_122245 | JGI IMG/M metagenome (GOLD analysis project Ga0172382, IMG submission 122245) | Leachate microbial communities from a municipal landfill in Southern Ontario, Canada - Leachate well 138R metaG | ecosystem: Engineered > Solid waste > Landfill > Unclassified | place...
CGCTTCAGTGTCGAGGACGAAGGGAGGGGTTTTTGATTCGTTGAGGATTTCCAGTTCCTCAACCATGAGCTCCACCTCGCCCGTGGGGAGGCTAGGGTTTGTCATTCCTTCGAGGCGGCGTTTCAGTGTTCCGCGGACTGCGAGAACGTATTCACTGCGTATTGAATGGGCCTTGCGGTGTGCCTCCGGGGCGACTTCGGGATTGAACACGATCTGCGTTAATCCTTCTCTGTCGCGGAGATCGACGAAAATGACTCCTCCGTGATCCCGCCGACGGTGGGCCCAGCCCATAAGTACAACCGTTTGTCCCACATTGGACACGCGTAGTTCTCCGCAGTTGTGAGTCCTTCTTTGTTTCGTTATGAAATCGGTCACCTTTCCATACCTCTCGAATTTCCTCGAATTTTAAACACCAATTCCTTTCGCTCCCGCCCGGCTCGTTCCCTCTGTTTACAGGGCGGGTCCCTGTTTCACTGATTGTTGTCGAGATTATTGTCGGCAGCGTTGCCCGAAGTCCGGGGTTCCGTTGAAGTGCCGGCGAGTTCTCGGGCGAGAAGGGCGGCGTCTTTCAATGAAACCGTGCGCTGACCTCCCGCTTTCATGTCTCGTAAGGGGGCTTCGTCGCGGACAAGTTCGTCGTCACCGATAATAAGGGTGAAACGGCATCCCAGCTTGTCCGAACGCTTCATCTGTCCTTTTAGCCCCCTGTCCGAATAATCCATTTCCACAACGATTCCCTTTTTCCTGAGGACATTGGCAAGGAGAAAAGCCCGTTCCCTGGCGTGGGGTCCCAGTGCGGCGATGTACAGGAGCGGGGAGGTGTTGAAGTCTTCTTTTTTTGCAGGCATAAGGGAGATCAGGCGCTCCATCCCTATGGCGAATCCTATCCCCGGAAGATCGGGTCCGCCGAGCTGAGCCGTGAGTCCATCGTAGCGGCCTCCGCCGGCGATGGCGTTCTGCGCGCCCAGTGCCGTCGAGGTGACTTCGAAGGCCGTCCTTCGGTAGTAATCAAGACCTCGTACCATGGCGCCGTTGACTGTGTAGTCTACGCCAAGTCTCTCTAAATAACGGCGTACGCTGTCGAAGTGAACGATACATTCCTCGCACAGTGAGTCCAGGATCATGGGGGCGCCCTCTATTATTGACCGGCATTCCTCGTTCTTGCAATCGAACACCCGGAGGGGATTGCCACGGAGGCGGCGGCGGCAGTCCGCGCAAAGATCGACGCTTTTCCCCTCGAGGAAAGATAGAACACGGTCCTTGAACAATGGGCGGCAGAGGGGACATCCTAGTGAATTGATTTCCAGCTTCAGGTCCGGCAATCGGAATTCTTCAAGGAGGTGTACGAGCATAAACAAGAGTTCGGCGTCAACCATGGAATGGCCGGACCCCAGCACTTCGACGTTGACCTGGTGAAACTGTCGGAAACGGCCCTTCTGAGGGCGTTCACGACGGAACATGGGTCCTATGGTATACAACTTGGACACCGGTTCTGACTGGTAAAGATGATGTTCCAGGTAAGATCTTATCACCGGAGCCGTGGCTTCGGGACGCAGGGTCAGCGACTCTCCTCCGCGGTCTTCGAACGTATACATTTCCTTCTCCACGATATCCGTGGTGTCGCCGATTCCCCGCTTAAACAGTTCCGTTTTTTCAAGTATGGGAACGCGGATTTCCCGGAAGCCAAAACGGGTGAAAATATCCCGGGCGGTGTCCTCCACGTATCTCCAAAAGCCCGTTTCATCAGGCAGTATGTCTTTGAACCCTCGAACTGAAGGAATAAGTGCCATCTCCGAATACTCCCACTGTCACAGGCTGTTGCAGATACCACAGATTGGGGTCAAAGGCAACGCAAAGATAATCCTCGAGCCTCGTTTTATTGGATATTTTCAATCAATTACGACTTATCCTTCCCCTCGGTCCCCTTCAAATACAGGGGGTAGACCCATGGCCCACGCTTCCCCGACTTCCTCCGTCCTTCGACGGAACCGGAATGAACGGGGGTAGTTGTTGTGACCCGTAGCCTCTAGCCCATAGCCGGCAAAACCGCGCCTCTTACCCCTCACCCATATCTTTTTTCCAAATGTCAAGTTTAAAGATTTGACCCCATAGCCGGCAAAGGTCGGGCGAATTGTACATTGGAGGTATTGGTACCCCCGGCGCGATTCGAACGCGCGACACCCGGATTAGGAATCCGGTGCTCTATCCTGCTGAGCTACGGGGGCACAGAATCGTTGTCACAAAAAAGGGAAAGACTGACACCTATCACCATTTGCCGGGGGTGTCAATACGCCCCTTCATGGATGAATCTCGTGTGGATAGAATTTCATAAATAATATTCGATAAAACGTTCGTCACTGAAGTCTCGTATGCGGCAGTATTCGGCCGTAGTGCCCGCCAGGGCGGACTTCGGCATGAGACCGATCAATTCGGATTCAAGAATCTCCACCCCGAGCTTTCGGGCCTCCTCTTTGATCCTTTCGTAGACGGCGATGATGGGGGTGCGGTCGCAGTCCGTGAGATTCATTGATACCTGGACTATGCCGCGGCTTTCAAGGGCGATGCCGATTGCTTGGACGTGATCGAATCCGCCTGATGACTGCCTGATTGTCCGTGCGATTGTCCGTGCGATTTCCAAGTTGTCCGATTCCAGATCGACGTTGAAGGCCACCAGGGGTTTCCGTGCCCCAACGGCCGTGGCGCCTGCCGCTGGATTGAACGATACGGGACCCTCGTCCGGACGCCGGGATGGATCGGTGAGTCGTTCCGGCAGGCTTTCGTACCCGCCCTTCCTGATATTCGCCAGACGTTTACGGTCCGGCGACTGTGCCGCTTCACCGTAGAAGTAGACGGGAACGCCCCGGCGTCCGGCCAGTTTGCGGCCAAAGGTATGGGCCGATTGGACGGCCGTTTCCATAGACGCTCCTTTCAGGGGGATGAAGGGAACTACGTCGACGGCGCCGATCCGGGGATGAACTCCGCTGTGGGTTCTCATGTCGATGAGATCAAGCGCCCGCTCGGAGGCCGCAAGGGCCGCGGAGATGACATGGTCCTTTTCACCTATGATCGTGAGCACGCTTCTGTTGTGGTCGGGGTCAAGAGTCCAGTCCACCACTTTGACTCCCGGGATGCCTCCGGCGGCCTCGGCGATAGCGTGAACCACCCGCCTGTCACGACCTTCACTGAAATTGGGTACGCATTCAATGATCGCCATTGGTTACACCTGGTAAACGTTGCGGGACGGTAGTTCGATGCACGTGAGATTTCCCCCGTACACCGCGCCCGTGTCGATGCCGATTTTGTCATCCGCCATGAACGGCGCGCCAAAGGGCGTGTGCCCGAAAATCACCGTTTTGCCCAATCCGTGAGAGGCATAGATAAATTCAGTTCGTATCCACAGGAGGTCGGCGCGGGACTGTTTCTCCAGTGGTATTTTCGGCCTTACTCCGGCATGAACGAACAGGTAGTCTTCCGTTTCATGCCACAGTGGAAGGGACTTGAAAAATGACTGGTGTTCTTCGGGGACATCGATCAGTTTCCCGTCTCCTTTGCCCCGGCGGTTGTAAGACCCGGCGGTTTCACCGCCGCCGTTGAGAAAAAACAAGGACCTGGTCTCTTCATTCGGCCGTTCAAGATAGTCCATGAGCATTTCCTCGTGATTCCCCAGGAGGCAGGTTACCCTGTATTCGTCTTGCAGGGCGATGATGTAATCGACCACTTCCATGGAATGAGGTCCACGGTCTATGTAGTCGCCTATGAAGACCAGCCTATCCGCTTCCGGATTCAAAGGTATTTCGTCAATGAGTTTTTCCAGCATGGAGAAGCATCCATGGATGTCTCCGATTGCGAATATGCGTTCCGACACGGTCTTTTCCGCGAGGATCCTTAAATAAAGAACCGAATCACTCTGAAGAGAGCAACGCTTCCACAAATTCAGCGCTGTTGAAGGGGCGCAGATCCTCTTCCTTTTCTCCTATTCCGATATAGCGGATCGGAAGCTTCATCTCCGAGGCGATCCTAACGACGATGCCGCCCTTGGCCGTTCCATCGAGTTTGGTGAGTACCAACCCTGTTATGCCGATTTTTTCGTTGAACATTTTTGCCTGTAACAGGGCGTTCTGGCCTGTCACGGCGTCCAGGACCAACAGGGTTTCATGCGGTGCGCCGGTTACCTCCCGTCCCATCACCCGCTTTATTTTTTTCAGTTCTTCCATGAGGTTGGCCTTGGTATGGAGACGACCGGCCGTGTCCACGAGCAGGATGTTCGTCCCCCGTGACTTGGCGGCCCTAAGCGCGTCAAAGACCACCGCCGAAGGGTCGCTGCCTTCGGCATGTTTTATTATGGGGGCGTCCGCCCTCTTGCCCCATATTTCGAGTTGTTCCACCGCTGCCGCCCTGAAGGTGTCCGCCGCTGCAAGCATGACGCTTCTTCCATCCCGGCGGAGCCGAGATGCTATTTTCCCGATGGTGGTGGTTTTCCCCGTTCCGTTGACTCCGACCACCATGATGGTAAACAGGTCCTTCCCGGGAATCTGCAGAGGGGCGTCGCAGGGTTCCAGGATGGAGAGCATATATTCTTTCATGACTCTCATGAGCGCATCGGGATTGTCCAGTTCCTTGCGCTTCGCCCGGGCTTTCATTTCTTCGATCAATTCGACGGCGAAGGCCGGCCCAAGGTCCGCGCTTATGAGTAATTCCTCAAGATCGTCATAGAACTCACGTGATATAAGGCGCTCACCGACCAGCATCTCTTCCAGGTTCCTGGCAAAACTGGTGCGTGTTTTTGAGAGACCCTGCTTGAGTTTCGAAAAGAAACCGTTTTTCTTGTTGTTTTCAGCCATGCTGCTTCCTTTTGATATTTAAAATCGGCTTTTATATGCCTGAGCCATGTCTAGCCCCTTTGATTACATAAGTAAAGTGTGTTGTTGAATCGGACGGTACGATATTCGAGAATGTCTAGTTCATGGAAACGGAAACAATCGTGGATATACCGCTTTTCTCCATGGTTACGCCTATGAGGTTGTCGGCGGTCTCCATGGTGCGCTTGTTGTGGGTTATGTAGATGATCTGTGATTCCTTGGCTATCTCGCTTACGAGCCGGGTAAAGAGCGTCACGTTGCTGTCGTCCAGAGGTGCGTCGGCCTCGTCGAGGATCAAAAAAGGGGTGGGACGATGCATGAGGATGGCCATGATGAGAGATACCGCCGAAAGGGCCTTTTCTCCGCCCGAGAGAAGCGACAGATTCTGGGGTTTTTTGCCGGGAATCTGGATTTCCACATCCACGCCGGTCTCGAGCAGGTCACTTTCATCCGTGAGTTTGAGTTTTCCCTTGCCGCCGGGAAAGAGCCTCGGGAACACCTGTTTGAAGTTGTTGTTCACCGCCTCGAAGGTTTCGGCGAAACGCTTACGTGAAACCTGGTTGATCCGCGATATGGTTTTTTGGAGGGTTTCCAGGGACTTTTTCAGATCCTCCGTTTGGGTTGTGAGAAAGTCGTACCGCTCCTTCAGTTCTTCGTATTCTTCCAGGGCGAGCAGATTTACGTCTCCGAAGTCCTCGAGTCGCTTCTTGTCGGCTTCCAGCTTCCGGGACAATTCTTCTCGGCGGGATTCTTCGAGAGGTTCGAAGGTGTGTATTAATTCTTGTAGGTCCTGGCGATATCGCTCCTGGACGCCGCTTTTCAGGTTCCCGATTTGCATGGTCACTTCCTGGATGTCCAGCGAGATTTTGTGAATTTCATTGGACAGGGCGGAGAGCGTTTTGCGGGCGTTTGAAAGGAGGGTTTCCTTTTCACGGCGGGCACCTTCCAGTATTTCCTGTTGATTTTTCTTTTCAGCAAGCCATTTGCCGACGCTTTCAAAGTCGGAGTAGAGCTTGGCGAGCAGCGCCTGGGAGGCGTCGCCCTCGGCCCTCGTCTTTTCAATGTTTTCGTTGCAGACCTCGATGTCGCGCTTACAGGACACAATACGGTTTTCTATCTCGCCGATTGAATATTCCATGCTCTTCAAGGAGCGGAGTCCTGACTGCCTTTTTTCTTCCAGCGTGGAAAGGGTGATGCGGCTGTCTACAAGTAGTTGTTCTTCTTCCTTCAATCGCTCCGCGGCATTTTTCCATTGTTCCTGGAGGAGAGAGATTCGCCTTTGGCCATCCTCTGTTTTCGCCTCGATGCGGGACATTTCTTCGCGGCTTTTGTCGATGCGATCGGTGGCTTCCGATATTTCCCGTTCCATGGATTCCGCGTTGAAGGTCTGAACCTTCAGACGCTGATTGATCCAGTCGATTTCACCTGCCAACCGCTCGATATCTTTTTCTATGCCTCCCACGAGAAGTTGCTTTTCATGGAATCCTCCTCGAAGTTCTTCCACTTTCCCTTCGAGCGCTTCTATGTGTGACGCCTTTTCGTTTTTGACGGCCTGTCTCTCGGCCAGGTCGTCATTAAGGCTGTTTATCTCTCGTTCCAGTTCGGACATCTCCCGCTTGTTACGCAAAAGGGAGTAACCTTCCCCCTTTCCTCCGCCCCCCGTCAAGACACCGTCGCGGCCGATGATGTCTCCGTCGATGGTGACGAAGGTCCCCGTGAAACCATTCATTTTCCAGAGTTCCATTCCCTTTTGGAGGTTGGGTATAACGAGAACGTCGCCGAGGAGACACTCGATGAATCTTCGCCGGTCCTTTCCGGAACACTTGACGATGTCGGCAAGGGGGACGGCCTGTTGGAAGAGCGGTATCCGTTCGCTCCTCGGTTCTTCAGACCTTCCGTTCTTTATGGGCATGAAATTCCCTCTGCCGGCACCGCTCTGCTTGAGAAAATTGATGGCCCTGATTCCATCTTCCGGGCATTCAACGAGGATCGACTGGATCTTGTCGCCCAAAACCGCTTCCACAGCCGCCTCGTATTCCGCTGGCACTTCAAGGTGATCCGCCACTATGCCCTGTACGGCGCCCCCCGTCCAGTTCGGTTTGACAGATTCTTTCAGCACTGCGCGGGTTCCCTCGTTGCACCACTCGAAGCTCTCCTGGATCTCCCGCAATGAAGCAAGACGTGAGGCCTTTACGGCAGCCGTCTCCTTGAGCTTTTCGATGGATTCGCTATGGAGGTCTAAGTCGAGGCGTTTCTCCTCCAGCTGCCGCCGCAAGGCGGATTCCTTTTTTCGAAGCCGCTCGATTTCGTTTTTCTCCTCGTCCAAAAGGGCTGACAGGTCTTTGGATTGGGCTTCCAGAGTGGTGAGTCGTTGGCGGTTGGAACCGATTTCTGCCAGTTCCCGGTCTTTTTTCCGTTCCAGGTTTTCCACTTCCCTTTCTAGAGAGGAAACCAGGTTTTTGAGGCGGACCGTTTCGGTCATTGCCTCCGTGTGTTTTTCCTTTTCGCGGTCCAATGCCTCCCTGATTTCTTCTTCGGCGGCCTTGAAGTCGCTGAGCCGTTCGCGCTGTTTATCGATAAATGCCCGCATTTCCGCTATGGCCGATTCGGAGGCTTGGATTTCTTTCCTGGTCGATTCCATTTCAGCCGCCGCCGTTTTGTTCCTTGCCCGCAATTCTTCGATGGTCGCCGCGTTTTCTTTTTTCCTGTCTCCAAGATCCTGGAGCATTTTCCGGGAAAACTCTATTTTCTGTTCATGTACCGCGATGTCGTTTTTGATGGAGAAGTATCTTTCCTGGGTGTACGCCGCCTCCGATTCGTTTTCGATTATTTGGGCCTGGAGTTCGGCTGTCTCGGCTTCGAGGGAAGCCACGTTCTTTTCCGCTTCGGCCTTTTTGTTTTCCATTGAGCGCTGTTCTTTATCCAGGGAGTCCTTGCGCTCCTTCAAGTCCAGGAGGGCTTGAAGGGAAAGCAGCAGGCGGGCTTCGCGGACCTCCTCCTTGAGGTTTTTGAATCGCTCGGCCTTTTTCGCCTGGCGGGTTACGGAGTTCAGCCTGCTTTTTACTTCGCCGACGAGATCGTTAAGACGCAAGAGGTTCTGTCGGGTGGCTTCAATCTTCCTGGCGGCCGATTCCCTCCGGGATCGGTATTTGGAGATGCCGGCCGCCTCTTCTATAAATTCCCGCCGTTGCTCGGGCTTGGCCTCGATGAGATGGAATACCTTCTCCTGTTCCACGATTGAGTATGTACGGGTTCCCACTCCCGCGTCCAGGAAGAATTCTCTCACATCGAGAAGGCGGCATGGAACGTTGTTGATGGAGTACTCACTTTCGCCGTCACGGTACAACTTTCGGGACACGGTCACCTCGGTGCAATCGGCGTAGGCGCTGTTGAGGCTGCGCCCGTTGTTCTCAAGGGTGATGGAAACCTGGGCCATCCCCACGGGGGCGGATTCGTCGCTTCCGTTGAAAATGACGTCATCCATTTTCTTTCCACGCAGGAGGGTGACACGCTGTTCCCCCATGACCCATCGCATGGCGTCGACGATGTTGCTTTTTCCGCAACCATTGGGACCGACGATCGCGCTTATTCCAGGCGAAAAAACGAGGCTTGTTTTGTCCCTGAAAGACTTGAAACCCAGGATTTCGATTCTCTTGAGTCGCATTCCCGCCCCGTTTACGATTCATGTTGAATATTTTTCGGAAGTTTATCAGAATGAGAAACCTTTGTAAAGGGAAAACACAACAGAAAGTAGTGATATGATGATTCTATACAAGATGTTGTGGTTTTATACTATCTATTTTCGTTTTCATGCGGATCGCCGCCGAATGTTCATGCCGCGGTTCGTCTTCGCGATACCTAAAACCGATAATTCGAACTTCTGAGGGGGGCAATACCATGTCTGATTTCCGAGAAATTACGATGGGCGGATTGTTGCGTGAGACAGCCGGGAAGTATCCCGATAGGGAGGCTGTCGTATTTCCAGGGACAGGCGTACGGATTACCTATGAAGAGCTTCTGGAGGAATGCATCGCCGTGGCGAAGGGATTCATGGCCCTGGGTGTCGAACGGGGAGAAAAGGTGGCCGTCTGGACGACCAACCTTCCCGAATGGGTGTGCCTACAGTTCGGGCTGGGAATGATTGGCGGAGTCCTTGTAACGGTGAATACGAACTACAAGTCCCATGAGATTGAATATATCTTGAAACAATCCGATGCCACTACCTTGGTCATCATGGAAGAATACAGGGACTCGAATTTCAGGGAAATTACCCGGACCGTGATACCCGCTCTCGACGAGGCCGAACCGGGAGGGCTTAATGCCGAAAACCTGCCCCTGTTGAAGAATGTGGTCTATATAGGAGACAAAGAAGACATCCCCGGCATGTTTCGTTTTAGGGACGTGGTGGAGCACGGCAAAAAAATCGGAGACGACGAGCTTGTCACGCGCGAGGCGACGCTAAACCATCACGACGTCATCAACATGCAGTATACTTCCGGAACAACGGGGTTTCCCAAGGGGGTCATGTTGACACACTACAATATCATCAACAACGCCCGAATGGTAGGAGGGGTGATGGGAATGACCGAACGGGACAAGCTTCTGATACAGGTGCCGCTTTTTCACTGTTTCGGTTGTGTCATGAGCATGCTTAATTGTGTCTATTACGGTTCCACGATGGTTCTTCTCGAATATTTCGATCCCTTAATGACACTCCGGGCCATAGAAAATGAGAAATGCACGGCTGTCAACGGAGTGCCCACCATGTTCATCGCCATCATGGCCCATCAAGATTTCAAGAAGTTCGATCTTTCTTCGCTCAGGACGGGCATCATGGCCGGGGCGCCGTGCCCCAGTGAGACAATGAAGCGGGTTATGACCGACATGTATTGCCCCGAGATAGTCATAGCCTACGGTTTGACGGAAAGTTCTCCGGTGGTGACCATGACAAGGAGAGATGATCCGGTGGATATTCGAGTGACAACCGTGGGAAAAGTCTTTGACGGCGTGGAGGCAAAGATAGTGGATACCGAAAGGGGGGATGATCTTCCCCCCAATACCCACGGAGAAATCATCACCCGCAGCCCCTGCGTGATGAAAGGTTACTACAAGATGCCCGAAGAAACGGCCAAGACCATAGACAAAAACGGGTGGCTCCATACGGGCGACCAGGGGACCGTGGACGAAGCGGGATATTTCAAGGTAACGGGCCGGATCAAGGACATGATCATACGGGGAGGGGAAAACATTTATCCTCGCGAGATAGAGGAATTTCTACACACGCATCCCATGGTGAGGGACGTCTACGTAGTGGGGGTTCCAGATGAAAAATACGGAGAGCAGGTACTTGCCGTTATCGTGCCTGAAGACAGGGTGGTTCCCGATGAAGAGGAACTTGCGCGGTTTTGCAGAGACAGGATCGCAAGGCACAAGATTCCCCGCTATTGGAGGGTTACCAAGGACATTCCCATGACTGCAAGCGGCAAGGTGCAGAAGTACAAGCTCGTCGAGCGCTACTCTAAGGAAACCTAACAAG
>Ga0172382_10013741_pt1 | contig 10394 bp, 6 predicted proteins | sample Leawel138RmetaG_FD_122245 | JGI IMG/M metagenome (GOLD analysis project Ga0172382, IMG submission 122245) | Leachate microbial communities from a municipal landfill in Southern Ontario, Canada - Leachate well 138R metaG | ecosystem: Engineered > Solid waste > Landfill > Unclassified | place...
GGCGAGTCCGGCACAGGTAAAGAAGTGGTCGCGCGTAATTTGCATTACAACTCTAAGCGTCGTGATGGACCTTTTGTGCCGATTAACTGTGGCGCTATTCCGGCTGAGTTGCTGGAAAGCGAGCTGTTTGGTCATGAAAAAGGTGCTTTTACAGGAGCGATTAGCGCCCGTGTCGGACGTTTTGAGCTGGCTAAAGGCGGTACGCTGTTTTTAGATGAAGTCGGCGATATGCCGCTGACCATGCAGGTCAAACTGCTCAGAGTGCTGCAAGAGCGTATTTTCCAGCGCATTGGCGGTAACAATTCGTTAACCGCCGATGTGCGGATTGTGGCGGCCACTCATAAAAACCTTGAAGATATGATCGAAGCTGGTGAGTTTCGTGAAGATTTGTACTATCGACTCAATGTCTTTCCCATTGAAATGCCAGCACTGCGTGAGCGCACCGATGATATCCCCTTATTGATTAATGAACTGGTCTCGCGCATGGAAAATGAAAAGCGCGGTTCGGTGCGTTTCAATGAAGCGTCGATACTGTCGTTATGCCAACACAACTGGCCGGGTAATGTCCGTGAATTGGCCAACTTGGTTGAACGCATGGCGATTATGTACCCGCATGGTGTGATTGGGATCAGTGAGCTACCGAAGAAGTTTCGCTATATCGAAGAAGATGATGGCATTCAAGCCTTGCGTGAAGAGTTGACTGAACGTGCCGCCTTGTTAGCGCCAGCGGTTGATATGCCAGCGGCTTCTACGCAATTGCCCAGCACGGGTTTAGACTTGCGTGAATATTTAGCCGAGTTAGAGCAGGATTTAATTCAACAAGCATTGAGTGAAGAAGACGGTGTGGTGGCGCGTGCCGCCGAGCGCTTAAGTATTCGGCGCACGACGTTGGTGGAAAAAATGCGCAAATATGGCATGAGCGCGTCAAGATAGTTGCCGTCGCGCCGGTGCAAGACTGGCGCTATTGCTAACTTTCTTTACAATGCTGGCCTTTGTTACTTTTTGGAGCCGCCGCGATGCCGCATCATCCCGCGCAAAATTCACCGTTAGGCAAAAGCAGTGCCTATATCAGTCACTACGATGCCAGTTTGTTATTTGCTATTGCGCGCGCCACTAAGTGGGCTGAGTTAGGTTTTAGTGCTGAGAACTTGCCTTATGTTGGCGTGGATATTTGGAACTGCTATGAATTGTCGTGGCTGTTGCCTTCGGGCAAACCAGTGGTGGCGATAGGGCAGTTTTCAGTGCCGGCTGACTCACCGAATATCATCGAATCCAAATCCTTTAAGCTGTATCTCAACTCCTTTAATCAAAGCGTGTATGCCAGCTTTGCTGAAGTCGAAGCCTTATTGAGCGCAGATTTATCTGCCGTGGCACAAGCGCCGGTGCAGGTGCAGTTGAAAACTTTAGACGCCGTCACGGCTGAAGGTTTACAGCCGCCGCACGGCATCTGTGTGGATGATTTGGATGTCAACATCAACCGCTATGAGCATCCTTCGCTAGAGCTGTTGACGTGCGCTACTGAGCAGGTTGAAGAGCAGCTCTACAGTCATTTGCTGAAATCCAATTGCCCGGTGACCGGACAACCGGATTGGGGCACCGTGCAGATACACTATCGTGGTGCTGCGCTGGATCACGCTAGTTTATTGACCTATCTGGTCAGCTTTCGTCAGCATCAAGATTTTCATGAGCAGTGCGTCGAGCGCATTTTTCTTGATTTGCAGACCTGCTTGAAACCAGAGTTTTTATCGGTATCGGCCCGCTATGTGCGCCGTGGTGGCTTAGATATCAATCCCTATCGCAGCACTGAGCTGACGTCGATAGATAATTCACGTCTTGCTCGCCAGTAAATACTTTGAGTGACAGCGTACTGCTTTTTTGTAGGTTCAAATTATGACGCAATATGACCATATTAAGCTTGAACAGAGTTGGAAAGAGGCCTTGTCGGCTGAATTTGAGCAGCCCTATATGCAGCAATTGGCGGACTTTTTACGCCAAGAAAAACAGCAAGGTAAAGTCATTTATCCGCCCGGCTCGCTGATTTTTAATGCATTGAATTTGACGCCATTGTCTCAGGTGAAAGTGGTGATTTTAGGCCAAGATCCTTACCACGGACCCGGTCAAGCACATGGTTTGAGTTTTTCCGTGCCAGAAGGCATTGCTGTTCCGCCGTCATTGCTCAATATGTATAAAGAGCTGCAGCGGGATTTAAATATCCCAATCGCCAAGCATGGCTGTTTGCAACATTGGGCGGAGCAAGGGGTGTTATTGCTGAATACCACCTTGACCGTTGAGCAAGGGCAAGCAGGTTCGCACGCTAAAGCGGGCTGGCAGCGCTTTACTGACCGTATTATTGAGTGTGTCAGCGAGCAGCAAGCACACGTGGTGTTTATGCTGTGGGGCGCGCATGCACGTAGCAAAGGCGAACGCATTGATGCCAGTAAGCACCTGTTGCTGCAATCTGTGCATCCATCACCGTTGTCGGCCTATCGCGGCTTTTTAGGCAATGGACATTTCAGTCAGTGCAATAAGTTTTTACAGCGCAGCGGACAAACGCCCATTGAGTGGCGGCTGCCGGAGCTGAGTGCTGAGCAGGCTGAATTAACGCTCTAAACCATCCTCGCTAGGCGGGTTGCTCGCCCGCTTGACCCGCTAAATACATCTGTACCCGCTCAATCGCGGCATCCAGTTCATCCAGGGCTGGATCAAGCTGCGCAGCATTGTTTTTAATTAATGTTTCGCAGGTTTTACAGATCGAACGCAACTGCGGTACGCCGCAATATTGAGTTGCGCCATGCAGACGGTGAATGCGCTCCAGTAACGCGTTGCGATCGCCTTGCGCGCGTGCCTGTTGTAGATAAATCAGGTCACTGGGTAATGACTCGCCCAATAGTCTTAATAGCTCGTTGGCCAATGACTCTTTACCGTTGGATAAGGCACGGCCTTCCTGCAAGTCGATAACCGGCAACTGTTGGTGTTGGATCAGATGCTCTCGAGGCTGCTCAGGCTGACTGTCGGTGACGAGAAAGATCCCCGTCCACTGTGAGATCGCCTGGGCTAAGGATTGCTCGCTGATCGGTTTGCTGATGCAGTCATTGAGACCAGACTGCATAAATTGATGGGTTTCGTAAGGCAGTGCATGCGCGGTGACGGCGATGATCGGCGTTGCTTTAAGCTGTTGATTGCGCTCCCACAGACGCATGGCTTCAGTGCATTGCTGACCGCTCATAATGGGCATTTGAATGTCCATAAAGACAATGTCAAAACGGTCCTGCTGGAATAGTGCTAAAGCAGTCTGGCCATTATCGGCGCTGCTGACGCGCACATTCATATCGTCGAGTAAGGTTTTAATCAATAATAAATTGGCTGGATTATCATCCACACATAAGGCGTGTAAAGCATAATCCTTGAGAGCAGATGTGGACTCTGGCAGCGGAGTGTCTTTAATGTGCAGTACATCGTTAATTGCATGCTGTAAGCGGTGATGACAGGCCGGTTTGCTGAGCATTTGCTCGCAAAAAGGTCGGCCTATATTACCTTGGAAAATGGCAAAATCGCTGGTGCTGCATAACAGCAAGACTTCACAGTGCAGTTGCTGCAGCTGATTAAGGATAGTTTTCAGGACGTGCAATGGGTGCTGTTGGGTATTAATCCCGAGTACGGCGAGGTGGCAAGGCAAGGTTGTCGAAGCGGCGGTGCTGACCTGTTGCAAGACCTCATCTGAGTCATTGACGCAATTAACTTCTACGCCACAGTCTTCTAATTGATGTGCAATAGCTTGCTGCGCCAGTGGGTGAGGGTCGTACAACACCGCGCGATGAGTTAAGGGCTTGGCTTGCTCTATTCTGGAGTCGCTGTCGTGGGTTTTTTCGAGGCGCAGGTTAAACCAGAATTCTGAACCTTCGCCGAGCGTACTATTGACGCCGATCTCACCGCCCATATGCTCCACTAAACGTTTGGAGATGGTCAGGCCTAACCCGGTGCCGCTGGCCTGCCGGGTCAAGGAGTGGTCGGCTTGGCTAAACGGTTGGAATAAGCTGCTTTGTTCGGCTAGATGCATACCTATGCCGGTATCTTGCACAGTGATACGCAGTTGTACAAATTCGTCGGTTTCATCATCCAGCATCGCGCGCACGACGACACTGCCGGTGTGAGTAAACTTGATTGCATTACCAATCAGGTTGGTCAGGATTTGCTTAATACGCTGGGCATCGCCCATCAAGGTTTGCGGGGTGTCGCGGTAGACTAAACTGATCAGCTCCAGCTGCTTTTGATGAGCGGCAGGCGCCAGTAAGGTCAGGGTGTCTTGAATTAAATCGCGTAAATAGAAGGGCGCATGATCAAGGGTTAATTTACCCGCCTCGATTTTTGAAAAGTCTAAAATTTCATTAATAATATTCAGTAAGCTGTCTGACGAGTTAATGATGGTGTTGAGGTAATCTTCCTGGCGAATGGTCAGATCACTTTTTTTCAATAACTGAGTAAAACCAATAATACCGTTCAGCGGTGTGCGGATTTCATGGCTCATATTGGCCAGGAATTCTGATTTAATGCGGCTGGCTTCGATGGCTTCTTTGCGGGCTAAATCCAGTTCGATATTCTGGATCTCAATGGTTTCCATATTGTGGCGTGCATCATCCAGCGCTTGATCAATATTACTTTGTAACTCTTCTTGTGCCTGCTGCATGGATTGCGCCATTAGATTAATGCCGTTGACCAGTTCGTCCAGTTCTTGACTGCCGGGTGAGCTTAAGCGGGTATCCAGATGGCCTTCGCGAATCCTGGCAACACCTTTTTTAATATTTTCCAGCGGAATATTAATGGTGCGGCTGAGGCGTAAGGCCAGTAAGGCGGTGATCAGTAAACCAAAGAAAATTAATATCGTGCTGAAAAAGATACTGCGGTAGCCTTGCAGCACCGTGGCGTGACGCGACAGCTCTAGTTGAATCCAGCCCAGCGGTTGCTGATCGGCTTGCTTGAGTGCGTCGCTTGCATCGTTGACGTCAGACTTTGGATACACCGGTAAAATCATGTGTGAGCTGGCGTCGGAGGTGTGCACCGTCGGTTTTGGCGTCAGGGGCGGTGATGATTCTGTGATAGATGGCCCTGAGTGCACGAGAACGCCGCCAGCCGCGCTAGTAAAGCGCACGGAGCGGACATCACCGAGATCGAGTGCATCTTGCGCGATCCGGTCCAATTCTGCGATATCTTGTGTTTGCAGTGGCTCGTAGCTCATCCGTGACAGTTGGGTAAGGATCAGCTCACCGCGGCGCTGTAATTGCTGCTGCAAGTCATTGAGTTGTGAGTAACTGAACCAGCCACCCAGAATCATGGCAAAAATACCGGAAGGCAGTAAGGTCAGTAATAGGACACGGCCTCTAATTCCAAGGTTATTTAACACGCAGTGATTCTCCTCACAACAGAAACAAATAACTCATAAAATTATCGCGCCTTATAGTCCATGGTTATAAGTTGATGCTTTCGTGGGTTATGGACTCTTCGCATTTGGCGCTATCATAGGCTTCTTTTTATTTCGATGCCGCTGCTTATTATGACTGTTAACTATCCCACTCTGGCTGACTGCATCGGCAGTACACCATTAATTCGTTTACAACGCTTGGGCGGAGAAACGACCAATACGCTTTTAGTCAAGCTGGAAGGAACGAATCCTGCCGGCTCTGTTAAAGATCGACCCGCACTGGCCATGATAGAGCGTGCTGAACGCAGTGGTCGGATTCAACCGGGTGATGCCTTGATTGAAGCAACGTCAGGCAATACCGGCATTGCTTTGGCCATGGTCGCGGCGATCAAAGGCTATCGTATGCTATTGATTATGCCAGATAACTCAACGGCAGAACGCAAAGCGGCCATGACCGCCTACGGTGCTGAGCTGATTCTAGTAGAATCCATGGAAGCGGCACGTGATTTGGCCTTAGAGATGCAAGCGCAAGGTCAGGGTATAGTACTCGATCAGTTTTCTAATCAAGACAACCCGACAGCGCACTATGGCAGTACCGGTCCAGAGATTTGGCAGCAAACTCAAGGGCAGGTCACCCACTTTATTAGCTCAATGGGCACCACCGGTACTATTATGGGTGTCTCGCGTTATCTTAAAGAACAGAATCCAGCGGTACAGATTATTGGTTTGCAACCGATCGAAGGCGCGACGATCCCAGGGATTCGTCGTTGGCCGCAGGCGTATCTGCCCAGTATCTTTGATGCCAGCCGTGTTGATCAGGTGATCGATATGGGCCAGCGCGACGCGGAAGACTGTATGCGCCGTTTAGCTCGCGAAGAAGGTATCTTCTGTGGTGTTTCGTCGGGTGGCGCAGTCGCTGCCATGTTGCAGGTTTCAAAAACCGTTGAAAACGCCGTTTTGGTCGCTATTGTTTGCGACCGCGGTGATCGTTACTTATCCAGCGGTATTTATGCACCGGAGTCCGTATGAGTCGCCCTAAAGCCCCAAAAACCTTACGCTTTCAACCTGCTGGCGGAGAGAGTAAATCGCTTCCTGTGGGCAAGAAACAAGTCTTAAGCATTGAGCGTTTAGCGCACGATGGCCGCGGTATCGCTTTCCTTGATGGGCGTACATGGTTTGTCAGTGGTGCTTTACCTGGCGAGCAAGTGCAAGCACAGGTATTAGCCGCGCGCAGCAAAGTCGTTGAAGCGCAAACGGTTGCTATTCAAACCAGCAGCCCTGACCGTATCACTGCTGAATGTCAGTGGGCGGGGCAGTGCGGTGGTTGCACCTTGCAGCACATTAGCCATGCGCAACAAATCAGTATGAAACAGGCCAATTTGGCTGAACAATTAAGCCGTGAAGGCGTCACGCCAGTGGCGTGGGCAGAGCCTTTAGTCGGTCCGGCTTTCGCCTACCGTCGCCGTACCCGCATCGCGGTGCGTTATGACGTTCGACAAAAACATGTTGAAGTGGGCTTTCGTGGCTTAGCCAGTAATGCCATTGTTGAAGTTAAAGACTGTCTGATTCTAGTGGCTGATTTGCAGCCTGTGTTTGCTGGTTTATCGGCCTTGTTTAATGGCTTTAAACAGCCACAAGGCTTGGGCGAAGTTGAGTTATTTAGCGGTCGCAGTAATGCATTATTGCTGCGTTATACCCAAACATTGCATGAGGATGATCTGCAGCAGTTACGCGCCTACTGTGCCAAGCATCAGGTCCAGCTGTGGTTGCAAGGCAAAGGTGAGCCACAACCTGATCAGTCTGGACAGACGTTGAGCTATAGCTTGACGCAATTTGCGTTAGATATTACCTATCAGCCTGGCGATTTTGTGCAAGTCAATGCGCAAATGAATGAGGCGATGATTGCCCAAGCGCTTGAATGGCTGGCGCCGCAGGCTGATCAGCGCGTATTGGATCTGTTTTGTGGTCTAGGTAACTTTGCGCTGCCACTGGCTAAGTATGTTGAGCAAGTGATTGCGGTGGAAGGTGTGGATTCGATGTTAGTACGCGCCCGTGCCAATGCCGCAGCGCATCAACTGAACAATGTGCAGTTTTACCACAGTGATTTGACCCAACCTTTGCACGATAAAGAGTGGGCGAAAAGCGCTTTTGCTGCAGCGTTATTGGATCCACCCCGCGAAGGCGCACAAGTTGTAGTTGAGCGTTTGGCGAAATTAAAAGTGCCACGTATTTTGTATGTGTCGTGTAACCCCGCCACCTTAGCGCGCGACGCTGCGTTGCTGACGGCGCGCGGTTACCGTTTACAGAAAGCTGGCATCTTGGATATGTTTGCCCAAACAGGGCACACCGAAGCCATGGCCTTGTTTGTAAAAAAGTAAGCGGGTTATTTAACTAGTTGATGTGGTGAGTTGAGTCGTTGGCTCGAAGGATTGGTAATGGTACAGGTCAGAACAGAACAGCCGGTTAGCCAAGATGGCAGCATTGATTTGCCCAGTTGGGTTGAGCAAATTATCGCGGTTGATCCATTGCTGGATGCAGAAGGATTACTGCGTGCGTGTGAGTTTGCCCGCGATGCTGAGCAAAAAGCCAAAGCTGCCGATAATATTTGGGCAGAAGGCGCTTCAAGTTTGCAAATCGGTTTAGAAATCGCACAGATTTTAGTCGATTTAAAACTGGATCAAGAAACCTTAGTCGCGGCGATTTTGTACCGTACGGTGCGTGAAGGTAAAGCGCCCTTAAGTGACATTGAGCGCCTGTTTGGCCCTATGGTGAGCAAACTGATTGATGGTGTGCTGCGCATGGCGGCGATCAGTGCCAGTATCAATCCGCGTAAAAGCGTGGTGCTTAATTCACAGGCACAAGTGGAAAATCTGCGCCGGATGTTAGTGGCGATGGTCGATGATGTGCGTGTCGCGCTGATTAAGTTAGCGGAGCGCACCTGCGCCATTCGTGCGGTCAAGAACGCACCAGAGCACAAGCGCTATCGCGTCGCCCGTGAAGTTTTTGATATTTATGCACCGCTGGCGCACCGCTTAGGTATTGGTCATATCAAGTGGGAGTTGGAGGATTTATCCTTCCGCTACCTTGAGCCGGACCAGTACATGCATATCGCTGACTTATTGCATGAGCGCCGTATTGATCGTGAACGCTTTATCCGTCAGGTGGAGCAACAGCTGCGTGAAGAGCTGAAAGATGCGCACATCGAGGCCGATGTCAGTGGCCGGGTGAAGCATATCTACTCGATCTGGCGCAAAATGCAGAAAAAAGGCCTGCAGTTTAGTGAAATTTACGATGTGCGTGCGGTACGTATCTTAGTGCCAGAAGTACGTGATTGTTATACCGCGCTGGGCATTGTTCATACGTTATGGCGGCATATCGCTCATGAGTTTGATGACTATATTGCTAACCCCAAAGAAAATGGTTATCGCTCGTTACATACCGCAGTCATTGGTCCTCAAGGCAAAGTCTTGGAAGTACAGATTCGTACCCAAGCCATGCATGAAGAAGCTGAACTGGGTGTTTGTGCACACTGGCGCTATAAAGGCACCGATGTTGACGGGCAGTCCGATCATTACGAAGAAAAAATTGCTTGGCTACGACAGGTACTGGAGTGGCATGAAGAACTGGGTGATATTGGCGGCTTAGCGGATCAGATCCGCGTTGATATTGAGCCAGATCGAGTCTATGTGTTTACCCCAGATGGCCATGCGATTGATTTGCCACAAGGCTCAACACCGTTGGACTTTGCTTATCGCGTGCACACCGAAATTGGTCATAACTGCCGGGGCGCGAAGATCAATGGCCGTATTGTGCCGCTCAATTACAGCCTGAAAACGGGTGAGCAGGTTGAGGTGATTACCGGGAAAAATGGCTCGCCCAGTCGTGATTGGCTCAATACCAATCTAGGCTATATCACCACCACGCGTGCCCGTGCCAAAGTGGTGCATTGGTTTAAGCTGCAAGCGCGTGATCAAAACGTCGTCGCCGGTAAGCAGATGCTCGAGCGTGAAATGGCGCGCTTGGCCATTGGTCCGGTGAACTATGAGCGTTTGGCTGAACGCTGTAATTTAAAAACCAGTGAAGATTTATTCGCTGCCTTAGGCGCAGGCGATGTGCGTTTAGCGCATGCCGTAGGACTGGCGCAGCAGTTGCTTGATCCGCATGAGCGTGGCGTGCAGCAGCTGGATTTAATTCCGCGTAAACCCAGTCAACATTTACCCAGCCTCGATGAAATACGCATTCATGGTGTCTGTATTTTACTGACTCAAACCGCCGGTTGCTGCCAGCCGGTGCCAGGCGAGCCTAATGTTGGCTATATCACCGTAGGACGTGGCGTGACCATTCACCGTCAAGACTGCTCAACGGCCTTGCATCTGAGTAGCAGCGAGCCAGAGCGCATGATTCAAGTGGGCTGGGGCACTGAGCCGGTGAAAACCTATCCTGTCGATGTCTTGGTGCGTGCTTATGATCGCCCAGGCTTACTCAGTGATATCTCGCAAGTGCTGCTCAATGAGAAGATGAATATCGTCGCACTCAATACCAGCGCAGTTAAAGAAGATAATGTTGCAGTGATCAATTTAACCGTAGAAGTGCCAGGCTTAGATGAGCTGGGCCGTCTGTTAGGGCGTATTTCTCAGTTGCCTAACATTATCGAGGTGCGTCGCCAGCGTCATTAATAACTCATGGTCTAGATCAGGTGCTGTAGCGGCGCTTGATCTAGAGTCGATATTGTTTTTTGTGCGGCGTGTCACAGAGGGCTGATTGGCCTTAATTGGCTGGGTTGGTTATTCTTAGCGCCCCGAAACTGTTTAGAAGGATGCCAATGCATGTCAGAGTTTCCACCTTGCCCAGCCTGTAACGAAGAAATCACCTACCCAGATCGTGAAAACTATGTGTGCGCGACCTGTGGCCACGAGTGGCCGATGGATGGTTCAGACGTTACGGAAGAGAGTAATGAGAAAGTTGTCCGCGATGCGCA
>Ga0172382_10013742_pt1 | contig 10394 bp, 10 predicted proteins | sample Leawel138RmetaG_FD_122245 | JGI IMG/M metagenome (GOLD analysis project Ga0172382, IMG submission 122245) | Leachate microbial communities from a municipal landfill in Southern Ontario, Canada - Leachate well 138R metaG | ecosystem: Engineered > Solid waste > Landfill > Unclassified | place...
CGGATCGCATCAAGCAGTTGCAGGAAAAGGTGGCGTTGTTATGAACATGAAAAGCTGGCTCGGACTGATGGACGATATCGCACCGCTTTCCATTCAGGAGCCCTGGGATAATTCGGGGCTTCAAATCGATTACGGAAACGAAGAAGTACAACGGGTGCTCGTGGCGCTGGAGATTACGGGCGAAGTCATCGAAGAGGCGGTTTCTAAGATTACAAACATGATCGTCGTGCACCATCCTCTGATCTTTGACCCGCTGCGCAGCATCGACTCGGCGACGATCGAAGGCGACTATATCGTACGGCTGATCCGCAGCGGCATTTCCGTCTACGCTGCGCATACGTGTTTCGATTCGGCAAAAAACGGCAACAACGACTATCTGATGGGACTGTTGGGCATTCAGCGCTTCTCGAGGTTGAACATGCCCGGGAAGGGATTCGAAGAGAGCACGCTGGCACGCGTCGGCATGCTTCCGGAACCGCTGCCGTTTTATCAGTTTCTGGAGCGCCTGAATCGCGCGCTGGGAAATCCGGGCGGCATTAAGGTTTCGGGCGACAGGAGCCGGCTGGTACAGAAAATTGCCGTCTGCTGCGGCGGTGGAGGCGAGTACTATCAGGGCGCACTTTGCGCCGGTGCCGATGTGTTCGTAAGCGGAGATATTAAGCACCACGAAGCGCAGCGGGCCAGAGAATCGGGACTCGCCGTTGTCGATGCCGGCCACTACGGTACGGAACGCATTTTCGTGGAAAACATGGCCGCTCAGCTGCGGTCCAAGAGCGAAGGCGCTCTGACCGTGGTCGAAAGCGAAGTCGTTCAAAATCCGTACGACTATATTTTACCGCACAACAATGAGTAATCCGGGCAGTCGCGTGGGCGAAAGGAATTTCGCAGCATGAGGAAAGTCCGGGCTCCGCAGGGCAGGGATGCCGGATAACGTCCGGTGGGGGTGACCCTAAGGAAAGTGCAACAGAAAATAACCGCCGCGCAAGCGGTAAGGGTGAAAAGGTGAGGTAAGAGCTCACCGGCGGGCCGGTAACGGCTCCGCGTCCGTGTAAACCCCATTCGGAGCAAGACCAAGCAGGGAGGTAACTGCGCGTTGAGCGCAAAGTGCCTGAAAGGCGGCGGCCCGTCGCTTCCCGGGAGGTAGGTCGCTTGAGCGCACCGGTAACGATGCGCCTAGACAGATGATTGCCGAACACAGAACCCGGCTTACAGGATTACTCATTTTGTGATAGACCGAGTGCGCATTGCGCAGTCGGATCGACATCAGGCCGGCTGCATGCCGGCCTGATGTCATAGATTTTGCTTTTAGACTTGAAGTTTTACACCTATAAGCATATACTTTCAGTGAAAAGTATTGCTGCAATTTTATTGCATTCAAAAGGAGAGTATAATGAGCAAACGAGAATTTAGTCCGGATACGAAGATCATTCACGGCGAAAAACACGGGATGAATCCTTACGGTTCTCTGCAGATGCCGATTTTCCAGACATCGACATTCGAATTCGAGAACACGGCCCAGGGTGCGGCGCGCTTTGCCGGTAAAGAGGGCGGCTACATCTACAGCAGACTCGGATCGCCTACGACGACCCAGGTCGAAGAAAAAGTGGCTTATCTGGAAGGCGCCGAAGCCTGCTGCGCATTTGCATCGGGCATGGGTGCGATTTCTTCATCGACCACAGCCTTCCTGAAAGCCGGCGACCGGCTCGTCGCGGATAAAGCGCTGTACGGCTGCACATTTTCGCTGTTCTGCCACAAGCTGCCAAGCTACGGCATCGACGTTGAGTTCATCGATACGAGAGATCTGGAAGCGGTTAAAAAGGCCGTCTCGAAAAAGACCGATATGGTTTACTTTGAGACAATCGCCAACCCGACGATGAAAGTCCCCGACATCGAAGAAGTCGCAAGGATCGCGCACGAAGCGAACAAAGACTGCCTCGTCGTCGTCGACAACACATTTGCAACCGGCCTGATCTGCAAACCGCTTGAACTCGGCGCCGACATCGTCGTGCACAGTGCAACGAAGTACCTGAACGGACACGGCGACGTCATCGCAGGATTTGCAGCCTCCTCCGCAGAGCTGATGGGCACCATCAAGGGAATCGGACTCAAAGACCTGACCGGCTCCGTGCTCGGCGCACAGGAAGCGTTCCTGGTCAACCGCGGACTTAAGACCCTCACGATTCGCATGCAGAAGCACAGCGAAAACGCGATGAAGATCGCCGAAGCGCTCGAAAAAGACCCGCGCATCACGAAAGTGTACTACACCGGCCTTGCGAGTCACGAAGATGCTGCCACAATCAAAAAGCAGCTGAAAGGCTACGGCGGCATGATTTCCTTCGACGTCGAAACGCCCGAACTAGCCGAGAAAATGATGAACAATGTCAAGCTCTGCACGCTGGCCGTAAGCCTGGGCGATGCCGAGACGCTGATTCAGCATCCGGGCAGCATGACGCACTCCACCTACACGGACGAAGAAATGGAACAGGCCGGTTTCTCCAAGTGCCTCGTACGTCTCTCCGTCGGACTGGAAGATGCCGATGATATCATCTGGGATATCACTCAGGCTCTGGATGAAGCATCGAAATAAAGCACAAACACATTGACCGTCGGAAACTCGGAAGTCGGACGACTTCCGAGTTTTCGTACACCGTCAGGAGGATACATGTTACAGACCAAAAGGCTCGTGCCGAGCAAAGGGTGCGATTTTCATCTGCTGCTCACACCGGAAAAATCGGTCATCTTCGATACCGGCATGTTTCACTGCGCCGATGAAACCGTGCGGGCCATTCAAAGTGAACTCGGCGACAGGAAGCCGGACTTCGTACTGCTCACCCACACGCACTACGATCACATAGGCGGTATTCCAGCCATCAGGGAAGCTTTTCCCGGCATCAAGGTGTACGCTTCCGAATATGCCGCCTACGTGCTGCAGCGCCCCGGTGCGCGTCGCGTCATGCGAACGCTTGCCCAGGAGGCTGCCGACGCCTATCTGGGGGACGACACATTTACGCTATCCTACGACGACGATCTTCTGTACGCAGACGAAGTCATCAGGGAAGGCGATGAAATCGACCTGGGCTCTCGCAGACTCCGCGTGTACGAGACTCCCGGACACACCAACTGCAGTCTCACATTTTTCGAACCGGAGGATAAAATCCTGCTGCTGTCGGAAAGCTGCGGGGTCTACGTGGATCCGACGTGGATTGATGTGTCGATCCTGACCGGCTATGAGCAGACGATGCAGTCGATCGAACGGTGTCGTTCGCTCGGAGCGGAGACGCTCATCGCGCCGCACTACGGCACGATTGCAGACCTTTCGGTCAAAGAATACTTCGATCTGGCGGTCAGCAGCGCAGAAGCGTTTAAGGATATCGTTTTAGACGGGTGGGCGCGAGGCGATACGGACGAGCAGGTGATGCAGACGTGCCGGGAACAGATCTGGATGACGAAGGTGGTCGGCTACGAGGATCAGCCGGTCGCCGCATTCGACGCCAACACAGCGGCGTTTCTGGCCGTTTTGAAAAAGGAGTTTGCTGTGTGACGCGGTCATGGCATCGATGCGTCCTGTATGGTATACTAAACGGGAATTCTCTCGTTATTTTAGTTATATATGTCATGGAATCACTGATATCAATCAACCGGAGGTAACAGACTATGAAAGGTTTAACCGAGATCAGATGGCACGGTCGGGGCGGGCAGGGTGCAAAGACGGCAGCTCTGCTGCTTGCGGATGTCGCCTTTAGCATGGGAGCCGAAGTGCAGGGTTTCCCCGAATACGGACCGGAGCGCATGGGCGCACCGATTACGGCTTACAATCGCATCAGCGACGAGCCGATCCGCGTGCACTCGAACATCTACGAGCCGGACTATGTCGTCGTTGTGGATGAAACTCTTCTGGAGGACATCGATGTCACCGCCGGCCTGTCAAAGGACGGAGCGGTCATCGTCAACACGGCAAAGGATGCAGAAGAAATCAAGCCGCTGTTAAAGGGGTACGAAGGCAGAGTGTGCACCATCGACGCGCGCAAAGTGTCGATGGAGGCGCTCGGGATGTATTTCCCGAACTCGCCCATGCTTGCGGCTGTCATCAAGGTGAGCGGTATCATGCCTGAAGAAAAATTCATGGAAGAAATGCAATCGTCGTATGAGCACAAGTTCGCTTCGAAGCCCGAAGTCATCAAAGGGAATATGAAGGCGCTCGAACTGGCGCTCGTGGAGGTGAAGGGGTAATGAAAACAGATATCAACAAACTGGGGTTGGATGTCAAATGGCAGGACATGACGACCGGCACAAGCGTCGTCCACAGCGGAAGCAGCGCTCAGTTCAATACCGGTGACTGGCGCGTTGACACGCCGCATTTCCTGGAGGACCAGTGCAAGCAGTGCCTGCTCTGCGTTCCGGTATGTCCGGACAGTTCCATTCCTGTCGTCGATGGAAAACGGGTCGATTTCGACTATGATCACTGCAAGGGTTGCGGGATTTGCGCAAAAGTTTGTCCCTTTGGTGCAATCGAAATGAGAAAGGGGGCAAAGTAAATGGCTATACGCGAAAGACTATCCGGCAACGAGGCGGTATCGGTTGCAATCCGGCAGATTAATCCTGATGTGATGCCGGCGTTCCCGATTACGCCGTCCACGGAAATTCCACAGTACGTCTCGTCGTACGTCGCCGACGGCCTCATCGATACGGAATTTGTTCCCGTAGAGAGCGAGCACAGTGCCATGAGCGCCGCCGTCGGCGCATGCGCTGCAGGCGCCAGAACGGTTACGGCGACTTCGTCAGCAGGCCTTGCGCTGATGTGGGAAGTGCTGCACATCGCTTCGTCGGACCGGCTTCCGATCGCATTGGCGCTCGTCAACCGCGCGCTGTCCGGACCGATCAACATCAATGCGGACCATTCGGACGGCATGGGTGCACGGGACTGCGGCTGGATTCAACTGTATGCCGAAGACAATCAGGAAGCCTACGACAACATGGTCATGGCATACCGCATCGCAGAGCATCCGGATGTGCTGCTTCCGGTCATGGTGTGCCAGGACGGTTTTATCACAAGCCACGCCGTACAGAACATCTACCTGCTGGAAAATGAAGCCGTAAAGAGCTTTGTCGGCGAGTATAAACCCGAAAACTATCTGCTGAATGCGGAGCGCCCCATGGCAGTCGGTCCCTATGCGGTCACGAATTACTACATGGAGGCCAGGAGAGCGATGGCCGAAGCGATGAAGAATTCCGCCGGAGTGATTCAGGCTGTCGCCAAAGAGTACGAAGGCATCAGCGGTCGCAGCTATGGATATTTTGAAGAATACATGACGAAGGATGCAGATCACGTCATCGTGATTATGGGCTCGGCGACCGGCGCTGCAAAAGATGCCTGCGATAAATTGAGGGCTGAAGGCAAAAAAGTCGGGGTGTTAAAAATCCGGGTCTTCCGGCCGTTCCCTGCAAAAGAGCTGGCCGAAGCCCTGAAGAATGTCAAAACAATCGCAGCGATGGATCGTGCCGAGAGCTTTAGCGGCAACAGCGGACCGATGGCTGCTGAGTTGAAAGCGGCACTGTTCGATGCGAAGCAGTATCCGGACATAGTGTCCATGGTCTATGGGCTGGGCGGAAGAGATATCACAGTGGAAGATATGGAATCGATCTATGCGGATCTCGAAGCGGGCAATTTCGAGAGCAAAGGCCTTCCGTACCGTTACATAAACGTCAGAGAATAGGAGGTGCGGAACATGGCATATAATTTTAAAGAAATGATGAGCCGGCCCGAACGTCTGGTCGGCGGTCACAGAATGTGCGCCGGATGCGGCGGAACGGTTGCCCTTCGCAATGTGATGAAGGCGATTAAGCCCGAAGATAAAGCGGTCATCGCCAATGCGACGGGCTGCATGGAGGTCTCGACGTTTACGTATCCGTACACGGCCTGGACCGATAGCTACATCCACAATGCATTTGAAAACGCAGCGGCGACCGCCAGCGGTGTCGAGGCGGCCTACAACGCGCTGAAGCGCAGAGGAAAGATCGACGACACCTATAAATTCATCGCTGTCGGCGGAGACGGAGGCACGTACGACATCGGCTTTCAGTCCCTGTCGGGAGCCATGGAGCGGAATCACGACATGGTCTACGTGTGCTACGATAACGAAGCGTACATGAACACCGGAATCCAGCGTTCTTCAGCGACTCCGCTGTATGCCGACACGACGACGACGCCGAGCGGCATGGTATCCGATGGAAAAGCGCAGATCCGCAAGGATTTATCCGAAGTGATGGCTGCACACCGGATTCCCTACGTCGGTCAGACGACGCTCATCGGGAACTTTAAAGACCTGATGGTCAAAGCAGAAAAAGCCATCTACACAAAAGGCGCCTGCTTCCTGAATATCCTGGCTCCGTGCCCCAGAGGCTGGCGCTACGAGGGAGAGGACCTGATGGCGGTCTGTAAAGCGGCGGCCGACACGTGCTTCTGGCCGATGTACGAAGTGGAAAACGGCGAAAAGTGGACGCTGACGTACGAACCGAAAAACAAGCTGCCCATCGAGGAGTTCTTAAAGCTCCAGGGCCGGTTCCGTCACCTGCTGCAGCCGGGCAAGGAAGAACAGGTTGCCAATCTTCAGGCCGAAGTGGACAAGAGGTGGGAACTGCTGCTCAAGAAGTGCTCCATGTAAATCCAGAGCATCGCTGTAACAGCAGTACGATACTAGAGAAGAATCAAAGCCCTTTCGCACGGGAATGCGGAAGGGCTTTTTCTTTTTGATCGACGCAGATTGGCGGGTTAAAACAACCTTTGAATTGCAGAAAGTTATGGTATACTGGCTGTAAGTTTATCGCAAAAGGAGAAAAAATGAAATTTATTACATGGAATGTCAACGGAATCCGCGCATGCATGGGCAAAGGGTTTTTAGATTATGCGATCGATTCGGACGCGGATGTCATCTGCATCCAGGAAACCAAGATGCAGGAAGGGCAGGCGGTTGTCGATCTGCCGGGGTACCATCAGTACTGGAACAGCGCCGAAAAGAAGGGATATTCCGGCACCGCCATCTTTACAAAGCATCAGCCGCTGGCCGTCCTCATCGACATCGATATCGATATTCACGGAACAGAAGGCCGCTCGCTGGCACTTGAATATCCGGGATTCTACATCGTCAACAACTACACACCCAATTCCCAGGACGAGCTGGTCAGACTGGACTACCGGCTGCAGTGGGAAGCGGATAACCGGCAGTTTTTAAGCGCGCTGGATCAGTCCAAGCCGGTGATCCTCTGCGGAGACCTAAACGTAGCCCACAACGAAATCGACCTTAAGAATCCTTCGACCAACCGGAGAAACGCCGGTTTTACGGACGAGGAGCGCCAGGCGTTTACGCAGCTGCTCGAGCTGGGGTTTACGGACGCATTCCGCCATCTGTATCCGGAGCGGGAAGAGGCGTACACGTGGTGGAGCTATCGGTTTAAGGCCAGAGAGCGAAACGCAGGGTGGCGCATCGATTACTTCGTTCTGTCCGACCGGCTTGTGCCACACGTAAGGGATGTGGTCATCCGGGACGATGTCTACGGCAGCGATCACTGTCCGGTCGAGCTGACGATCGACCTGAAGGAGGAGTAAATGATTGCGGCGGGTGTTGACATCGGCGGTTCGTATATCAAAGCCGGACTGGTCGTCGTGCGCACGGGGCGGATACTGCAGCGCAGCACGACACCCTTTCCCGGAGGAAAGGGACCCGAAGCGGTCTTCGACGTTGTGGAGGAGCAGGTCAGACACCTGCTCGGCGAGCAGGGCATGACGGCCAGCGACTTGCGCTCAATCGGGATTGCGGTTCCGGGGTCGCTGGATGCGGACCGGTCGCGCGTCGTACACGCGTACAATCTGGATTTTCACGATGTTGCGGTTCGGGAGTCGGTGGAACAGCGGTTTCCCGGAGTTCCGGTCGTCGCGCTCAACGATGCGGATGCCGCTACGCTTGCCGAACATCGGTACGGCGTGTTGAAAGGGACCAGGACATCCGTTCTGCTGACGCTTGGAACCGGCGTGGGCGGCGGGCTGATACTGGGCGGAAAGCTGTTCGCAGGCGGCATGGGCCGCGGTGTAGAACTCGGCCACATGACGCTCCGCTACGACGGCCGGCATCACGACTGCGGAAACCGGGGCTGTGTGGAGATGTATTGCAATGCGGATGCGCTGAAAGCCGGAGCGCCCGGTCGCCCGGTCGAAGAAGTCATCGAAGGGATTCGTGCGGGAGATCCGGACATGGAGCCGGCGCTGGAGCGCTACACCGATGCGCTGGCCGGTGCGCTGACGTCGATTGTCAACCTGCTCGATCCGGAAGTCATCGCACTGGGAGGCGGTGTTTCTCACGCGGGAATGCCGTTGGTGGAAGCGCTGTCTGTCAAAGTACAGAAGCGGAGCTTTTCTCACGCTGCACCCCGCATCGAGCTGGCTGCCCTGGGCAACGACGCCGGGCTGGTGGGCGCAGCAATCGCACATAACAATCTCTAGGGGAGGAACGAAGACATGGAAAACGTTCGTGTGCGTCTTGCCGAAAAGCAGGACCTGCAGCGCCTTGTAGACATAGAAGCGGTCGCGACGCCTTCGGTGCGCTACATGGCAGAAGTCGAAGAAGAGTTTTACGATCCGGACAGAGGTGAGCTGATCGTCGCCGAAATCGACGGTGTCGTGGCGGGTTTCGGGCATTATTCGATTCAGTACGACAACGCCGCCTGGATTGAGACACTGCGGGTGGATCCTCCGTACCAGAAACGGGGCGCCGGGACCGCTATGTGGGAATGGATTATGGACATCTGCGAGCGGCTGAATCCGCCGGCCATCCGGATGTACACGAATGTCACAAACGACGGATCCATCAAGTTAGCGTATCGCTGCGGCCTGGGCATCCGGCTCAACACGCACGAGTACGAACTTTCGCTGGAGGGAGTCGTTACTCCGCAAAACCACGGGTTTACACGAGTGCCGTACGGGGATGTGGAACAGCTTCTCGCACCGTATGCCGCCGGCTACCACGGATACTATTGCACGAACCGGACGTTTTATGCGATGAATGACGATTTGTACCGCGCTCTGGCCGACGACGGTAAAGTGTGGGCGAAAGAAGATGCGGTAGCTGTCGTAGGGTCGCGATATCGCCACGAAACAGCTCTGCACACCGGCATGCTGTGCGGCAATGTCGACCACTGCATCGACCTTGCGGTTGCAGAAGGAATCCGCCAGGGCGTTCCCAAAGTCGTCTGCATGGTTCCGCACGACCGGATGGATCTGGCCGATGCACTGCGGGCACACGGGTTTCGTCTCAACAACAACGACATTATCATGATGGAGCGGATTTTTTAAGCAGCATCGCTTCGAAAGACAGTAAAAGGCCGGGTGAGTGAACCCGGCCTTGTCGTTACATGAATTGAATCTGTTTTTTCCACAGTCTGCGCAACAGATACAGGCTGACGCAGGCCGACGCCACGTCGGAGATCACATACGCCCACCACACGGCATCGAGCCCCATGGTATAGGCCAAGAGATAGGCGAGCGGGAGCAGCAGGACCAGCTGCCTCATGATCGACGAAATTAAAGCGTATATGCCGTGACCGGTCGCCTGGAAAAACGTCGATATTAAAATGCCAATCGCAGCCGACGGATAGCAAAGGCTGATGATGCGCAGCGCATCGATGCCCATGCGCATCAAATCTCCTTCTGCGCGGAACAGGCTCATGATTTCCCTGGGATAGGTCTGAAATACGAATGTGCCAAACAGCATGATCACCAGCGCCGTGGCGATGCCGATGGAAAAGGCTCTCTGCAGGCGGACTTTATTTCGCGCACCGTAATTGTATCCCAATACGGGCAGCAGGCCCTGGTTCATGCCGAACACGGGAAGAAACACAAACGTCTGCACCTTATAGTAGACGCCGAGAACGGCGACAGCCGTCGCGCTGAACTGAATCAGCAGGGCGTTGAGCCCCAGCGTAAGCACGGAAGCCACCGATTGCATGACGATGCTGGGAAACCCGACAATGTAAACATCTTTGATAATCGTAGCTTTCGGGCGAAAACCGCGCAGACGGATGTGCACGGGAAAGGGCCGGGTGAGCAGCAGGCTCAGCGCCATGACCATGGCGATCGCCTGGCCGATGACGGTGGCAAGAGCTGCCCCCGTAACTCCCATGGCCGGGAATCCATAGAGCCCGAAAATCATGATGGGATCCAGCACGATGTTGACAATAGCGCCGGACAGCGCACACAGCATCGGGAGTATCATGCTTCCCGTCGCCTGCATCGTGCGTTCGGCGTTGATGGCCGTAAACACAAACACCGACCCCATCGTGACGATTCTGCAGTACGAGGCGGCCGGCACGGTGAGGAGGGGGTCATCGCTGAACGCCTGGACGAA
>Ga0172382_10013743_pt1 | contig 10394 bp, 15 predicted proteins | sample Leawel138RmetaG_FD_122245 | JGI IMG/M metagenome (GOLD analysis project Ga0172382, IMG submission 122245) | Leachate microbial communities from a municipal landfill in Southern Ontario, Canada - Leachate well 138R metaG | ecosystem: Engineered > Solid waste > Landfill > Unclassified | place...
CATGTTCCCGACATAGGAACGCCCCATTTCGTGCTCTCTGAGCATGACGCCAATAGGCCCCTTGTCTCGGGGTATTCCTGCATTCTCCAAGGCCACGAAAAGGAGGTCTTCCTCTTTGCCATGGTGACAGGTGTCAACGAAGACCTTGATGAACTCCAGCAGGTGATCAAGGTCTTCTCGGTCTACTTTCTCCCCGGACTTGAGCTTTTTGCCGACACTATTCAGGATGCTCAAAGCTATTTTTATGGCTTTATGCTCTTCCCTCAATTCTTCAGTTGCTTTCATGTCGCTAGCTCCCCTGCCTTTTGGCAATGTATTCTTTCAGTGCCACCGCATTATTGTACTTCTCCTCTTTTGCTCCGAAAAGAAGAGTCACATCTCCCGACGACATCTTCTCCAGTACCAGGGAAACGAGGTTTTCTTTGTCGCCCAGTTCCTGATGATACTTTTCTTTGAATTCGCTCCATCTCCTCTGGTCGTGGCCGAACCACTTTCTTAATCCGTCACTCGGGGCAATGTCCTTAAGCCAGAGAGCGATTCCGGCTTTCTCTTTGCTGATCCCTCTAGGCCATATCCTGTCAACAAGTATGCGAGAGCCGTCCTCATCGGATACCGTATCATATACCCTTTTTACTTTCAGCATTATTGTTCCCCCCTCTGATGTGATAGTGCAAGCCTATCCCTCAAAATTCCGGAAAGGTTCCTGAGATACGCGAATGACTTCTCGACCAGTTGCTCTTCGGTAATCGAGTCGGGCGTTTCCCGCGTAGCAGACTCCCCGAAACGACAATGCGGATATTCTATAACGGAGCCTTTCAGCCAATCTGAAGCTTCTAAGTAAACTAGAGTAGGGAGTGTCCTGGGGTTACTTATGCTTTCTTGCCGCGCGCAGGTTTTTTACCCTTCTTCGGGGGTGGTGGTAGATTAATGACTGGTGGCGGTGGTTCGAAATCAAACCCACTACCTGCTTCTTGTTCTTCTAGTATTTGTTCTTCTAGTATCTGCTTTGCACGATAATAGTGCTCTTCACGCTTTCCTTCAGGACGACCTTCTTGTTCCCAGATTGTATACGCCAAAGCCGTTATTTGTTCCTCTGTAGCCATGGTACACCTCCTGCCCTTGTAATAGTATCGTACGGATCACTAAGGTTGTCAATTATGCATAAAATCAGCGAACAACCATATAACACATAATTTCGGAAATGGCGTTATTCGACAATCTACTTCTTTGTTACATCACACCCAAATCATATTACCTTAACTTCAAGATGAGTTCAGTATAAAAATACAATTTTAGAAGTGAAAGTACTGGTCCCTAATCTTGCATAAAGACCCTGTTATTTACTCTATAGCATCCTTTTAACTGGAAAACGCTGGTTTCCGGAGTAAACCCGAGAGAAGGTCATGGAATGACATTGCCACTTCATGCAAACCAACGCAAACTTACTGAACCATCTTTTTCTAGGTTTGCTCAGAGTTATCCAGTATACTACAATGCAAGTGAGGGCGATTCTCACCCTTTTATTATTGTTTATTCTTTATTGAGCTTTTATTATTATGAAATTACGCGTCTTTGACAATATACAGGAGGTATGCGTATGAGTGTACTGAATAGTGTTGCCAAAGGTGCGGTAAAGCTTTCCCTTGGCTACGCCGAGTGAAGTTTGCCTTACCGCTAGTATAGAGGCATCTCATCATTCCGCGTAGCCGTTAAATTCCTTCAAAATCATTTCAATTAGAGCTATATACTTTTTTAAATAACATCGAACTAGCTCAGCTTTCTACTACTTTATGCATTGATGAGTGCTTCAACGTACGTGTGAATTCAGCAAGAAGATTATTTAAATACCTTTTCAAGCAAATTGGGGATACCAGTAGCATCAAACACAATTTAGGGAAATTATGAGCAATAAAGACAGAAATAACAGAAGTTAGCGTATTACATGGAATCTTAAATAGGTGACAAGACAACTAAAAAGAAACGCCAGTGGCAAGGAGGCATAGAGACGATGAAGAGTAAATCCGTAGCGCAAAGACAGGAAGAGCGCAGAGACCAGAAGAAATCCCGTAAACAAGCTACGAAGAAGCAAACGAAAAGCCCTGGTAGAAAGGTAAAGTAAAAGCATCCCCTTTTTTCTTCTCTTGATACTTCAGGGTAAGAGGTAAGCAAATGTTACGAGGAAATAAATGACATAGCAAGGGTAGCACTCGTACTAGTTGAAACAGAACTCACAGAGTAAAGAAAATTGCTAGCCGTGTCAAATATATGAAAGGCCGTGAATGTGAATATCTACGTGGGTAACTTACCACTTGATGTAGCTGAAAATGAGTTGCGGCAGGAATTCCTAGCCTTCGGAGAAGTGGTTTCTGTGACCATCATGAACGACAAATATATTGGCAGCGGCCAGATGCGCGGGTATGGCTTTGTTGAGATGTTCTCAAAATCTGAAGCAGCAACTGCAATTAGCAAACTTACGGGAAAAATAATTAGGGGTAGGGTAATTAATGTTGTTGCGGCTCTTCCCCTCACAAAGGTTGGTCTACTTCATGGAAGAAGGGCAAGGAATTTCGGTAAAAGAGGTAGGCCAAGAACTTACTAAATTACAGGAGAGGATTAATGGCGAAACAAAAAAGAAATCAGCGAAAGGATCGGAAAGAGGACAAGAAGGCGGCAGGCAATAAGAAGAAGAAATAATACCTACTATAGAGAACTCTATTATCGATTTTGGCAACTCCAAACAGCGTAAGCTGTAATGGAATTTGTTGACTTTCTTCTACACTCGGAGAGACAGAAAGGTACGACACAAAATTGAAGGCAGCCACTTGTGGCAACGAGCTTGCGGCTGTAACTCCAGATACTTAAGAGAAATATTGCAGTCAGCAGAAGGTAGAGATCGGGAAGATGAATATTACAAGACTAGAAAGTATACGTAAACAGCTAGAAAATGAACGTTCGCACTTGTGTCAATATCTGAACACGGCAGAAGATCAGCGTTATGGTGACAACTTTTCAAGAGAAAAGGCTGAGATAGCCATGCAAGCTCAAGAGAGAGATAAGCTGCTCGCCCTGACGGGCAAGCTCAGGGAACAGATGTTAGAAATCGAGCATGCTCTACACAAACTCGAAGAAGGTTCTTATGGCATTTGTGATAGTTGCGGTCAGCCGATTGAAAGGGGTCGCCTGGAAGTGCTGCCATACGCCTCCCAGTGCATGGGCTGTAAGGCTACAAACAAAAAAATAAATAAGGATTTCACGGGTCACAATGGGTGAGCTTTCTGAATCGAAAAAGGCGGAAATATACAGGAGGATACGCGGTTTGGCGATAACACACATAAATGTGGGGGTATCTACTGGCAGCATGGTGTTATGCCATAACTGTGGTTATGCCAAACCTCTGATCGGGGCAGCTCGCTACGGAAAATACCGTCTCTGCAATGACTGTGCTTTGAAATACGAGTTAAACAAAGCAGAGGGCAGGGTGAAAAATATCGAAGATTTCGTCCTAGATTAAACATATTGAAAGCAAATAAAACCATCGGAATAAATAAAAATTGAGAAAAACACATTTATCAGATAAGAACAAACGTAAATGGATGCAAATAATGATATATCTTACAGGCGATGGTATTTGTATAGGGTATATTGATTGCCCGTATCGTCGCTTATTGGACATTCTCAATAATGTATCTTCGTTGACAATTTCTGATAACAGCGAGGAATATCTGCGTATCATGGAAGCCAAGATAGATTGGCTTAATAGGCGAGAGACACTCGAGATAGCTTCTATCAATAAAGACGATATCCTGTTTATCAAGCCAATCGGGCATGATGGTATCCCCCTAGTTCCAAAACAGTCCAGGAAAGTGCGACTGCATTTGCCATCATACATGCTAACTGGACAGATCCATTACCATCGGGGCAAGCATTGGAGAAATGCACTGGATTCGATTTTCAGTTTCTTCCCGATAACTAACGTTGAAATAGCTTCGCAAGCATCGAATATTAAACATGAGGCTACCTATGTAGCCGTCAATAAAAAACACCTCTCGTCTGTAGAAGAAATGGGTACGTTTAAAGTGATACGAATATGAGTGATGACCAGGCAGCGGAATCATCAGAAAAGCAGAAGGCAGAGGTAGTAACCGAAGCTATGAAATTAGTTGTTGACTTCAACGGCTCTCAACTGAAGGAAATGAGACGTTTTATTGACCTGCTCCTTCAAATACGCTATCAGCAGGGGAGAGCAGACGAAGATTGAACAAGGAGGAAAAATCGTGGGAAAGGAAGGAAAAGAAAAACAAGCGGAGCGAAAATCATTAAAAAAGACAGCGGCTTACCTGAGAAAAGGGCCGAAGAATAAAAAGGGGAAAGGTGAATAACCAGCACCATTAGCTATCTAAATATAGTAACCAAATCGAAAATGATTGAGGCGTTAAATAAAGATTTTGGAATTTTGATACGCGTCATTCCTGTGTAACGCTTCTCCTTTATCCACAAACCAGTAAAGAAGCGATTCTATATAATATGAGGAAGCAATTCGATATTGAGGAAATAAATATTTTTCCATACTCAGGTCTGCCAAATAACGATTGCACAATAATTGAGTGCAGGTAAGGATAAAAATATTGATGCCGCTGTTGCCTGGGCTATGTCTATGGGAATCCGTATTGAGCTGGTAAGGGAGAACTAAAAAAGTGGAGCATATGAAATGAGGATAGAAGATAGAGTGAAAAAGATGTACAGGTCCAGTGAACTTCTCATTAAGGCTGTTGATTTGGATCTACCCCGCGATCGGAAGTGGATACGGTTCATACGGCATTGGGCGTGGATACATTTGAAACAGACGCTGGCATTTCTCTTATTTTTAATGATTAAGAAAAACGAAGTGACTGAAACCTGATTAGTAATTGAAAGTGATTTTAAGGTAGACCGGATGGATATCGATATAGAAAAACCAGAAAACATAACGAATGGGATTGAAGATGGACTTTCTGATGTTGAAGGCAAGTTACTCTACAGCTTGGCAAAGAGCGTGCCTGAAGACCAGGTTATCGTTGCGATTGGTAGGGGAAATGGGGAATCTACTGTATGGCTGGCTAAAGGTTCCGCTGCGGGTAACGTGAACAGGGTATACAGCATCAGATCATGTCCTCAAGTACCGTGTGATATCGAAGTAGATGAGAGAAATACGAATGCAGGGTTCATCGACAGGCTGAAGAGCGCCAAGGTAGATACCATCGTAATTACTTCATATTCGGACTCCGAAGATACCAGCAGAAAGTGGAAAGACAAGGTGGGTTTGCTGCTAATAAACGCTTTACTCGAATATGAAGATATTCAGCAAGTATTTCTAAACTGGGAGCGTCATTTAGCTCCGGATGCAAGAGTGATTGTACGCGGGTTTGATCAACCGGGGCCAGCTCGAATAATCAAGGAATATCTTGGCAACTTGGGTGACTTCACATTTGATAAACGTGTCGGCACTCTAAAGGTAATCAGGATTGATAAGTGCGTGCATCATTGGATAATTGACGCCAAGGAGATCGGAATTTGCAGGCACTGCGGGAGAGAAAGAAATTTTAAAAGGTTAAGGAGAGAGGCTGACGCGGCTGGAGCTAGAAAAAGGCGAGTTGCAAAGCCTACCAATAAGGAAAACCAAACCAAGAGAAAAAAGAAATAGTGTAAAGAATAAGGAGGAAAGGCAGCAAGATGCAGCCACAGAGTAGAAGACGCTGGGTGGCTGCATTATTTTGGAGATGGATATCGATGGAATACCAAGGTGCTCCTCCTGCGGCGTGTGCTGCAGAGGGGAGCACCACTGGGGGTTAATACTTCTACCCGGTGATTACGAAAGATGGGTACAGGAAAAGCGTGGAGATATACTCTGTTATGTTGAGCAATCTGTTTATGGCCATCACTGCGCCATTATATGGAAAGATATACAAACCGGCAAATATATCGATCACTGCCCTTTTCTCCTGGGAGTTGATGCAGATAGGTACAAATGTGCCATTCAGGACACCAAACCTAAAATATGTAGCATGTTTTGGTGTGCCTGGGCTTACAACGAGGGCGACAAGGGTGTTCCTTTTAAAACATTGAATGGTTGGACCGAGCGAGCCAGGGAACTGGGTTATGCATATTAGTAACGGCTGTAAATGTAATTTAGGAGGGCAAATTGAATGACCGGCAAAGTTGGACAGAAAGGAAATAAGTGTCCTTATGCTGAAAAGACAGGCAGGGCACCTGTATTGTGCCAGGAGGGCTATTGTCAGCGCTGCCAAATCTGGCATGATTTCAAGCTAGGGAAACGCCTCTATACACCCATTCAGCCATTCAAACGTGAGGTTTCTTCACCATGTTGGTGGCGGACCTCCTGTCTAATTCAAAATCACAGGAAATATACGAGGTGATAAATATAGTGGAGCTAGCCAACTGCGCCAGTTGCTCATGGTTACTGGAAAGACCAGACACTGAGGAATATCGCTGCCAGCATGGGCGTTTTGATAAAAAGAACCCGCGATGGTTTGCGCCTTCGGGGATTGCAAAGCCGAACGAAACTGTAGCTCAAGCACAGAGTAATTGTTCTTATTACCAACCAAAAGAGAGCTTCCCTGACACTAGGATCAGGAATACGACGGCGATAGATTAACAGTTATAAGTTAGTGAAAATATATTATTCACTTACCACAGCATCTAAATAGTAAGGAGACATAGAGACAATGAAGAGTAAAACTACAGCGCAGAGAGAAGAGGAACGCAGGAACCAAAAGAAAGCCCTTAAACAAGGCAGGAAAAAGCAGGCGAAAAGCCCCGGCAGAAAGGTTAATTAAAGACACCTCTTCGCCAAGGATAACCCTTATTAGATTCCAGAATTAGGAAAGTTTGAACAGGATAAGGCGGCAGCAGTTGAAGTGTAGAATCCCAATCGAAGTAAAGCTAATAATGTTCAATCTGAAGTTGCTAAGTGTTTAGTGAGAGAAAAGGAGTGCGAATTTGGCTTCTACTATCAGGCTCGATATAATCACGCCGGAGAAAATCATTTATTCCGATGACGTACAAACAGTGGTAGCCCCGGGCATTGAGGGAGACCTTGGTATTTTGCCCAACCATACTCCTTTAATTACCACGTTGCGGCCAGGTGCACTTATGATCAGGAAAGATGGAGAAGAGCTTCACCTGGCTATATTTGGAGGTTTTCTGGAAGTCCGTCCAAATAGAGTCATAGTACTGGCTGATGCTGCCGAGCGACACGAAGAAATTGACAGAGAGCAGGCCGAGAAAGCCAGACATCAGGCCGAGCAAATGCTGTCTTGTAAAGAAACTAATGTCGATATGGCTTCGGCTGAAGCACAGCTTCGCCACGCGTTAGTCCGGCTAAAAGTGGTTGAGAAAAATACTAAAAGGAAAAAATCTTATTCGTCCGTTTAGTTATGTTGATGATTCCACACAATATCTGGTTAAAGGAGATTTGATTTCGTTTTGAAACAAGAGACTATGCCTTCTCATCCCAATATATCGAGTGTTAACGAATATACTGCCAAAGATATCCATGTTCTGGAAGGTCTTGAAGCGGTACGGCGACGCCCAGGTATGTATATTGGCAGCACTGACCAGAATGGCTTACACCATCTGGTTTATGAAATCGTCAATAACAGCATTGACGAAGCCATGGCTGGTCACTGTAATCGTATTTCAATTAATCTGCTAAAGGGTGATGTTGTTTGTGTGGAAGATAACGGGCGTGGCATTCCGGTAGATATTCACCCTGTAACAAGAAAATCCGCCCTGGAGACAATAATGACTACCCTACACGCCGGGGCAAAATTCGGAGGTCAAACGTATCAGGTGTCTGGAGGGTTGCATGGTGTGGGTGCCGCGGTAGTCAATGCTCTATCTGCGTGGCTCAAAATAGCTGTTAAACGTAATGGAAGAATCTACGAGCAGGAATACCAGAAAGGTGTCCCGCAAACTGAGATAACCGAAGTCCTAAACAACGATAGTGCCAGTGAAACTGGCACCGCTGTGACATTTCTCGCCGATGAAACCATATTTGGTGAAACCAATTATGGTTTTACTGTCCTGTGCAAATGGCTGCGGGAAATGGCTTATCTTAACAAGGGCTTGGAAATTTATTTTAAGGATGAAACCCTCGACTATGAGCAGACCTTTTATTTTGAAGGTGGCATCACCAGCTTCCTTCGAAGTCTCAACAAGGGACGGGCTGTTTACCATCCGCAGCCGATTTACATCGCTAAAGCAGTAAAAGGAACGAAAGTTGAAATAGCTTTACAATATTACGATGGCTATGCTGAGTCAATTCTCAGCTTCGCTAATTGTGTAAATACCGTAGATGGAGGCACTCACCTCACCGGCTTTCGTTCAGCATTGACCCGCGTTCTTAATGACTATGCGCGAACTCACAAGCTGTTGAAGGACGGTGATCCTAATCTTACCGGGGAAGACGTTAGAGAAGGTCTTAGCGCTATTATCAGTGTTAAGCTTACAGATCCTCAGTTTGAAGGCCAGACAAAAACTAAGCTTGGTAACGCCGAAGTCAAAGGAATTGTGGAAAGCATTACAGGAGATGAACTATCGCTCTATTTTGAAGAGCACCCGGATGACGCTGAAGGTATTACTAGAAAATGTCTTCTCGCAGCTAAAGCTAGAGAGGCAGCCCGGAAAGCCCGCGATCTGGTCGTAAAGAAAAATAGCTTGTTTATCAGCACCCTGCCCGGAAAACTAGCTGACTGTTCAGGGAAAGATCCCTCAAATTGCGAGCTGTACCTGGTGGAAGGAGATTCCGCCGGAGGTTCAGCCAAACAGGGTAGGGACCGGCATACTCAAGGTATACTACCCTTGCGTGGCAAGATAATTAACGTGGAAAAAGCACCGCCTGAAAGGATGATTTCTCATCAGGAAATTCGCGCCATCATCACGGCTCTCGGAACTGGCATGGATGATGATCTCGATCTATCCAGACTCCGTTATCACCGTGTCATCATCATGACCGATGCTGATGTTGATGGCGCTCATATCCGCACTTTGTTACTAACCTTCTTTTTCCGGCATATGAAAGGGCTGATCGATAACGGGCATCTCTATATCGCTCAACCGCCCCTGTACCGGATTAAGTTCTCAAAATCAGAGCAATGGCTCTATTCAGAAGCTGAAAAAGAAAAGTTGCTACGTGAAATCGGAGGAATAAAAAAAGTAGAGGTACAACGGTACAAAGGCTTGGGAGAGATGACGGCTGAACAACTCTGGCAAACCACGATGAATCCCGCTACACGCACGTTACTCAGAGTAGAGGTAGAAGATGCCAGCAAGGCCGATCATATCATACATACCCTGATGGGAGATGAAGTCCCCCCTAGAAAAGCTTTTATACAAGCCCATGCCAAGGGAGTGATAAATCTGGATATTTAAGCTTCAATTAATCTTGGTTTGGTTCTAGTACGAGGCAAAGTATATTTTATGCGATTCTTCAAGTTCCTACGTCCAAAGCCCACTATTTCTGACAAAGACATTGCGACGGGACTGCGCTGGTTAACCCTGGATGGGATGGTGTCTCAGGGTTTTAACAGCATCACTACCAGTGGCATTCTTGCAGCATATGCTTTGGCGCTTGGAGCTAATGTTTTACAGATAGGGATTATGGCGGCTATCCCCTTCCTTATGCAGACTTTCCAAATGCTGACAATCATAATTGTAGAAAAAACCCGACGCCGAAAATCTATCGCTGTGCTATCTTTTTTTGCTGCGCAACTTGTGTGGGTCCCGATTGCATTAATTCCGTTACTAGTTCTGACACCCAGTACAAGGGCAGTATATCTGTTGCTGGGTTTGTTAATCATAAATGGCTTGTTTAGATCTGTTACCACCTCGGCATGGAATAGCTGGATCCGTGACCTAGTACCACAGCGAATTCTCGGTCGCTTTTTCTCAAAGAGATTATCACTCGCCGCTATAGCAGGCGCAACATTCAGTATGGGCGCTGCCTTCTTTATAGACTACTGGCATACCATAACATACGGTGATAATAGTATTTTATCTTATACTTATGTTCTCTTATTTGGCATTACCTTTCTGGGGTTGGCAAGTCCGGTATTCATGTCACTAATGCCAGAGCCGATGATGCTATCGGCTCCCAAAAACCAACTTTCGCTGAAACAGAAGCTTACAGCACCACTCAAGGACAAGAACTTTAAAAAACTGGTATTATTTCTGCTAATTTGGAACTTAGCCTCAAATCTGGCTATCCCCTTCTTTGCTGTTTACATGCTAACACGCCTTGGATTACCTCTTTCATGGGTTATTGGCCTTAGTCTCATAAGTCAGCTGTTTAATATCATATTCCTTCGGGTCTGGGGCCCTTTAGTTGACCGGTTTAG
>Ga0172382_10013744_pt1 | contig 10394 bp, 11 predicted proteins | sample Leawel138RmetaG_FD_122245 | JGI IMG/M metagenome (GOLD analysis project Ga0172382, IMG submission 122245) | Leachate microbial communities from a municipal landfill in Southern Ontario, Canada - Leachate well 138R metaG | ecosystem: Engineered > Solid waste > Landfill > Unclassified | place...
GTAATTACACCGTGCCTTCCGACTGTCACGCGGGTTAGTTTGCCATTCACCCGTTTAAGAACAAAATAGGTTTTTGCCGAGGCGGATATCCTGCAGCCAAAACCTTTCAGTTCTGTATCAAAATAATCAACCTGTTTCCCCCTCTCGGCGAATACCAACCGGTCAACCGTGGATTTGGAAATCTTGATTTTTTTCACGGGCTTTCCTCCTCGCCAGAAGTTACCTGCAATCTCATAGGTAACATATAGGTAACATATTAGCCGAAATTGGTCAATACAGAACGAAACACGACAAGACATAATAGCTTGATTAATAAGGGTATTAGAAACTAGATGAGATTACACGGGAGATGGAACTTCAAACTTCTAATCCGTAGGTTTGGTGTTCGAGTCACCACAGGCGCGCTTATTATTTCAATAAGTTACAAGACATATCGAAATTTCACAATCTTCCTGTGCTACCCTATAGCTACCCTTTGAATATTTTTTGGTTCTGTTGAGACGAAGAAAAGATCTTCTGAAGATTGACGTAAACCCTTATTAATCCTCGTCATTGCTCGGCAGCCCTCTCGTCTTACCCTTAATAGCTCCGAGCATAACCCCGACGTCAAATACGTTGCTGCCATCTGGATTGCTGACCGTGTGATCCGTCCTGTTGAAATAGCCGCGAAGCCTGAGCCCTGTCTCGAGGTACCTATGCCTGGTGGCATAGTCGTCGACTGATATGATGCCCCGGATCATACCGTGACCTTCCGGCGATTCGTCGCTTCCCATGGAAACCATATTGGCCGAAATGACCTTCATCGCCCGCAGGCCATTCTCGAGGACGTCGAGAAGCCTGTCGTCGGTCAGCCCTTTCTGTTCCATGAGTTCGGCAATGTACCTACCCACTTTTCCTAACTTTTCGCTCTGCTTCTTGAGCGCCGTGGTCTCGGCGTAACCCGCCGGCGCATCGCCTCGGTGGGCGTAAGGCCATTTATGGGACGCGGGAAACGGCCTTGTAAGCACGCAGGTCCTGCAGGAGTTTTTCGTTACAGCCACAAGGAACATCTCTAAACCGATGGACGTCGCTGTTGCGAAGGAGATCGTAAAAGACCTCTTGAAGCGGAAGGTCGTTACCGTGAGCGGCGGCTTGATACTGGACGCCATCGAACTCCAACAGAAATACAAATACTCCTTCTGGGATTCTCTCATCATCGCATCAGGCATTCATGGTGGCGCATCGACAATACTGTCCGAAGACCTGTCGGACAAGCAAGAGATAAAGGGTGTTGTGATCAAGAACCCCTTCTCTGCCCTGTCGAAGCGATAGGTCTGTTGCCTTCGATGACTTCCTAATCGCCGGCCGTTTATTACCGTGAAATGGGGGAGGATGGGGACGTGTCCCTTACTTTCTTCATTGCCTAAGGTTGCTTGTTCAGAAGTTCAGGGGGCATTCGTTAAAAAGTAACTTACCCCGGCTTATCCCTGGCACTGACGAACTCACGATAGACGGCCCGCGCCGCCGGTTCGTCCTGACCGAACAAGGCAAAAACATGCCGGGTGTCCTGCCAGGGGACCGATGTGCGGCCAAGGATGGCGCAGCGGCCGGATACGGATAGAGGCAGACAGATTCAAGAGCGAAGAGCGGTGCCCCCTTTCAGCAGGGTTTTCAGCCTTCCCGGCCATAGCCGGGGGCTTGTCACCTTTCGCCAGCATGACCTGAGCGATCGGACCTCATCTCTGCCGAGTCTTATATCCCCGTAGAACTCCCTGTTAAAAGCGTGTGTGATGGAGTCTATCTCGAGGCCGACCGCCGGGAATGCCTCCTTGATCCGGCCCGAGAACTCCGACGGGGTTTCGCATCCTGCGAGCCGTATGCCGCTTAAGGCTGACCAGGCCCTGAGCGCCCGGTAGAAATCTGCCGCCGTTCTGCGGCGCCTCAAAGAGCGAAGCGCCCCGGCGAACAGGGCCTTGAGCCTCTTCAGGGTCGCGAGGAAATAGAACGGCCGTCCTGCGGGCCAGCCTTCTTTTTTGGTACGGGCGAGAAGTCTCCGCACGATCCATACAGCGCCTGTGATAATGATAATGACGATCATTATTCCCGCGAATGTCCCGAACAGCCAGGCCAGAACCTTTGCGGCCGTCTCCATCCATGGCACGGAGCCTGAGGAAGCCATGTGATCGAAAATGCCGCCCTGCCCGCCCGACGGGGACTCCTTGACCGTGACCTGCCGCGGCAGGTACAGGAACCTGATGAACTTGAGGAAGAGCGATCCCGCGGACGACCCTGCCTTTGCCAGGGCATTGTAGCCCACCCCTGCAACGAGTGATAAAGGCCGGCGAAGGAACACGACGAGGCTGACGACACAGAGGAAGACCGCAGAAATAAAGCCGAGGATTATCGCCATCTTCCGTCGGCCGTAGATACGGCCCGTCGCCCCGGGGCCGTGCGCCCTGGTTATCCCGATGGCAAGGAGCCCGAAGAAAGAGAAGATGCATGCAGATATAACCGTGAAGTCGCCCTGTGCCGTCACGGCGCCCCTTGTCTCTATTGCGAACCTGAAAAGGACAAGGCACAGGAACGCGGCAAGGCCGATATCGAAGCGTGAGGAGACCTTTTCATGCGTTGCGGGCCTCAGCGCGAAAAAAAACCCGTTCAACCATATCGCGACCGTCCAGAAAGCGGTCAGGATGAAGTACAGCCACTCAGTTGCCGTATGGGAGGTTATGAAGAATTCGGCAGCCCACGCGAGATCGACGATGGTCCGGTGGGAGCCGCTCAAGAAGTGCATGGTCCAGAACAGGGCGGCGCAGATCCCCAGCACCTGCACAGATCCCACCGTCACGACCCTGAAGCCCTTTCCGTGCACAATGCGGCCGACGGCCGCGCCGAACATGAAAAGTGCGATGATCCGCACGGCAGGGAGGGGACCGGCCCCGAGGGATACGAGCGAAAATGCCGCCCAGGCGTACAGCCAGGACAGGTCCATGATGGTCCCGGACACGTAGAGGAGTGTTTTTTCGTACCGCGTCATCCGGCGGCCCCTTTATTCTCGTTGACCAGAAGGTCACATAGTGCCCGGGTGCCGGCGGCGGGTGCATTCCCGGCTTCCCGTTGGGGCATCTTGCAGACGTAATCGATGACCGGTATCCGGCGGCAGCGAAAGTACTCTCTCACGGACCGGGATGCGTCGCCTGTCTCGTATGAAAAACAGATGCATGTCACCCCGAACGGCATGCCCCTGCTGCTCCTTAACCCTTCGAGCACGTCCCGGCCTTTTTCCATCCGCATCCGTGCCAGCATCTCGAGGATGGATGACAGATGGCCCGGGTCCTTCCGGACGGAGCGGAAAAAGGCGCCTTTCCCGTTCATCGAGGCATCCGTCACAAAACCGGTGGCAATGCCCTTCTCGTCAAGGAGCGCGGCTATTGACGCTGCCGCTTCCAGCATGCGCTCGAATTCGGCAGACGCCTGCTCTTTTTCGAAACCCTCGGCCAAAACCACGAAGAATATCTTCTCCTGTTCGGTCGGCTCGAAAACCTTTTCCTGGAGTACGCGGCGCCGCGCGCTCGCCTTCCAGTGTATGAACCTGGCCGGCCGGCCGAACTGATAGTCGTGTGTCCCCAGTATGTATACAGGATCGCGGACCGGGCTTTCATCTCCCGGTATGCCGAAAAAATCGCGCCGGATGACCGGGAACGATCTGAGCGGCACCAACCGCGGGTAAACGATGATCTCGACCGGGGCATGGATGGTCCTCTCCCGGGGGAAAAAGCCGAAAAGATCGCCGGACGCAAGGGAGATCGGCCCGGGACGATAGATACCCCTTCCCGGTGCATCGAGCTTCCATGCGAAGCTGCTCACGTCATGCCATAACAGACTGGTTTGCCCCGCCATGTCCGTTCCTGCATCCTGCCTGTCGTGACGTGTCAACCCGTTCAGAGGGATTATCGCCCGGCACCACAGGGGAAGGTACGTGCTGTTTGTCAGGGTGAGGTTGAAATCGAGGACATGTCCGGGAAAGGCCCTCTTCTTGTCCACCCCGGCCGTGATCTCGATCCCGTTGTGCCCGAACATGGTCCAGATCTTGGCGGCCCCCCCTATGCTGAGGATGAGCAGGAGCACTATCGAAACGTCCCTGTTCCTGTAGTAAAGCGCTGCGATCATAAGGACGGATGCGAAAAGAAGCAGGGGGGTCGTTATGAAGATGCTGGATGCGCGCCTCGAGACCGTCTGCATGCTCTGCTATTCACCCGCGGGGACGGGGACCCCGCCGAGGGCCTCTTCGACGATCTGTTCCTGTGTCTTTCCCTCGAGGCGGATTTCTTCGTGAAGTATCAGCCGGTGCGCCAGCACGGCGGGGGCGAGCCGTTTGATATCGTCCGGAAGGACATAATCGCGCTGTCTCAGTATGGCGAGCGCTTGTCCTGCCCGCATGAGGCCAAGGGAGCCGCGCGGGCTTGCGCCGAGATTGCATGCCGGGTCATCCCGTGTCGCCCGTACAAGGCCCGTAATGTAGTTTCTGACCGGATCGGAGACGTGTATCTTCCGCCTTGCCTGCTGGAGGCGGGAGACCTCATCGGGCGCCGCTACTGCCTTGAGGTCCTCGAGCGGGTCGTTTTCCTGGAACCGTCTCAGGATCGACACTTCTTCGTCGTACCCGGGATACCCGAGGCGGACGCGAAGAAGGAACCTGTCGAGCTGGGCCTCAGGCAGGGGAAAAGTGCCCTCGAGGTCGATCGGGTTCTGCGTTGCCATGACGAAAAAAGGGTTGGGCAGGGGATATGTCCTGCCGTCCACGGTGACCTGCCTCTCTTCCATGCTCTCGAGAAGGCTCGACTGGGTCCGCGGTATCGTTCGGTTGATCTCGTCGGCGAGAAGCACATGGGTCATGACAGGGCCGAATTGGAAGACGAATTCCCCCTTGTGCTGGTCGTACACATTGAACCCGGTTATGTCCGAAGGCAGAAGATCGGGCGTGAACTGCACCCTCTTGAAGCTCGCGCCCATGCTTTTGGCAAGTGATTTGGCGATAAGGGTCTTCCCGACGCCCGGTATGTCCTCGAGCAGCACATGGCCGTCGGCAAGGAGTGCGATCATGAGAAGCTCGATCGAGTCTTCTTTGCCGACAATAACCCGGGACATATTTGCGATTATCTTGCTGCACAGATCGTAAGGCATGGGCATTCTCCGGGATCAACTGGGAGCAGACGTGCAACCGGTATGAAGATAACACAAAAAGGGGACCGACGTCCAATGTTCGGCCGAGGCTATTATCCGCGAAGGGAGGCCGGGGACGCCCTTGAATATGTGATTCCTGAGAAGTAACTCGATTAATATCACTAAGGTTGTATTATATGTATTACAGTGTTATAATGATATATGTATAAGCCAACCTCACCCCAACAGTTGATAGTGGGGGCCTCATGATCAACCAGAGAGGCAAAAATACTATAAGAAACCCAACAGTCCCTATCGCCCAACCCAGAGGGGAGGAACTTCCTCGTTTCTGAGCGTCGTTATAAACCCATACTCCGGCAAGCAATGCTATGGCAAAACCTGCAAACAATTCCATAAGAACCATCCGTCATTAATAGTCAGTTTCTCGGGTCGGGACCCAAACGTTCTTCTGAGACCAGATTTTTCTTCTCAAGTTCACCCACCGTCATTCTTTGCCTGAGCCATTCGTTCGTCATATGGTTAATCCCTTTAAAACTATTTTATCGGACCCTGTGTGTTCAAGGAACCAAAATATGAGCATGAAGGATGAAGTCTCATTTCTCATAGAAGACGAGGTCCTCCCCTATTTCGAAGTGTTGGATGCAACAAAGAGTGCGACAGGTGTGTGTGCATCTTCTTATGACGGTAGTCGGCGGCGGCAAAATTAGCGCCCAGGAGACAGGAACCGATATTTCAAGGCCTGACCCTCCGATTCCGCGCAGAAAAAACAGGGATGGTCAAATACAAGACCTGACCCCAGGAGTCCCACCGTGATTGTCACCTAATTCGCTGAAATGTTTTCCGCTCTTCCAGGAGCAGCTCTTTTTCCGTGCAGTATATAGTAAAGAAATGTACAGGCGAAGGCGACAATTGCCATGGATGAGTATAATCCTCTGTAACCGGTAAAAGGAACAAGGAGCCCCAGAACAAACGGCCCGACCCCCACCCCGCCGTCCATGAAAATGAAGAAGGTTGAAGTCGCTAATCCTACGCGGTGCGGAGAAGCCATCTTGACGGCAACCGCCTGGCTGACAGATTGCACGGCTCCACAACCAAGACCGATAAGAGCTCCGGCCAGCAAGAGAGTATACCCGGCACGAGCCTGACCAAGGATGATCATCCCGATCATGAATATTAGAATTGCCGGGTACATTGCGATATTTTCGCCCTTCGAGTCAAACAATCGACCGGTATATGGTCTGGAAAACAGGACCGCCAGGGCATATATGACGAAAAAGAAACTGGCGGCGTCTGCCAGGTGGATTTCTTTTATGTATACTGTGAGGAAAGAAAGGACACTGGAATAACAGAAGTAAATGATACCGCAAACAATTGAAATCGGAATGGCACCGAATTCAACGAAGCTCCTGAAATTGAATCCTTTTGTCGCCTCCAATTGTTTCCGTGTCAAAACAATTTCAGGGACGGACAAGAACAGGGCGCTCGCCTGACTGAACGCTGCAGAAATTGTGCAGACGACAAAAATCATATTGAAGTTTCCATGCCGGCTGATGAACATGCCTAGAAAAGGACCAACAGCCATTGCAAGCGTGACGCTCAACATGAAATAGCCAAGACCTTCGCCATATCTTCCCTTCGGAATGATATTCGTGACAATTGTCGCCAATGCTGTAGTGGCAATACCAAATGCTGCGCCGTGAAGAAAGCGAACAACGAGCAGCAATGGGACACCATTAATTCCAAAATATATTAAGGTCATAGCTAGGCTTGAGATCAATCCCCCGTGAAGCATCTTCTTTCGGCCAATTCGTTCCATCCATTTTCCGGAAAAGAGGCGCGCGATAAGCGCGCCTATAACGAATATACCCGAGGCAAGTCCGGCTTCACCGGGCGGGGACTGAAAGCTTTCCATCGCAAATGAAGAGATAACTACCATCAACAGGTAGAAGTTTATGGCAATGAAAAAGTTTACGAAGCCGACGATCAGGAAATCCTTGGTCCACAGTCTGGCTTTATTCATCTGGGCCGATATAATTCTTCATATTATCTCGAATTGCAATCAATGACCGTAACAAGATTCTTTGTTCCTCGTCGGGAATGCCCCTCACGAGATGAAGCTCTACCTCATCAAGGGTATGGCGGCATGCCGCATACACCTCCCTTCCCAGACCGGTCAGCTGGATTCTTTTCTCCCGTCTGTCTTTTCCAGAGAGTTTTTCAACCAGTTGCTTCTCTTCCAGGCAATTGATCATTCTTGTTACAGAAGGTTTTTCTGTGGAAAAATGGCGGGAAATAGCCACCAGTGTGCATGCTCCGGACTTCTCGACAAAATCAATGACCTTCCATTGAGACAGGGTGAGATCAAAACCACCAATAACTTTATCAAGGTTGCTGGCAACCGGTCTTTCCATAAGAACAAACTGACGAAATATTTCCCTAAAAATCACTCCGGCATTCCCTTAAGATCACATATAGTTACCCAGGGTAACTATATGTGATCTTACACTACTGTCCGGTTAAAATAAAGTCCAAACAGTTCCATAAGAACCATCCGTCATTAATAGTCAGTTTGTTTGAATCTAATGCCTGTATGGACCCATGCTAACGCATTATTGTCGCCGCCTTCTCGTACCGTCTCGACAGGAGCCGGAAGAAGAGCCCCGCCTCATCTCTGCTCATGGGAAGGTATCCCATCCCGTCAATGATGAGCACCTTCGGGTAGACAAACTGCTGGATCTGCCTCTCCACCCTGTTCTCAAGCCGTGCCCGGGTGAGCCGGGTCAGCATCGATTTGAGTGTCAGGAAGAGCACCTTGTGACCTGCTTCAATAGCCTTGATGCCGAGCGCTATCGCAAGGTGCGTCTTGCCGACGCCGGGCGGGCCCAGCATGATGACGTTCTCTCCGCGGTCCACAAACCCGAGGCCCGACAGCCCTCGCATCACCTTACGGTGGCGGCCGTTCCATTCGGTCGCGAGCACTTCCGTCAAGAACTCCCGGTAGCCGAGGTCCTTTTTCGCCGCCTGTTCGCATACGGCATCAAGCTGAACCGTCAAATGTTCCAGTTTCATCTTCTCGAGGAGGCCTTCTAGCTGCATTGCGCCACCTCCTCGTACACGGCGAGGTCCCTGCGCTCGACATTAAGGGACTTCCAGGGTGAGGCATGGCGTTCAGCCCGGGTCGCCCATCCCTGCGTGCGGTCCTTGAGCCTATGCCCGGCAACGATCGCCTCACCGTCATAGACGGACAATAATCCGTCGAGGGTAAGCCGTGTCGTAACGAGGCGGCCCCGAAGATTGTCGGGAATGCTGTAACGGTTACCCTTCATATCGATGTAGCCGTCCCAGGAGGCAAGGCGTGTTTCATAACAGGACGTGTCGTAACGGACGGCCGGCAAGGGGCCAAGAGCGGGGGCCTCGCGCAGAAAGCGTTCCCTGACGATCTCCTTTACCGTCCCATGAAGCCGTGCGTCCGCTTCCCCGGCAAGCCATAATTCTGCCAGCTGGTTCATATGGGAGAAGCTCTCGAAGGACCGGTAGCGGACGAAGAAGTTATGCCTGATGTATCCCACCATTCTCTCGTCCTTGCCTTTTGTCCTCGCCCGACAGGGGCGGCATGCCTTAGGGGTGAACCCGTAATGGCCGGCAAGGTCGATAAAGCGTTCGTTGAACTTAACGGAATGACCGACACGGTTCTCGATGACGGCGCACTTCTGGTTGTCAACGAGGACCTCCTTCGGTACACCTCCCAGATATTCGAATGTCCTGACCAATCCTTCATACGTATGTTCGGCGTCATTCGCATCGGTGCACCAGAAGTGGAAGCGGCGGGAGAAGCCGGGCGTGTTGACATTGAAATATACCTTTTGATGATGCCCGGCGACAACGGTGACGATCTCGCCCCAGTCATGCTGCAGCTGGTGGCCGGGAGGGGTCTCGAATCTCACCGTGGCCTTAGAAGGCCTCAAGGACCGCCGGGGCTTCATGTAATCCCTGATGATCGTGGAGCCGCCCATATACCCCCTTGTTTTGAGTTCCTCGAGTATGACCTTGCCATTCCACACCCCTTGGGACAGAAGGCTGTCGATAAGCGGCTTGAAGGGGTCGAGCTTGCTGCGGCGTGCGTTTGGACGCTCTCCCGAGGGCGCGCCTTTACGGGCAAGTGCGCGTGTTACGGTCTTCGGGCTAACCCCCAGTTCCTCTGCGATATCCTTTTTGTAGATGCCTTTTTCTGCCAGTTCTTTGATCTCCATCCAGTCCTCCTTTCTGAGCATCGGTATACCCTCCGGGATAAAAATCTGTCCGCAAAGCGTATACCGGAATATTTCATTGAGGGGACATTTTATTCCGGTGATTTAAGTACTTTTACCACCGGTGATGACATGTGCTGTCCATGGAGAACTGCAGCGCCGCCTGTGAAGGGCTGTTGCACGCCATGTCCGTCACGATCCGGGACATGTATCAGACGATGGAAGCCGTCCTGGCGGAACTGGATGACGTCTTCGACAGGCCCTGCGTACAGGAGCGCAAGGCATTAGCAGGTGTCTGAAACCGGCTCCGTGATCACTGCAAGATTACTGCAAAGTCAACTGCAAGCCCCAACGAGATTCATGAGATATGTCCACGCATTACAAGACAAAAGTTATGCGTAGGATTTTCAATTTTGCCGTTGTTGGTCGAGAGAAGAGCCCGCCGCGCTGACGGACACGGTACAATACCGACCCGGAGGTCCTCAAGGCACTCGGTTACCCTGGCAAGCACCGCCCGACAGTGCCGAGCAACATCCCGAACCGGGTCAAAAATGAAGTTGCGGTCAATTTGACCGCAATTATACATATCTCAGGAAAATCAATGCCTTATCTCCGTCGATTGGAGTCCATTCTGACCCTGCCAAACGAGGTGATCGAGGCAGTAAAAAATGGCACGCTCAACAAAGCCCAAGCGCAGGTTTTTGTGAGGAGATGACCACCAAGCAGATAGCTGAGACTTTCGATGGCGGGCCGAAAGAGAAACAAGCCCCAAAATCCGAGGATAAGCGGAAGAGGGGAGGACAGGTAGCATTTTTCGGCAAACGGCTCAATATGGTGGCGAGGGATGTTGAGAAACATCAAGACGAACTGCCCCGGCACATCGACCACGAGAGGCGCGGCATCGACGTGGTGCAGAGATTCCTTAACCGGCTGCGCGGTGATAACAGATGTAAAAAGATCTGCATAGAGATAACGAAACACCAC
>Ga0172382_10013746_pt1 | contig 10393 bp, 9 predicted proteins | sample Leawel138RmetaG_FD_122245 | JGI IMG/M metagenome (GOLD analysis project Ga0172382, IMG submission 122245) | Leachate microbial communities from a municipal landfill in Southern Ontario, Canada - Leachate well 138R metaG | ecosystem: Engineered > Solid waste > Landfill > Unclassified | place...
ATGCCATCAAAATTATTTTTCAATTGCGGAATCACTTCGGTCGTCGCAATTGCTGCCCCAGTTGTTGTTGGCACTATATTTAAAGCTCCAGCTCGAGCTCGTCGTTTATCCTTATTGGGGCCATCGACAATATTCTGATTTGCGGTATAGGCATGAATAGTAGTCATCAAGGCTTTTTTAATTCCAAATTTTTGTCGAATTATTTCTGTTGCGGGCGCTAAACAATTAGTGGTACAAGATGCGCAGGAAAGCATATCATCTTTTTTTGTTATTTTTTTCTCATTTACACCAAGAACTATCATTTTCACTCCCTTTCCTTTAGCGGGGGCTGAAAGAATAACTTTTTTAGCACCCGCTTTTAAATGCAAGCTGAGCGCTTCTCTATCACGAAAAACACCAGTACACTCAAGAACAACATCAACTTTTAACTTTTTCCATGGCAACTGACTAGGATCTTTAATGGCAAAAACTGGAATTTTCTTTTTATCAACTATTATCATACCACTGGCATCGGAGACTTCTTTGTTATATCTACCATAGACAGTATCGAAACGGAGTAAATGTGCTAAAATCTCAGTCTCAGCTAAATCATTAATAGCAACTATATTTATATTAGGAAAGGAATCAAAAATTACCTTCAAGGCACAGCGGCCTATACGACCAAAGCCGTTAATTGCAATATTAATTTTTTGCATAAAATAAAAAATAAATTAGTAAATAATAATTTCTCCTGCACCCATTATAGCATATATTTATTTTTTTATAAAAAATCCAACCGAAAAAAAGTTGGATTTAATATATTGTTAAAAATAGCTTAAAACTAAAAAACAATTTTATTTAGAAAATAGCATTTCTGCCTTAGAGACAAAACTGGGATCAAGAACTATAGCCTGATTAGCAGCCTCTCTTGCCTTTAACTCATCATCCTCAACCAATAAATAAAGTTGCGCTAAATTAAACCACATATTAGGATCGCTGTCATAAGATTTTACTAATTCTTCTAAAACAACAATAGAGCGTTCATACTCTTCATTTTCAACTAAAAATTCAGCAGCTTCAATTAAGGAATTGACTCCCCCTAATTTTGACGTAACCCCATTATCAATGCAGTTGTAATAAGCGTCAATGGCATCATCTTTCCTATTCATTTCTTTATATAAAGGTGCTAAACGACAACTTGTATCAGCGTAATCATAATTTAATGATTGAGCGTATTCTAAAACCTCTAAAGCGGCCGCATTATCTCCTTTAAAACTCATTATTTGGGCTTTAACAAAATATATTGGAATTCGCCCTGGACTTGAAATTAAAGCCTTTTGAGTATAATCAAGGGCTAAATTAGAATATTTATCTTTTAATTCTAAATCTGAAGCAAAAACTCTGGACCCTAAATCATATAACTGTGCCGTCTGAAGTAAAAATAGGCTATCTTGCGGATTATGTTCTAGATTTTTTAATGCCAACGATTCTAAATAAGAGAATTCATTTTTTGCTTTTTCTTCAGTAAAAGAAGTAAGTATTATGGGGTTTGAGATAATTAAATTTAACAATGATGAGCGGCCGTCTCTATCAAGTGGCCCATCTTTTAAGCTTTGCTGAAAAATATCCAAACCATCTATTACTTCACCTGAAACTAATTTAGTGTAACCAGCAATGACCCCTTCTAAAGTTCGCCATGGTTTTATATTAAATTGATTTATAACAATTAAAGCTAGAATCAAAACTCCCATTAAAACAAAAGTCTCCCCCCTTTTTTCGATATTTTTTACTTCATTTTGCAAAACATCTTCCATCTTATTTTCATAAAGAAAATATATAAACCCCAGGGCCATCATTAAACCCATATAGGTAACAAGAGAATCAAAAACAGCCAAATTTTGAACGAAATAGGCAATAAAAAGTGCGGTCAATAACACTAATTCAAGGTTTTTCCGCCCCAGTGGTGTTTTATCAATATGCCAGCCTTGACGACGCCAAAGAGAAATAATATAAAAAGCAACAAAAACAAAGATTGAAAGATAGGTAACTAAACCAAGTATTCCTGTTGTTGAAGCGATATCGATAAGATTGTTATGAGCCCTATCAAAATAAGTTTCATTTTTATCGTAATTGAAAAAAACTGGATTAAAATATTTATCAAAAATAACAGCATAATTACCAAACCCTGTTCCTAACAAAGGTTGCTGGGGAAAAGCTTTAGCTGCACTTTGCCAAGAAAGAAGTCGAGTTTGAAAGGTTGCTTTTTGGCTAGTTAAATTTTTAAGAAAACTATTTTGAAACCAAGAGGCTTCCTGCTGAGAAAAAATAAAAAATAAAGATAAAATAGCTAAACCAACTAGAGAAAATAAAGTAATTTTAAGCTTTTTGTTTCTATGCAAAATAGCAATTAAAATTAAAGCTACCAAGATGCTAATTGCCAAACCAATAATAGCTCCTGAAGTTCGCATCTCTTTAAATTGCAAAAGAAGAATCAGTGTTGGCAAAAAATAGATATAACGCCAAGAAGAGCGACTACGAAAAAATAAAATTGCAGCAAAAAATAAATTAAATATTATATAACCACTAACGTAGGTAGTATTACCAATAGTACTATGAGGTTTTTCCCCCAATAAACCAATTAAAGCAACTAAAGTAGCGATAATAAGTGAAAAATTTAATAAAAGGCGCCAGTCTTTTTCTTGACGAAAAACGGAAATTAATATAATAAAGAAAAGGAAAAAATGCAGAATATGAAAAAAACCTAACATTCTTTCAACATCACCCCAGAAACTTAAATTAAAATCAATTCCAAAAATAGAGGAAATAAGGATAACTAATAAATAGGCAGCTAAACTGTAGACCAAGAAATTAAATTTGGGCCGATAGGAGGGGTACTTCCAAATAAAGACTAACCACAAGGCAAAAAGAAGCTCCATTAAAATATTAAAAACTAGTTGCTTTGAACTAATATAGGGAAATAATAAACTGGGAAAAACAAATAATACCACAAGAAGTGATAAAATTATTCCTCCCTGCAATATTCTTAAATATTTTTTAGCGCTCATATGCGAAAAAGATTAATAATTACCTTAATATTATAACTTAAACTATATAAAATTTCTATTTAATCCCTAATAGCGTCAGCTACTACAAGAGCAACGCGTTTATCAAAGACATTGGGCAATATTTCGTAAGGGACAGGGAGAGCAACAAGGGCAGCCAAATTTTCAGCTGCTTTAATTAACATTTTATCAGTAATTTGCTTAACCTTATTATCTAAAGCACCACGAAAGATGCCAGGAAAAGCAAGCACATTATTAATTTGATTAGGATAATCACTGCGACCAGTAGCAACTAACAAGGCACCAGCAGTAAGTGCTTCTTCAGGCATTATTTCTGGAGTTGGATTAGCTAAAGCAAAAATTATAGCTTGCTTATTCATACTCTTTACCATCTCCGGCTTTAAAATATTCCCCTGACTTACGCCTATAAAAACATCAACATCTTTTATCACATCAGCTAAGTCGCCTGCCTTCTTCTCTTTATTAGTATATTTTGCAACACTCTCCTTAGCAGAATTTAAATCACCGCGCCCTTCGTATATTGCTCCTTTGCTATCTAAAACAATAATTTGCGAAAAACCATATTTAATAAGCAAGTTAGTAATTGCTAGTCCGGCTGCCCCCGCGCCATTAATAATAATTTTCACCTTGTCTTGACTTGTATTTTTAATTTTTAAGGCGTTAATCAAACCAGCTAACACTACCGTAGCTGTTCCGTGTTGATCATCGTGAAGAACGGGAATATCCAAACTTTCTCTTACTCTTGCCTCAATTTCAAAACAACGTGGGGCTGATATATCTTCTAAATTAATGCCCCCATAATTTGGAGCAAGATTTTGTATTGTTTTAATAATTTCTTCACTGTCCTGAGTATCAAGACAAATTGGAATAGCGTCAACATTAGCAAACTCTTTAAAGAGAACACACTTCCCTTCCATAACGGGTATAGCCGCTAAAGCGCCTAAATTGCCTAGACCTAAAATGGCGCTACCATCGCTTATTACAGCAATAGTATTGCCTTTATTAGTGTGTGTATATGCGCTTTTTTTATCATTAGCTATTAATTTTGATACAGCGGCTACTCCCGGGCTATAGGCCAAAGATAAGTCGTTTTTATCTTTAATTTCAACTTTGCTTACTATTTCTAACTTCCCCTTTTTCTCTTCATGTAATTTAAGTGCTTTTTCGTATATATCCATATATTTAAATTAATTAATTTTTTTTAAACTTATTCCCTGCGGCGTTGCTGTATTTAATCCAGCGGGAATATCAGCTGAATCCTGACTAAGACAATACTCTAAGAAATAGGATGAAGCTCTATCACCTTCCACCCTTTTTGTATAATTATAATCTAAATTAGAGGCACAGCTCCCCTTACTAACAGGGGGCCGAGGAATAGTATCTAAATAAATTTTTCCTTTATTTTGCAAGGCTTTACCAACTTCTAACACTTCAGGGTAATCATTATTTTCGTGATAATATAAGGCAAGCGCACTTTGTATTTTTTTTATATCCGCCAATTTTCTGGCATCATCAGCTCTTAGTTTTCCCCGCTCCAAAAGCCATAAAGAAAAAAAGAAAAGAATAATTATAAAAATAACAATTAAGGTAATTTCGATAAAATTAATAGTCTTTTTACGCATTATTTTAATGTTATAAAAAATAAAAATAAAAACCCATGCTTTAAGGTTTAAAATGCAAAAACAAAGTTAATTATATAACTATCAATCTTTCCGGAGAACCCGGCTGCCTCCTGGACAGTTAAGATCAAGCATATAACGCTTTATAAGTTGTAAATAGAGTATGACTTACTCGTATTTGAACTTGAGCGTTGACATCTTGCCGTCCACAGAGGCGGCCAGGCTGTCAACAAGTGTCATGAAATTAAAGTTTATCTAATTTAATTAAATTCTTTTTTTGACTTTAACATAATTATTAGCTTTAATTTCCCCTAAACTGATACTTATATTATACCACGACAAATAACAAAATCCAAGCAAATCAGGAAAAAAGAGTGCAAAAAACCCGCTGTTTGTAGCAGCGGGCATACTTTTTTAAATCCAATATGTTTCACCCATTTCATGGCCATGTTGACAAAAGCCATCCTCAAAAAAAGTTCCACATATCGTGCACCGGTTTCCGAAGCTTTCACATTTCTTTTCTGTTTTTTCTTTTTTTACTGTTTTTACTCTTTTTTTGTTCTCTTTTTTCATTTTACTAAATTTTTTATGTACGACATTTGTAATCGAAGCTTAAACTATAAAGTCTGCATGATTACTATACTAGTCTAATATAATTTAATAATTTTGTCAATACTTGCTAATTTATATTGAAATAAAAGTATATAAATATTAACAAAAAACCGACTTTTGTCGGTTTTTTTGGATTCCAATTATTCCCATCGCCCTTATTCATGATCAGTATTAATTTTCTCTTGGTATAAATTATCTTTTAACTCTTTAGCGAAAACTTCGTCATTCTTTCTTAACCATTCAATTATCATAGCCGCGTGCTCTTTTTCTTCATTAGCATTATGAACAAGTATGCGTTTTAACTCTTCATCAGAGGTGGCGTCGACTCTTTGATTGTACCAATCTACAGCCTCCATTTCCTCCTTTAAAGAATCAATTGCTCTTTTCATATCCAAAGTTTTTTCACTTACCTTGCTTACTTCTTCATGTAACATATATTTTTTTATTAATAAGTTATTAATATATTATAATACAAAAACACGCTTTATTCAAACTTATCAATATTGAGGCGCCCTTTCTTGTGAGCTCGCCTTTTTATTAGCAAGTCTTGCCAACACATACAACCAACTCGATAAACGGTTTAAATAAACAAAGGCAAGTTTGTTATAAGTGATCTTGATTTTCACATCAAGTAACAGTGCCTCTCTTTCTGCACGACGAGCTATCGTGCGGGATACATCTAAAATTGCGCTAAGTTTGCTGCCGCCTGAAACCACAAAATTATTAAGTGGACCTACTTCTTTTTCCCACTTTTTAATATCTTCTTCAAGGCCGGAAATTAAATTAGGACTAATTATTAAATGAGCTTTAGCAAAATGTGCCTGAAGAATAAATAAATTATTCTGCTCTTTTTTAAGAGCGTTATAAATTCGCGACCCTTTTTTGCTGTAAGTTGAAGCTAGGCCAAGATATGAATTTAATTCATCTAAAGCACCTAAGGTTGCAAAAATTTGTTCACTTTTAGATAATCGAGCAGAAGAATTAAATAATTTTGAACTACCAGCATCACCTCGACCAGTGTAATACATATTTTAATTCATTTCACAGGCGCCTCCAGCGCAAGCTAATTCTTTTTTTACCTCCGTTTCGTCTTTTTTTTCATAAACAACAATTTGCGCAAAGTCCATATCTTTAAATTTTTCTACAAGCTCATCATATCTTTCCTTATTTATCTCTTCATAAGGAGCCAAATCATAGACATGATTGGAACGTGGTAAAAATGATAGCCCACCAACAATATCCCAATTTTCGTAAACCCAATCAGCAACCTCTATCCACTCATTATCACCAACTGAAATTGTAACTGAAGGATTATGTTCGGTAAAATTGAGTTTCACCTTTTTCCAGTGCTCAAGTTGATCAAGAGCGCTTAAGTCTCGACTAAAAATAGATCCTTTTGGCGCCTTAACAGGAAACTCAAAAACAAATGTCGTTGCATTTTCATAGGATTGTCCTACCTCAGGTTTAAAGGGTATGCCCTGATCACGCAACATTTTAAACAAAGAATCGGTTGCAGAAATTCGAACTCGACGAATATAATAGGGGGCATAACGGGCATGCATTCCGGAAGCACAGTCAGTCAATTGCGAAACAGTTCCTGAAGGCTTAACGCAGGTAACAGCTGTTGACTGATTAATGCCAAATTTTTTCGCATATATCTTATTTACTCTTATCGCTTCACTTTTTAACTTTTGTAAAATCTTCTCATCACGAGCCACCCTTGAATCCCATTGGCCAGTAACTGAAACTCCTAATAAACGTTCACTTTCACAATTTGTCTGCCAACCCTTTGATAAATAAGGAAAGTTAACTAAGGTCGCTTGATAGGTGCCTAATATGGCCGCTAATTTAACTTTACGTAGCAACGACTCTTCATCGTCTTCAGCCCTAGCCACTACTTCTGATAAATTACAAAACTGTTTTGATTGTAAAATAATTTCACCACAGGGATTAGTTCCCATTTGGCCCAACATGATTTCACCATCAGCAGAGAAAAAACCTTTCTTCTCTCGCAATACTTCTAAACGACGCTCTGGTAAAGTTTTTACCAATGATCCCCGGTTAAAAATACCTCTCTCTCCGGAACCAGATTTAATAAGGGCCAACCATTCGCCCAAAAATTCCTCATTATCAGGTTTTTTCATAAACACGGCTGAATTATTAGCCAGAGTCCTTTGCGGCTCACTGATATAAAATTGTCCCTTTTTTGCATCACGTATATCTCTGTCATCTAAATCAGATAAAGAAATCATTGCACTTCTTCTGACCCCACCGGAAACAACACAATAGCCAATCATGCAAATAATATCATGCAAATCAATGGTCCTTAAACGCCTGCCTTGACGATTTAACATCTTTACTCGTGTAAAATCAAGTAACTGCCTTAAAGGGTCTGGCCCGGAACTCTTGCCCCCCATAACCTTAAGACGTGCGCCAGCTGGTCTTAATAGAGAATAATCAAATTCGATATCTTCTCCCTTGGCCCACACTTTCATCCCCAATGCTAGCGCGTCCGCCCAACCCTCTTTATCATCAGGAATAACAAATTTATCTCGTTTAATGCCTGTTTGTATCATAATTTGAGGAAATTTTTCCACATTACGACTTTCTACAGACCAGCCCACTCCAGTGCCACACATAGAAACATACATAATTTCTGCTATATCCTGGAAATTCTCAGGTGCAATATAGGAACAATTGTAGGCACAAACATTAGTTTTTTCTACCGCCTTACCAGAAAATTGCATTAATCGCATTGAAGGCATTACTTCATGTTTTAAAATTGCCTCTCGTATTTCTTCATACTCTTTAGCAGTCAATCCGTCTTTTAACTTATCTTTCATGAAATTAATATAACGATCAACTGTTTCTATCCAAGTCTCACGTCTTCCTTCGGTGTCTATCCAACGAGAATACGAACGATAAAAAATAAACTCGGCAAGTGGATTTTTAAAATACTTTTTACTTTCTTGAGTTAATTTTTTTACATGTTCAGGCACTTCCCTGGCCGCTTCCCTAATTTTTGCCCTTTCTTCACGATAAAGAATATAGGCCCGAGCCACCTTTGCAAAACCATTTACCATTAACTGCTCTTCTACTATATCTTGAATAACTTCAACTGTGGGGATAAAATCTTTGTCTTTAGATAAACGCTTTAAACGACGTAGATCCGATTCTACCTGTTGACTGATTTTTTTTGGAAAACCATTAGTTTCCGCACCAACATGCTTAAATGCTTTGGTAACGGCATTAATAATAAAACTGGCATCAAAGGCTACCAGGCGGCCATCTCGTTTTCGGATTTTACCGATCGCTTCGCGCTTACTGTTTGGCATAGGGCTTTTAAAATTAATAATAAATTAAAAAAACAATTTATACTACATATAGTGTTTTAATTTATAAAAAAACTACTATATGTTGATATAGTAGCAAATTTATTATACCTCGTCAAACCCCTTTATTTATTGCTTTTTTATCATTTTGAAATAATTATAATATTTTTTCTCACTTCATTTATCGCTTTATGATATCCAGTTGCATAATCTCTAATAGCATTAAATAATATATCAGTTGAGTATTTATAATTTTCTCCGTAGCGCGTTCCCGGGTCATTGGTTATAAAAACATCTTCTTTCGCATCATACCCTCTTATTACCAACATATGTCTTTCTGGTCCCGCTCCGGTAAAATGCGGATTGTTCAATAATTGTCCATTAAATGGAGCTATCACTAAGTTCCCTTTTCCTAATTCATCTATGATATCTTTCACCGTAACATCAAGTAAAACCTTAGTATTTCTGTAATTAAAATAATCATTAAGTATCCAAAGGTTGGCATCATTTATTGAAATATCACGATATTCTCCGTAAGTATCTTTCAGATAGTCTGAAGCTTTTAAAATTTCTTGTAAGGCCTCATTTTTATTTAAATCCTCTTCTCTCGCCCATTTAACCGCCATCAGCGCTGACGCTTCCTCGCAACCATCTTGCTGTCTTTTATCTGCCCAATCAAAATATGGGGCCTGACTAGTAAAAGGAACATCTTCTAAATAACTGGAGTGAAAATTTAATTCTACTGCATCTATATCTCCTCTTGAAATTAAATTTAAATCATTATTTTTTATACCCAGACCTAATTGTCTCATTATTAAAAAAGCATCATCTGGTCTACCTAAATAATGTTTTTTTAAAGTAAGCGGGTCAATATAATAAGCCTCACCATTTTTCTCAACGTCAAGTAAAATCATACCGGCTAAATTAGAGGGAAAAATATTTTTCCCTATAATATCTGATTTAGCTCCTAAGCCTAAATTTCTCATCACATTAAAAGCGTCGCGAGGTCGACCTAAATAGTAACGTCTATAATTTTTAGGATAAATATACCAAGCCTCTCCGTTATCTTCTACCTGCAATAAAATTCTACCCACTAACTTATCAGCTAGAGCTTGCGCTTCTAAGCTATTTGGCAAAAACAAAAAAATACCAATCAAAAAAAGTATAGAATAAATCTTTATATTATTTTCTTTTTTCTTAAAAACCATAAGAAAACTAAAATAAATAAAACAATAAACAAAACAATGCCAAAGAAAGCAAGACTTCTATCAGCCCATGGCAAATGAACATTCATTCCATAAAAACTTGTTATCATAGTTGGCAATGCGAGAACGACCGTAGAAACAGTTAACACCTTAATAACTCGATTTAAACGATTAGTAGAAATAACTTCTTGAGCCTGTCGAAGGTTGGCAATATTAGTCAAATTACTCTTCGTCCTTTCAATTAACTGCTCATTATTAAGCTGCAAATCCTCGATTAACTCTTTGTCATATTGATAAATTTCCAGAATTTTTCCTGCCATTATTGTGGTTAAAACATGGCGTAGTGGCAATAGAGCGCGAATAAATTCATTTAAAATGACTTCATAACGTACAAAACTTACCAAATCCTGATCCTGCACCTTTCCCACATTAAGTCCAAAATAATTTATGCGATTGTCTATCTTATTTAAAAGTTCATTATATCTATTTTCTACTTCAAAAAATAAGGTAATAAAAAGTTTAGTTCTTTGTGTTGTATAATGCTTTTTGTGACGGCGCAGAGC
>Ga0172382_10013747_pt1 | contig 10393 bp, 11 predicted proteins | sample Leawel138RmetaG_FD_122245 | JGI IMG/M metagenome (GOLD analysis project Ga0172382, IMG submission 122245) | Leachate microbial communities from a municipal landfill in Southern Ontario, Canada - Leachate well 138R metaG | ecosystem: Engineered > Solid waste > Landfill > Unclassified | place...
GCTATTTTTGTACTAGCTAAAAACAGAGCCATAAGAAACAGCAGTTTATCAACCAACTTCTTGAAAGTAAATAATTTCTGGCAAGAATCTAAATCCTATTTGAACGACAATACTTATTATTCCCTGCCTGTCCGTGTCTATGCTTGCCCTTTCGGCATGTCGATAAACGCTCACACGCTCAAAAACACAACAGACATTCGCTTGTATCCAAATCCGGCAAAAGACATGATACATGTTGATGTTCAAAATACTACATCGGCACGGGTCGATTACATCCTATATACCGTCAGCGGACAAAGGATATCATCCTATGTCAACCGAAATCCGTCTGAAACACTTAGTATTAGTCTGAGTAGTTTATCATCCGGCATGTATTTCTTGAAAATTACCGGAACCGATTTTTCAAACGTAACCTCTTTTATTGTTGAATAATACATGGCTTTATACGGTTTTTGCAACCTTGCTTTAATTCCGATGCGTAAATCGGCTTCTCATCGCTCTGAGATGGTGAGCCAGTTGTTATTCGGCGAAGCCTATGAAATCCTTGAACAAGCAAGTCAATGGACTTATATTAAAACTACTTTCGACTGCTACAAAGGGTATATCGACCGAAATCAAGTCGCGTTGATGAGAGAGGAGGAATATATACAAGCCTATCAAACACAGACTCCTCTGTATGCTCAAGCAAGGACTTTACTCGTCGATAAACGTCGTAATTTCTCTTTTCACATACCCCCGGGATCCAGCCTGCCTCTCTATGCGGAAAATCACATACGTTTAGGCGCCGAACATTTCGAAATCAGTCAAATTTATCCTGCTAAAAGTTTAGAGGAAATCCTACTTGCTTATATCAACACCCCCTACCTTTGGGGTGGACGTTCTCCCTTGGGCATTGACTGTTCGGGTTTTACCCAAATAACATATAAAACCTTGGGGATCGATTTGTTGCGCGATGCGTCTCAACAAGTCAAACAAGGAAAAGACATAGTGTATTTAAACCAAAGTCGTAAGGGCGATTTGGCTTTCTTTCAAAACGATAAAGGATTGATTACTCATACCGGCATCCTTATCGACTCTCAACACATTATCCATGCCAGCGCTAAAGTACGTATCGACCGCGTGGATGAGAAGGGCATATTCAATCTCGAAAATGAAGAATATTCGCATAAACTACATCGTATAAAAAGAATAAGTCCTCCTATTCATACCTAAACACATCAATATCATGGCTACAACTTTTATTAATCCATTAAAAGATAAAATCTTATCTAAAGAATGGGTCATGTCGTATGTAACATTGATTGCCGGAACATTTGTATTAGCCCTTGGATATGCTTTTTTTATGACTCCTTACAAAATAACTCCGGGAGGTATTTACGGCATCTCCATCGTACTTCACTATCAATTTAATTTTCCTGTCGGGTTGGCAGCCTTGTGTTTCAATTTACCTTTAACCCTGATCGGCTTAAAATTATTAGGCTCCCGTTTCGGTATAAAAACTTTTATTGGATTTATATTAACCGCTCTTTTTACCGACGGTCTGCGTTTCTTTTTGGGCAACGATCCCTTGAAACTTCAGGACGAAGTATTGTTAGCCAGTATATTCGGAGGTGTGATTATGGGTATAGGCGTTGGAATGATTTTCAAATCGCGGGCATCAAGCGGGGGTACCGACGTATTGGCATCCATTCTTTCTAAATATACGAAAATGCCCTTAGGCAAACAACTCATGTTGGTCGATTCGTGCATAGTCGTGTTGGGCTTCCTCGCTTTTCAAGACTGGAAAATTCCTCTTTATTCTTGGTTGACTATCTTCTTAATGGGGAAAGTGATTGATATGGTCCTACACGGTTTCTCCGACGATAAAATCGTATTTATCATTTCCGATAAAAGCGAAGCCTTGCGAAAAACCATCATCTACGACTTACAAAGAGGAGGCACCATCTTTCAAGCCAAAGGTATGTTTACGCAAGAACCGAAAAATGTTCTCTTTACCGTTATGAATCGAAGGGAAATTCCCGACTTGCAAAAATATATTTTTCAAGTCGACGTCAACGCATTTATTAGTATTTTAGATGCTCACGAAATACTGGGCAAAGGATTCAAATCATTGCAAACCAAAGTTAATTAAAACATAGGATATATAAAACCTTTGTGTTCAATCCGAAATCTGTAAAAGCAACTATCTTATGAGTCAAACATACCGAGGAATCGTTACAAAATCAACAGGAAGTTTGTATTCCGTACGTATGCCAAACGGCGAAATAATAAGCTGCAAATTAAAAGGAAATTTTCGTATCAAAGGCATAAAAACGACCAACCCCATCGCCGTAGGTGATGATGTGAATTTTATAAAAGAAGAAAAAGAAGCCTACGGCTTAATTATAGCCATCGAAGAACGAAAGAATTATATTGCACGCAAATCCATCAATTTATCGCGCATAACTCATTTACTTGCTGCCAATATCGACAAACTCTATCTAATCATCAGCCTCTACGAACCCCGAACTCCTCTGGGTTTTATCGACCGATTTTTAACGGCAGCTGAATCCTTTCGGATAAACACAACGCTACTGTTTAACAAAATAGACATATACGATAAACCCGCTTTGCAGGCACTTACACAGATGCAAAAGATGTATCGCAACATAGGCTACCCCTGCCTGTCCATATCGGCAAGCAAAAAACAGGGATTAGATGCCTTAAAAGAAGACATGCTCCGCAAAGTATGCTTGTTCGGCGGACAATCGGGTGTCGGCAAATCAACAATTATCAATGCTTTAGACAATACCCTTCAGCTTAAAATCGGCGATATTTCTTCCTATCACAACAAAGGCAAACACACCACTACCTTTGCCGAAATGTTTGAACTCTCCTTCGGAAGCTTTATTATCGACACCCCGGGCATCAAAGAATTCGGACTGATAGACTACGAAAAAGAAGAAGTAACCCACTATTTTCCAGAAATGTTAAAGCTGCTCCCACAATGTAAATTTAAAAATTGCACCCATACACACGAACCTCAATGTGCCGTTAAAAAGGCCGTCGAAAAAGGAGAAATCGCCATGTCCCGTTACCATAATTATATCTCCATCATCGAAAACGAAGACATCGATCTTAAAAATTGGATGTTACGGTAGGGACACGACATGTCGTGTCCTCCTATCACCTCAGACCGTTTCCTATCATTACATTAGAACCGTATATTCCTATTATATATAAATTTACCCGGCGATATGTTATAAAACCATGTTTCAACCGTCTCGCAAACTAAGCAAGTTGCATTATGAAACAAATGTGTTTGAGTTGATAAAATGAGTATTAAATTAGAATAAAATACGTATCTTTTGAAAATAACATGCGCATTTCATGAAAAGAATATGCGCATTTTTTGGGGAATAAAATGAGCATTTTATTGGGATAATATGTGCATTTTATTGGAATAAAATGGGGATTTTATTTCGATAATATGAGCATTTTATTAATGAAGACAAACATGTGTGTTAACCCCAGTTGACTTCTTTAAGATAGCAAATACACTTGATTGCTTTTATACGATGATTGATAAAAAAATGCGAATGGCAAGCATAACGGATTCATCCTTGTAGTATCCAAATAAAAAGAATGAATCAAAAATGATAAAAAGAAAATTATCCAAGAATTTTTTATACATTTGCCAACATAACAAAAAAGATGATTAAATATTAAAAAGATGAGTGAGACTATTGTTTATGCGGTAATTACATTAGGAGGCATTGGCGTTATTGCTGCCGTTATTTTATATTTTGTATCCCAAAAGTTCAAAGTATACGAAGATCCGAAGATAGATACCATTGCCAGCCTATTGCCGGGAGCCAATTGTGGCGGATGCGGTTATGCCGGTTGCAGGGCACTGGCCGAAGCCATAGTAAAAGCCGGAAGTACCGAAGGTAAAGCGTGTCCGGCAGGAGGTTCCGACACCGGCACTAAAATTGCAGCCATGATGGGCGAAACAGCTACTGCAAGCGATCCAAAACGAACCATTATCCGCTGTCAAGGCAGCCATGAAAACGCCCCGCGTAAATTCGCCTATGACTCCATTACATCCTGTGCGTTTGCACATATGTCGGGAGCCGGCGAAAGTGCATGCGCCTACGGCTGCTTAGGATTTGGCGACTGTGTGAAAGCCTGCAAATTCGACAGCATCAAAATCGACGAAACCATCGGATTACCCCTGGTGAATCACGACACCTGCGTATTATGCGGTGCCTGTGTGAAAGCTTGTCCACGAAACATCATTGAAATTCGCAATATACAAGAAAATCAGGCCGTATGGGTGGGTTGCATGAACAAAGAAAAAGGAGTTGACGCTAAGAAAAACTGTAAAGTAGCTTGCATCGCTTGCCGCAAATGCGAAAAAGCCTGTGAGTTTGGAGCTATTACCGTTGAAAACAACCTCGCTTTTATTGATTCAACCAAATGCACGGCTTGTCTGAAATGCGTGGGGGTTTGTCCTACTACAGCTATCCAAACACTTATTAAAGAACAAGTGTCTTAATAACTAACACATACATCTTATCTATTTCATAAAAAATATAGCAACACCATGACATTTTCCGATAATAAGCAAGCATTTCCTGACAGCGCACCACAAAGCAATCCACGCCCCGGCTTTTTAACCCTATTGTGTGTTTTAACCTTTATCGGAAGTGGCTTTTCGTTATTGTCACAAATTTTTTCATTTGTCTTATACGATAAAATACCCGACTTATTTCATCAAATGTCTAACGTAATCGGAGGCGAAATCGGTGAATTATACATAAAAACCGCCGAGGTATTTATGGCTATGCCGAGGTATTATTTCTTACTATTGGCAGGTATTTACACATTATCGCTCAGCGGTGCCGTATGTATGCTTTTGTTGCGTAAAATCGGATTTCATCTCTATACCATAAGTCAGATTCTTTATTTAGGCTTGCCTTTGCTTATCATACATGCTCCATTTAATGTATTTAACTTGTTATTATCTGCTATTTTCGTTTTACTTTATGCACGATTTTTAAAACTTATGAGATAATGATGAAACACATTCGGGACCAATTTCCCATCTTGCAGCAACAAGTACACAATAAACCCTTGATTTATTTCGACAATGCCGCCAGTTCACAGAAACCGAGCTGTGTGATTCAAGCCGTTAAAACATATTATGAAAGCATCAACAGCAACGTACACCGTGGCATTCACCATCTCAGCCAATTAGCCACCGATGCCTATGAGCAAGCCCGTCAGCAAGTTCAAACATTCATACATGCCCAACACAGCCATGAAATCGTTTTCACCCGCGGGACCACCGAATCTATCAATTTGGTAGCTGCCTGTTTTTCCCGTGACTTTTTGAAACCCGGCGACGAAATCATACTCAGTATGATGGAGCATCATTCCAACATAGTTCCCTGGCAACTGGCCTGCCAACAAAGTCAAGCTGTCATTAAAGTAATCCCTATGAATGAAAAAGGGGAATTACTCATGGATGCCTATCACAAACTTTTCAGCGATAAAACCAAAATAGTAGCTATTACTCAAACATCCAATACCTTAGGCACTATAAATCCCATCAAAGAGATGATATCATATGCCCACTCACGCAACGTCCCCGTACTCATCGACGGAGCGCAAGGAATTAAATCCTGCGGCATAGATGTACAAGAAGTGGATTGCGATTTTTATTGTTTTTCCGGACACAAGTTATATGCCCCTATGGGAATCGGCATCTTATATGGCAAAGAAGCTTGGTTGGACAAACTTCCTCCCTATCAAGGTGGAGGCGATATGATTAAAGAAGTAAGTTTTGCAAAAACCACTTTCAACGACCTACCGTTTAAATTCGAAGCCGGCACTCCCAATGTGGGTGGTGCAATTGGATTACAACAAGCATTGCTGTTTATCGAAATATATGGTCATCAAAACTTTATCCAATACGAAAAAGAATTGCTCGACTATGCAATATCTCAAATGAAATCCATAGAGAATATACGTTTTATCGGAACAGCCTCTCATAAAAGCGCTGTCATATCGTTTTTATTAGAGCCACATCATCCTACGGATGTGGGTACCTTGATTGATTTTATGGGAGTGGCTGTCAGAACGGGTCATCATTGTACACAGCCACTGATGGACCACCTGGGGATTCCGGGAACCATAAGAGCTTCATTTGCTCCCTATAACACAAAGGAAGAAATCGATTATTTTGTACATGCTTTACGCACCGCCAACAAGATGCTCGCCTAAATATGAAGATTATTTGTTTTTACAACAACTTTCCCCATCAAAAACAAGTATTTCCCCTGGAGAATAAACCCTTGTTTTACCTCAAACCCGACACTTCCATACTCACCCACAATCGTCCGTTTTTCATACCCGAGTTTACCGACAACTTACATTGTCAGGTGGAATTGGTAATAAGAATCGACAAGTTAGGTAAATACATACAAACAAACTATGTCTCCACCTACTTTCACGAAATAGCCTTAGGCATCAACATATTCGATAAAAGCTTACAAACACAGTGTATACAAAACGGTTTAGCCTGGGAAAAAAGCACTGCCTTCGAAAACTCAGCCGCCATGAGTCTTTTCTTCCCTCTTGACAATATACATTCTCTCGAAGAGATAACACTTGGCATATCCAAAAACCAACAGGAAAACATACATGCAAACCTGCAGTCGATGGTTTTCCCTCTTGAAACACTTATTTCGTATGTTTCAAGCTATTTTACACTCAAAACCGGCGACCTCCTCTTTTTAGGTTCTCCCCTACCCTCTATCCCTATACAAATCAACGACCTAATAGAAGCTTACTTAAACCATGAAAAACGCATGCGTTTTAGAATTAAATAATACATTCACTTTTAAAAATTAACCAATATAATGATTACAAGCAATTTTAGTGTTTTTGAAATTTTAATGCTTTTATGTTTTGCCGTCAGTTGGCCGATATCCATTGCCAAAGCATTACGAACAAAAGTAGTAAAAGGGAAAAGTCCGATTTTTATGATGATTATCATACTCGGATATGCCTTTGGTATAATCAATAAAATCATCAATCATTTCGACATGGTTACTTTCTTATGGGCTTTTAATATGTTATTAGTTAGTATAGATTTATTTTTATATTACAAATACATCAAAAATGAATGCTGAACATACAACAAGGAAACCTAAATAACGTTATAAATCCATCGAAACAATAATCATAAAAAACAAAAAACAGGATTCATGAAAACAAAATTTTTTATCGTTTTATGTATTGCATTAAGCAGCCTAAGCATCAAAGCACAAACCCCTTACAAGCATAGCATAGGCGGTATTTTAGGCTTTTTTAACGGAGTATCTTACAAAACCTTTGTCGACAACAACTTTGCCATTCAGGCCGATTTAGGCATGCATGTTTCCCATTATATGTTAGGATTAAATGTAAACGGCAATTTCATGTATGAGCAAGCCATCCAAGACGGGTTTTATTGGTTTGCCGGCGGAGGCATCACTTTAGGCCCTGCTTTCGGTTATGTCAGAAATTACCCTGCTAACAACCAAACACTCTTTGGATTCCGTTTAGGATTAAATGGTATAGGAGGAGCAGAATACAAATTTAACAACATACCTCTTACCTTACAAGCCGACATACGTCCGGGCATTAGCTTTTATATGTCGAACGGCGGATTTTTTGCGTTCTTCGACTATAACTTCTTAAATGCGAGTGTAAGATATACTTTTTAATGATATAGCTGAAATATAATAGCACATATTATCTTAATTAAACCTTACTGATAAAATGGAGGCAAGAGCCCTCCATTTTTTTATCCTCTTTAATAATTTCAAAATATTTTTTCTAAACAGTAAATTTATATTATTGATTTTTGTAACTTTGCGCACTTTAAAACAATCCTTATATATAATATACACTATCCATTAAAAGAGTATATTAGGGAGGTTATTTATTGAAAATAAATATAGAAAATTAAATATTATCATCGAAATGAAAGTTTATCAAACGAATGAAATAAGAAATATTGCCATCTTAGGAGGAGCGAAAAATGGAAAAACTACCTTATCCGAAGCCATATTATTTCATGGTGGTGTCATAACCCGTCGAGGAAGCGTTGACGACAAGAATACGGTTTCCGACTATAGAGAAATAGAATTAGAACGACAAAATTCTATTTATTCTACCATATTATATGCCGAACATGCCGGTGTTAAAATCAATATGATCGATTGTCCGGGATTTGATGATTTCATTGGAGAAGTTATTACAGCCTTACGGGTTTGTGATACGGCACTTATGGTATTAAACGCTCAAAATGGCGTTGACGTAGGAGCAGAAATTCAATGGCGTTGGGTTAAAAAAGCAAAAAAACCTCTTGTTTTTGTTGTGAATCAATTAGACCATGACAAAGCAAACTTTGATGAAATGGTGCGCGAATTAAAACAAGATTTCGGAAATGGTGTTACCATCATTCAATATCCTATCAATGCAGGAGTAGGATTCGACACAGTGATCGACGTACTACAAATGAAACAACTCAGCTTCCCTTCCAACGGTGGAACCGCTGTTGTTAGTGAAATCCCTGAAAGTGAAAAAGCAAAAGCAGAAGAATTGCACAATACCCTGATAGAAAATGCAGCCGAGAATGACGAATCGCTCATGGAAAAATTCTTTGAAGAAGGAACACTTACCGAAGAAGAAATCAAAAAGGGATTGCATTTAGGCATACTTAACGGAAGTACTTTCCCTGTGCTATGTACGGCGGCAAAAACCGACCAAGGCGTGCTTAGTTTAATGGATTTTATCAAAGATAATTGTCCGGTTCCCAACGAAGCGGCTTTTGAAAAAACGAAAAACGGCAAAGTACTTGGCTTTGATGTCAAAGAAGCTGCTTCAGCATTTGTATTTAAAGCCGCCATCGAACAACACTTAGGCGAAGTGTCGTTTATGAAAATCTACAACGGCGAGTTTACCGAAGCCATGGATGCCATCAATCCTATCAACGGCTCCAAAGAAAGAATATCACAATTGTTATGCATAGCCGGCAAAAACCGCGAAAAAATTGAAAAAGCCTGTGCCGGCGATATCGTTGCTACCATCAAATTGAAAAACGTTTATCCGCAACACACCCTCAACTCAACGAAAAACCCGGAAGATGTAATTGAACCTACCGTATTCCCTGAACCCAAATTCCGTACCGCCATCAAAGCGAAAAACTCGAGCGATGACGAAAAGTTAGGTGCTATTTTAAACGAACTTCGCAAAACCGATTTGACATTATTGGTGGAACAATCCAAAGAATTGAAACAAACCATTGTTTCAGGTCAAGGAGAACAACACTTAAACATCAACCGTTGGATTATTGAGAAAATCAATAAAATAGAAATTGAATTTATATCTCCGAAAATCCCGTATCGCGAAACCATCACCAAATCGGCAGAATCCATGTACCGACATAAAAAGCAATCGGGTGGTGCCGGACAATTCGGTGAAGTACATATGCTGATTGAACCTTATTATGAAGGTATGACTCCTCAAAATAAATACCCTATCCGCGGAACTGAAAGCTACGACTTACCATGGGGCGGTAAATTAATATTCAACAACTGTATTGTAGGAGGAGCTATTGACGCTCGTTTTATGCCCGCTATCCTAAAAGGAATCATGGAAAAAATAGAAGACGGCCCCCTTACCGGATCCTATGCACGAGATATATGCGTGAATATCTATGACGGCAAAATGCACCCCGTCGATTCAAACGAAATGGCCTTCAAATTGGCCGGAAGAAATGCCTTTAAAGATGCGTTTAAAAATGCAGGGCCTCGTATCTTGGAACCTATCTACGACGTCGAAGTATTTGTTCCTTCCGAAAACATGGGTAGCGTCATGACCGACTTACAAGGTCGACGTGCCGTGGTGATGGGTATGGACAGCGAAGGCAACTTTCAAAAAATTCGCGCCAAAGTTCCTTTGGCAGAAATGAATAAATATTCCACTTCCTTAAGCTCCGTCACCAGCGGAAGGGCTTCCTACGGAATGAAATTTGCCGAATATCAACAAGTGCCGTCCGACGTACAATCGGCCTTGTTAAAAGCTTACGAAGAATCTCAAACCGACGAAGATTAATACTATTTTTTATTAATAAATAAATGTTAAGAGAGTGCTCAGCGCTCTCTTTTTTTGTTACTTTCCTTCTAAAGACAAAGAATGGAAAAAACACAATCCAGACCATCGTATTTCTCTGTTCTTGATACAGATAATTCAGCGGGTGAAAATTCTCAAAACAATTACGAATTACGAGGAAGTCGCGAGTCTCGGGTCCCAAGTCGTAAGTCAACGCACTGAAAAACAGAAAACAGACAACTGAGAA
>Ga0172382_10013748_pt1 | contig 10393 bp, 8 predicted proteins | sample Leawel138RmetaG_FD_122245 | JGI IMG/M metagenome (GOLD analysis project Ga0172382, IMG submission 122245) | Leachate microbial communities from a municipal landfill in Southern Ontario, Canada - Leachate well 138R metaG | ecosystem: Engineered > Solid waste > Landfill > Unclassified | place...
CGTCGGTCGGGCCAAGCACGTGCCGGTAGCCGATCTCGTAATCCGCGGGTTTCCGCACCCGCCGCTCGCCGCGACGGTCGATGGTCTCGACGGCGACCACGTACTGCCAGGTCTCGCCGCCGAACGCGCCCGCGTTCATCGCCAGCGCGCCGCCCATGCTGCCGGGGATGCCGGCCAGGAATTCACCGCCGGTCAGTCCGTGCCGCGTCATGAAGCGCGCGACCTTGGCGCAAGGCACGCCGGCCTCGGCGCGCAGCGTCCGTTCGTCGAGCATGTCCAGCGCACCCATCCCCCCGAACGTCGAGACCACCGTGCCGCGGAAGCCGCCGTCGCGGACCAGCAGGTTGCTGCCCAGGCCGATCCACAGCAACGGTTCACCGACCGGCAGGCCAGCGAGGAAATTCGCCAGGTCGTCGAGATCGGCCGGCGTGTAGAAGCATCGCGCAGGACCACCCGCGCGCCAGCTGGTGTGCCTGGCGAGCGGTTCGTCATGCAGCAGTTCGCCACGCTGCCGTGTGGTGTCCATGGCCGTCATCATTCCCGCGCCCGCTCCCGTCGGTGGCCCGAAGGCTTGGGCTTGCGCGCAGCGGGCACCGCACCGGGTGCCTTGCGCGCCGCCGGCGCCGGACCCCGCAGCCAGCGGCTGCACAGGGATTCGCCGCAGCCCATGTGCAGGCGCAGATGAACGGGATGCTGCGTCATGGCCGGTCCTCCTCTTCCGCCTGCCATTGCATCGCCAACTCGGCCGATGCCGCGCCGATGTCGCCGGCGCCGGCCATCAGCAGCACGTCGCCGTCGGCGAGGATGCCGGGCAACACCCCGGCCAGGTCGGCGGCGCTGTCGACGAATACCGGATCGACCTGACCCCGCAGCCGGATGGCGCGGCTCAGCGCACGGCCATCGGCGCCCGCGATGGGCGCCTCGCCCGCGGCATACACGTCGGTCAGCACCAGGGCATCCACCTCGGACAGCACGTGCGCGAAGTCCTCGAACAGGTCGCGCGTGCGCGTATAGCGGTGCGGCTGGAACGCCATCACCAGCCGGCGTTCTGGCCAACCGTGGCGGATGGCATCGATCACCGCCGCCACTTCGCGCGGATGATGACCGTAGTCATCGATGAGCAGCACGCGTCCGGCCGGCAGCCGGCATTCGCCGTAGATCTGGAAGCGGCGACCGATGCCGGCGAAATTCGCCAGCGCCGACTGGATCGCGCCGTCCGGAATGTCGAGTTCGCTGGCGACCGCGATGGCCGCCAGGGCATCGAGCACATTGTGCCGCCCCGGCAGATTCAGCGTGACGGGCAGCACCGTGTCACGGTCCTTGCGATGCAGATTGAAATGCATGCGCATGCCTTCCTGGCGCAGCCCGCTGACCCACAGATCGGCGTTGGCGTCGGCGTCGATGGCGTAGGTGCGCACCGGGCGCGTCACCTCCGGCAGTATCTCGCGCACACCGGCATCCTCGACGCACAGCACTGCCAGGCCGTAGAACGGCAGGTGGTGCAGGAATTCCACGAAGGTGTCGCGCAGCCGCCCGAAATCGCCACCGTAGGTGGACAGATGATCGGCATCGATGTTGGTGACGACCGCGATCATGGGCTGCAGATACAGAAATGACGCGTCGCTCTCGTCGGCCTCTGCCACCAGATAACGGCCCGCGCCCAGGCGCGCGTGGCTGGCGGCGCTGTTCAGCCGGCCGCCGATGACGAAGGTCGGGTCCAGCCCGCCCTCGGCCAGCAGGCTCGCCACCAGGCTGGTGGTGGTCGTCTTGCCGTGTGTCCCCGCCACCGCCACGCCGTAACGGAAGCGCATCAGCTCGGCCAGCATCTCCGCACGCGGCACCACCGGGATACGCAGCGCGCGCGCGGCGGCGACCTCCGGGTTGCCGCTGCCGACCGCGCTGGAGACCACCACCACGTCGCTGCCGGCGATGTGATCGGCGTCGTGGCCGACGAAGATCGTGACGCCCAGCGACTCCAACCGCCGGGTGACGCTGTTGCTGCGCAGATCCGAGCCCTGCACCTCGTAGCCCAGATTGCGCAGCACTTCGGCGATACCGCCCATGCCGGCGCCGCCGATGCCGACGAAATGCACGCGCCGCACACGCCCCATGCCGCCCGGCCGTACTGCGATGTTCGACATGCCGTTCTCGCTCATGCGGCGGCACCTCCCGTTCGCGCATCCAGACCGGCCAGCCGCAGGCATTCCTGCGCGACCACGCGCGCGGCCTCCGGCCGCGCCAGATCGCGCGCCGCGGCCGCCATCCGCAGCCGGCGTTCGGGATCGCGCGCGAAGTCTTCGATCACTTCGGCGAGCGCCGCGGCCTCCAGCTCGGGCTGCGGGATCAGCAACGCCGCACCGGCCTCCACCAGGTAGCGGGCGTTGCCGGTCTGGTGATCGTCGACGGCATGCGGATAAGGCACCAGAATGGCGGCCACGCCGACGGCGGTGAGTTCGGCGATGGTGAGTGCGCCCGCGCGGCACACCACCAGGTCCGCCCAGGCGTAGGCCTCCGCCATGTCTTCGATGAAAGGCACGATCTCGGCCTCGACGCCGGCCCGTGCATAGGCTTCGCGTGCCGCGTCCAGATTGCGCGTCCCGGTCTGATGGCGGACCCGCGGCCGTCGTGCCGTATCGATGCGTGCCAGCGCCTGCGGCAGACTGTCGTTCAGTGCCTGCGCGCCCAGGCTGCCGCCCAGCACCAGCAGCCGCATGGGTCCTTCGCGCCCCGCGAAGCGTTCGGCGGGCGGTGCGACCCGGGTGATGGCGCCGCGCACCGGATTGCCCGTGTGCAGCGGCTGCAGGCGCACGGGCAGGCTCCCCGGGAACGCCTCCATGACACGCGTCGCCAGCGGCGCCAGCAGACGGTTGGTCAGGCCGGCCACGGAGTTCTGTTCATGGATGAGCAGCGGGCGGCGCAGCAGCCAGGCCATGAATCCGCCCGGGCCGGTCACGAAGCCGCCCATGCCGAGCACTGCGCGCGGCCGCAGGCGGTGCAGGACGCTGCCGGCCTGCAGCAGCGCGCCGGCCAGCATGAACGGCGCCGTCAGCACACGCAGGAGGCCCTTGCCGCGCAGGCCGCGGACCCGCACCCAGGCCATCGGCAGACCGGCCGCCGGCACCACGCGCGCCTCCAGACCCGCCTGCGTCCCCAGCCACACCACCGGATGACCGGCGCTGCGCAGCTCCTCGGCGACGGCGAGCGCGGGGAACACGTGCCCGCCGGTGCCGCCGGCCATGATCAGGATGGCGTCGCTGGGCCAGATCTCGGCGGTGTTCATGCCGCCCTCCCGCGTGTGCGCCGTTGCGGCAGCGGCGTGTTCGCCGGCAGCGTGTGCACGGAGCAGCGCGTCTCGTAGTCGATGCGCAGCAGCAGGCCGACGGCGATGCACATCACCACCAGGCTGCTGCCGCCGTAGCTCAGCAGCGGCAGGGTCAGGCCCTTGGTCGGCAGCAGGCCCATGTTCACGCCGATGTTGATGGCGCTCTGCAGGGCCAGCCAGGTGCCGATGCCGTAGGCGAGGTAACCGGAGAACAGATCGCCTGCTTTCTGCGCGACGCCGCCGATGGCGAAGGCGCGCCACACCAGGAAGGCGTACAGCGTCATCAGCAGCAACGCGCCGATCAGCCCGAACTCCTCGGCGAACACGGCGAACACGAAATCGGTGTGCGCCTCCGGCAGATAGAAGAGCTTCTGGACGCCGCCGCCCAGGCCGACACCGAACCAGTGGCCGCGGCCGATGGCGATCAGCGACTGCGTCAGCTGGAAGCCGCTGTCGAAGGGATCCTTCCAGGGGTCGATGAACGTGGTCAGGCGTGCCATGCGATAAGGCGAGGAGACCGCGAGAATCGCCAGTGCCAGACCGGCACCGCCGATGAGGGTGCCGAACTGCCACCAGCGCACACCGGCGAGAAACATCATCGCCAGCGCGGTGGCGAACAGCACGACCGTGGCGCCGAAATCCGGCTCCGCCAGCAGCAGCACCGCCGCGATGATCAGGACGGCCATCGGCTTGACGAAGCCGCTGACCTTGCTGCGTACCTCCTCGCCATGACGCACCAGATAGCCGGCGAGATAGATGAGCAACAGCAGCTTGGCCGGCTCCGAGACCTGGAGATTGACCGGGCCGAGCGAGATCCAGCGCGTCGCACCGTTGACCGTGTTGCCGACACCCGGCACCAGCACCACGGCCAGCAGACCCAGTGCCAGCAGCAGCACCGGCACGCCGGCGCGCGCCCAGTGCGCCATGCGCACGCCGAACACCAGCGCGGCCGCGCCAGCGCCGGCGACCAGGTAGACCGCCTGGCGCAGGCCGTAATAGAACGGCTGGCCGAACTGCCGATCGGCCATGCTGACCGAGGCCGAGGTCACCATGACCAGGCCGATCGCGAGCAGGCACAGCACCACGCCCAGCAGCGGGTAGTCCAGCCGCGGACAGCGCAGCCCGCCGGCGCGTGGCAGTCGTGCCTGCACGGCGCCCGCGATGCTCATCCGACCAGCCTCCGCACCGCGTCCATGAACACCTCACCGCGATGATCGTAGCCCTTGAACATGTCGAAGCTGGCGCAGGCCGGCGACAGCAGCACCGCATCTCCCGGCTGCGCCAGTTCGGCCGCGCGCCGCACGGCGTTCTCCATGCCGTCGGCGCGCACGACGGCGGTGATGCCCTCGAGCGCGGACGCCAGCAGCGGCGCGTCCTCGCCGATGAGCACGGCCGCCCGCAGGCGATCACGCAGCGGTTCGCACAGCAGCCGGAAGTCCGCACCCTTGCCCTGACCGCCGGCGATCAGCACCACCGGCCGGCCCATGCCCTGCACCGCCGCCACGGTGGCGCCGATGTTGGTGCCCTTCGAATCGTTGTACCAGACCACGCCGCCGGCCTCGGCAACCCATTGCGTGCGGTGCGGCAGACCACCGAAGGTGCGCAGCGTCCGGAACATAGCCTCGCGCCCGAGACCGGCGGCATCGCCGAGCGCCAGCGCCGCCAGCGCATTGCTCAGGTTGTGCCTCCCGGCCATGCGGATCCCGGCCACCGGCAGCAGCCGCTCGTCGCCGTGCATCAGCCATGCGGCGCCATCGAGCTCGCGCACCCCATAATCATCCGCGCCGGGCGCCTGCACGCCGAAGCCGACGCTGGGCCGTCCGGGGTCGGCAAGCCGCGCGGCGTAGGGATCGTCCCGGTTGACGATCTGCACGCGCGCGTTGCGGTAGATGCGCTGCTTGGCCTTGGCGTATTCGTCCAGTCCGCTGTAGCGGTCCATATGGTCCGGGCTGATGTTCAGTACCGTCGCCGCCTGCGCCGCCAGTGTGAAGGTCGATTCGAGCTGGAAGCTGGACAGCTCCAGCACATGGAGGTCGGGCTCCGGACCGGCCGGATCGAGCAGATCGAGCGCCGGCGTGCCGAGGTTGCCGCCGACCTTGACGCGGCGGCCGTCGGCCCGCGCCATCTCGCCGACGAGGGTTGTGACCGTGCTCTTGCCGTTGGAACCGGTGATGGCGATGACCGGCGCCCGCGCGACCCGCGCGAACAGTTCGATGTCGCCGATGATCTCGACGCCGCGGGCACGGGCTTCGCTGATCAGCGGGTGCTTCAGGGACACGCCGGGGCTGACGACGATCTGCTCGGCATGCGCGAACGCCTCCGGTGCGAAGCGGCCCAGGAAGAGCGCGACGTCGGGCAGCTCGTCCTGCACCGCGGCCAGGCCGGGCGGGGCCGGGCGGTCGTCGGTGATGGCCACCTGCGCGCCGGCGGCCGACAGGTAGCGGGCACACGACACCCCGGTCTTGCCGAGACCGACCACCAACACCTTTTTGGGCGCCTGCGCATCTGCCGTCATGGGTGCAATCGCCGTCATGGCTCCAACCGCATCACGAAACCAGCCACAGCACCGACATCACGAAAAAGGTGAGTCCGACGAGCGCCATCTGGGAACGCACATTCATCCTGCCACCTCCTCAGCGAATCTTGAGTGTCGCCAACCCGATCAGGACCAGGATGACGGTAACGATCCAGAAGCGCACGATCACGCGCGGTTCCGGCCAGCCTTTGAGCTCGAAATGATGATGCAGCGGCGCCATCCGGAAGATGCGGCGGCCGGTGAGCTTGAACGACGCCACCTGCAGTATCACCGACACGGTTTCCATCACGAACACGCCGGCCATCACCAGGAATACCAGCTCCTGTCGCACCAGCACCGCGACCAGCCCCAGCGCCGCACCCAGCGCGAGCGCGCCGACGTCGCCCATGAAGACCTGGGCGGGGTAGGCGTTGAACCAGAGGAACCCCAGGCCGGCACCCATCAGCGCGCCGCAGAACACCACCACCTCGGCCGCCTCGCGGATGTGCGGTATGCCCAGGTAGGTCGCGAACTTGAAATTGCCCGTGGCGTAGGCGAACACCGCCAGCGCGCCGGCGATCATCACCGTGGGCAGGATCGCCAGGCCGTCGAGGCCGTCGGTGAGATTCACCGCGTTGCTGGAGCCGACGATGACGAAATAGGTCAGCAGCACGTAGCCGATGCCGAGCTCGACGGCGACGTCCTTGAAGAAAGGCACCAGCAGCTGGGTCTCGGCCGGTGATTGCGCGGTGAGGTACAGGAAGCCTCCGACGGCCAGCGCAATCACGGACTGCCAGAAATACTTCCAGCGCGCGGCCAGTCCCTTCGAATTGCGCAGCACCAGCTTCTTGTAGTCGTCCACCCAGCCGATCACACCGAACAGCAGCGTGACGATCAGCACCATCCAGACGTAGCGGTTGCTCAGATCCGACCACAGCAGCGTCGCGACCGTGATCGCCACCAGGATGAGCGCGCCGCCCATGGTCGGCGTACCCGCCTTGCTCAGGTGGGTCTGCGGACCGTCGGTGCGCACCTGCTGGCCGATCTGGTATTGACTCAGCCAGCCGATCATGGCCGGCCCGATCACGAACGAAATGATGAGCGCGGTGAGCACGCCCAGGATGGCGCGCAGCGTCAGGTACTGGAAGACATTGAAGCCGGTGTGGAACTGGCTCAGATAGTCGGTGAGCAGCAGGAGCATCAGGCCACCCCCCGGTCCGGTCCGGCCAGCGCGCGCACCACGCGCTCCATGCCCATGCGTCGGGACCCCTTCACCAGCAACGTGACCTCCGCAGTCAGATCGGCGCGCAGCGCGGCCAGCAGTTCATCGAAATCCATGAAGGCGTGCGCACCGGGGCCGAAACTCCGGGCCGCCTGCGCCGCGAACTCACCCAGGCAATACAGCGCATCGATGCCGGCCGCCTGCGCGTAGGCGCCCGCCTCGGCGTGCAGCGCAGCGGCCTCGGGTCCGAGCTCGCCCATGTCGCCGAGCACCAGCCAGCGCGGTGCCGGGGTCTCCCGCAACACATCGATGGCCGCGGCCAGCGAGCCGGGATTGGCGTTGTAGGTGTCGTCCAGCACGATGCCGCCGTCGTCACGGCGCGTACGCTGCAGGCGGCCAGCCACCGGCATCAGGGATTCGAGGCCGCGGCGGACCGCGGCGAGATCCGCGCCGGCCGCCAGCGCGGCGGCGGTCGCGCCCAGGGCATTGAGGACGTTGTGGCGGCCGGGCAGGGGCAGATCGACCTCCGCCTCGCCCGCCGGCGTCCGCAGCTGCAGGCGCGTACGGCCGTCGGCGCTCCGATAACCACCACTCACGTCGGCATCCGCCGTCAGGCCAAAACTCAGCATACGGCGGCCGCCGGCCAGCCCGCGCCACAGATCGGCGTAAGCATCGTCGGCATTGATGATGGCCACGGCATCATCGGCGAGCCCTGCGAACAGCTCGCCCTTGGCGCGCGCCACGCCCGCGATCGACCCGAAGCCCTCCAGATGGGCCGGACCGGCATTGGTGACGATACCGACCGTGGGCCGCGCCAGGCCGGTGAGATAGGCGATCTCGCCGGAGTGGTTGGCGCCCATCTCGATGACGGCGCCGATATGCTCCGGTGCCAGGCAGGCCAGCGTCAGCGGCACTCCGATGTCGTTGTTGAGATTGCCGCGGGTCGCCAGCACCGGACCCACCGTGCCGAGGATGGCCGCCAGCATCTCCTTGACCGTGGTTTTGCCGTTGCTGCCGGTCACGCCGATGACCGGGAACGCGAAGCGGCCGCGCCAGTGGGCCGCGAGCCGGCCGAGCGCGAGACGCGTGTCATCGACCTGCAGCAGCGGCAGCGCCGTGTCGACGCCGCGGCTGACCGCCGCCGCCGCGGCGCCGGCCGCGCGCGCCTGCTCGACGTAGTCGTGACCATCGAAGCGCGGACCGACCAGCGCGAAGAAGAGATTGTCGGCGGCGAGCGTGCGGGTATCCGTGCTCAGGCCGGCGAAGCGCAGGTCCGCGCCGCTGCGGCGCGCCTCCAGCACTTCGGCCGCCTCGGACAGGTGCATGGCCATCATGCGGGGCCCTTCCGCAGCAAGGCCCGCACGGTGTCGCGGTCACTGAAGGGCAGGCGCTTGTCACCAATCTGCTGATAGTCCTCGTGGCCCTTGCCCGCGATCAGCACGACGTCGCCGGGATCGCTGTTGGTGATCGCCTGGGCGATGGCCGCGGCACGATCGCGCTGGACATAGGCGGCGTCGGGGTCCTCCATGCCGGTCAGGATGTCCATCACGATCTGGGTCGCGTCCTCATGGCGCGGGTTGTCGTCGGTCAGCACGACGAAGTCGGCCAGGCGTTCGGCGATCGCGCCCATGAGCGGCCGCTTGCCGGTGTCGCGCTCGCCACCGGCGCCGACCACGCACCAGAGATTGCCGTTGCAGTGTTCGCGCAACGCCTTCAACACCTGCTCCAGGGCGCGCGGGGTGTGGGCATAATCGACCACCACCAGCGGTTGCGCGGCGCTGCCACCAAACGGTTCCATGCGCCCCACCACTGTCCGCACCCGTGCCAGCCGTACCAGCGCCTCACCGAAGGGCACGCCGTGAATCAGCAGTACGGCCAGCACCGCCAGCAGGTTGCCGGCGTTGAAGCGCCCCAGCAGCGCCACCTCCAGACGCCCGGCACCCCAGCTGCCATCGATGCCGATGGACAGGCCGGCAGTGCTCGCGACAATCTCCGTCGCGGCCAGCCAGCGGGTATTGGGGCGATCGATGCCGGCCACCGCGGCGTGCTCCAGCGCATAGACGACCACCGGCAGCGCCGCCGGCAGCTCCGCATACAGCGAGCGGCCGAAGGCATCGTCGAGATTGAGGACCGCCGCGCCGAGATCCGGCGTGAAGAACAGCCGGCGCTTGGCCGCGGCATAGGACGCCTCGTCGCCGTGGTAGTCGAGATGATCGCGGCTCAGATTCGTCAGCACCGCCACATCGAAGGCCACGCCGGCGGCGCGCCCCTGATCGAGCCCGTGCGAGGACACCTCCATGGCCACGGCCCGCGCGCCGCCGTCGCGCAGCGCCGCCAGTTCCTGCTGCAGTGTGAGTGCGTCGGGGGTGGTGTGCAGTCCCGGGCGCAGCGCGCCGTACAGGCCGTAACCGAGCGTGCCGATGACGCCGCACCTGTCACCGTCGGTGTGCAGCGCCTGGGCGATGAAATTCGCGCAGGAGGTCTTGCCGTCGGTACCCGTGACGCCGACGACGAACATGTCCCGGGAAGGATGGCCGTGGAAGCGCGCGGCGATCTCGCCGACATGGCGGCCGAGCCGTTCGACGGCCACGACAGGAATGGATGCGGCGCGCAGCGGCGCGCTGTCCTCGGTGACTGCATCGGTCGGTTCCCAGACGATCGCGGCGGCGCCGGCGGCGCCGGCATCGGCGACGAAGTCCACGCCATGCACATGCCGCCCGGCGACTGCCAGAAACAGAAAGCCGGGACGCACCTGACGGCTGTCCAGCGCCAGCCCCAGCACCGCGACGTCCTGACCCGGCGCGACCCTGGCCAGGCCGTGCAGCAGCTGCGAAAGAAGCGGCGGCTGAACCAGTTTCTCCGCGGCCATCATGGTTGCCCCCCGAGCGCCACGCGCTGCAGCGTCTGCGGCGACAGCTCGTCGGCGGCGTCCGGCGCGCCGTTGAGGAAGCGCAGCGCGCCCGCCATGACCTTCGAGAACACCGGCGCCGCGACCGCACCGCCGTAGTACTGGCCCGCCGACGGTTCGTTGATCATCACGACGGCGACGAGGCGCGGCCGGCTCACCGGCGCCAGGCCGGCGAACACCGACAGGTAGCGATCCTCGGCATAGCCGCCGGCGATGGACTTGCGCACGGTGCCGGTCTTGCCGCCGGTGCGGTAACCGGCCACGCGCGCCGCCAGCGCCGTGCCCTGGGGACCGACGGCCTCTTCGAGCATGGCGTTGATCTGACCGGCGGTACGCGCCGACAGGATGCGCTCGCCGCGCGGCGCCCGCTCGAGCGGCAGGAAGGAGGTCGGCCGCAACACGCCGTCGGCGGCGAACACGGCGTAG
>Ga0172382_10013750_pt1 | contig 10392 bp, 3 predicted proteins | sample Leawel138RmetaG_FD_122245 | JGI IMG/M metagenome (GOLD analysis project Ga0172382, IMG submission 122245) | Leachate microbial communities from a municipal landfill in Southern Ontario, Canada - Leachate well 138R metaG | ecosystem: Engineered > Solid waste > Landfill > Unclassified | place...
CCAGTCGATCGGCGAAATCCGTAGGCAAGGGGTCATGATTCTGGGAGCGAAGCCAGCAATACTACCCTCCTTCCGCCAACTCGTACGGGAGGGGCTGGTCTCCTCCCGCCCAGTATCGAAATCGACCCGGTGGATCGGCGAAATCCGTAGGGAAGGGGTCATGATGCTGGGAGCGAAGCGAGCAGTACTTGCTCCTTCCGCTATCGTCATCCTTGGCATAGGCTCTTTTCGTTCGGAAAGGGTCATGATGCCGGGAGCGAAGCGAGCAGTACTTGCCTCCACCCATCATCGTCACCCTTGGCTTGAGCTCAATCCGTACGGAAGGGGTCATGATGCTGGCAGCGAAGCGAGCAGCACTGCCCGCATAGAAAACGGCGGAGTGTGGCGAAAGAAGCCTCATTCCGCCCTACAGGTTCCAGTAAAACCCGCAGGCAAGCTCTCTTTCCGCCAACCCATCACCTTTATTGAACGCAACGGCGAAAACCGGCAGGCGAAAACTGCCTCTGTTAAACCCATGCATTATTCCGCCGCGAAGAGCGATTTTGCTCCGCGGTATTTTTTATCCACAATCCAAACCAAAGCACCCATTCTACATAGTGAAGGAGCGTTATTGAGACAAAAACAGGATTCTCAACCTCAACCATATCCGCAAAGCGGAAGCCGGCGCAAGCGTGCCGGGACACAATCATTTTATTATTAAATTGGAGGAAATAAACAAATGAGTAAGAAATTGTTCAGTAAATTTATTGTTCTCCTGCTGGTCGTGGGGCTGCTCTTCGCAGTCGCACCGACCGCGCAGGCATTGGCGCAAACGCCGGTGACCAAAATCACCCCCTTAAATATGCAGGGATGGACGTTTACTAAAGATGGCACTTCGGGCGGCGTTCATGGATTAATCCAAACCCCTACCACGCCACCATTAGGGATGGGCGCGCTTCATGTTTCATTATCAAATACCACAACAAGTCAAAAAGCTGGTATCGTCTCATCTTCTTTTAATGGTGTGAGGTTGGATTCCATTACCAAGATGGAGTACTCCACCTATCGAGTAGCAGCCGGCCTCGACGGCTCTGCGAACCTCAACCTCCAGTTTGTCCTTTCAAATGGACCTAGTAATAAAAGGCTGATCTATGAACCGTACTGGAATGGAACACAGCAGTTAAATCAGTGGCAGACATGGAACGCACTGACAGGCAGGTGGTGGACTAACGGGGTGACACCTAGTACTAATCCTTGTGGAATGGATAGCCCCTGCACCTTGACAACCCTCCTTTCACTCTACCCAAATGCAGCAATTTCAGGGTCTGTCTACCTTTTAGCTGGCACGTATGCAAGAGGGCTGGATGCTTATGCCGACAATCTTCAGATAAGCCATGGTACAACGGAAAGAGTATTTGATTTCGATATCGACCCACTCCACATTTACGTCGATGACGATTACACCGTCGCCACAGCTGGATGGGGCGTAGATCATTTCGATAAAATTCAGGACGGTATCAACGCCGCATGGGAAAACAGCACTGTTACCGTGTATGGCGGTACCTACAACGAAGACCTGACGATTGCCAAATCCATTTCACTTGAAGGCGCCGGAATTGATCAGAGCATCGTGAATGGGGTCAGTACCGCAACTCAGAACGGCATGGTCAATATTACGGGATCGAATTTAACTATTAAGGGCTTTACCTTTAATGGCGCTTCCTCTAAAACCATTCAATTTACAGCGGCAACCAACAATGTGACCTTCACCAATAACAAGGTTGTTGGCGCGGTAAATGCGTCAGGCGCAAATAATTACACCCTGATGGAAAACAATAACAACACTTCCCAAACAGGGCATGTAATTTCAAGCAATACTTTTGTAGGGAACAATACCACGCAAATGGTTTACTTTAATCCAACTAGCAGCGGTATTACCTTTACAAACAATACTTTCACTGGCTCTATTAAGACAGGTGGCATTGGTTTGGTGTTTGACGCCCCTGCAAACCCACGCACAATCACTGGAAACAGCTTTGATGGTGTGACAGGCGTTCCCTATGCATTATTGGGCGTTCCCGGCTCTACACCGACAGAAATGAATGCACTGCTGACAGGTAATACTTTCCCGGCTGGTTACGCAGTGGTCGGAACGGATATCAAATTACCCAAAGCGGTTGTCAACGTGACCAAGGGCATCGATTATGACACCATCCAGGCTGCGGTTGACGTAGCATCAGATGGCGATGTAATCACAGTAGCCCCCGGCACTTACGAAGGCTTCAGCGTGGTTGGCAAAACCAATATCAAGATCACTGGCGCTGGCCAAACCGGGATCACAATCAATGGTGCTGGCGCTGGTGCGCCGATCATTGCTCCAACAGTCCTGATCAATACCGGTGTGGGTCATAAAACCACTGCCAATATGTTTGCGAGTGTGTTTGTGAACAACTCCACTGGCATCACCATCGAAGGCATGGTAATCAAGAGCACAGCTGACCAGCCTGGTCCTGTGGGCGGACCGGACGCGATCGTGTTCTGGAACAACTCCACTGGAACGATCAAGGATGTTACTGTCCAGGGCATCTATACAATCAATGGCAATCAAACCGGGCAAGGTATCGCGGTTGACGGCGCCACAAGCGTGCTCAGCCTGCTCAATACCGATATTTCCGGTTTCAATAAAAACGCTATTGATGTCGTGGACGGAAACAGCGGAACAACTGTTCCCGGGAACCTGACGGTCAACGTCTCTGGCGGAACCATCACTGGAGCTGGCCCGATTACGGCAACTGCTCAGAATGGTATTTCTTACTGGAACAGGGCTGGCGGTGTGCTTGGCGGTTCAATCACCGGCGCGACAATCTCAGGGTTTGATTACACGCCTGACACCAATTCGGCGACCGGCATCCTGGCCTACGGCTTGGGCGGCGGTACGCTCACGGTCAGCGACAACACCTTTAGCGCCAGCGAAATTTTCATGACTGACATTACTGGTACCCTCAACCTGTATTCAATCCTAATGGGTAACACCTTCCCTGACTTTACGGGCGTATTTGGGGATAGTATCATGGTCTCACCGACCAAGATGCTTATGGACCCGGCGACTTTTGCAACGACTGATACCTGCACTGGCACACACGAAGTGACTGTAAAGGTACAGGATGTGACAGACCTGGCTGCTTATTACCTGAACATGACCTATGACGCGGACCTGATCACAGTCACAAATGTTGAAAACCTCACATTAGTTGGTGCTGCAACGCCTGGTAATACATGGGCAGGTGGAGAAATCCATTTCGGTTGGAGGCCCGTTACCGGTATCGGAGACCCTGTTACCTACAACGGCAATGTGGATCTGGTCAAGATCACCTTCAAATCCAATGGTCTGGCAGGCACATCAGAGTTCACGATTTTGCCCTCTTCCGCACTGGAAGAATGGCCGAACGCTTTCGGCATCCCCTTCGAAATCACCGGCGGAACGAGCGTAAGTTTTGGATCGATTGTCACCAACACTACCCAAACCAAGTCTTATTGTGACCTGGCGGTGGCTGTGGCAGAGGCTGCAGGAGGGGATACACTGCGCGTCGATGCTAACATCACCAGCAATGTTTCAATCACGGTCGACAAAGCGCTGACGCTTAACACCAACGGCTTAACCATCAGCCGGACAATTGTAACAACACCCAATAATTCCTTTGCGGTTGTTCCTGGCGGCGACCTCACCATCACTGGTGGCGGCACGATCACAGCCACATCAGGTACTGCAATCCGGATTGCTGGCGATGAGACCACGCAAGCTAAAGTGACCTTGGTTGATGCGACCCTTTACGCCCCATATTTTTCTGTTGCGATCGTGGGTAACACAACTGCCTCTTACCAGACAACAGCCTACAAATCACTATTTGTGATGACTGGTGGGCACACGAATGAGACAGTCATGGTGCAAGGTAATGGCGCGGAAGCGGAAATTACCGGCGGTACGCTCACCGGCGCAACTCCGATTATGGGTAATGGAAATGCCAGTAGTGGCGGAACAAAGATCACTGTTGGAGGGGATGCTGTAGTTGGTAGCCCGACATTAGGTTGGGCGGCAATCTTCCATCCCCAGGATGGTGAGCTGACGATCAATGGCGGAACGATCCAAGGATACAATGGTATCGAGATGGAAGCCGGCGATCTGGTTATCACTGGCGGTACCATCGAAGGTTATGGAACTTGTGTTGCAACTCCTGTTTGGACGGAAGCCGACGGCTCCACCAATACTGGCGATGCCGTTCTCATCTTGCATCAGGACGGTTACAGCGCTGGTGACATGATGAATGTGACCATCAGCGGTGGCACGATCAAAAGTACCAGCTGCTATGCCCTGCGCGAATTCGACCTTGGGGGTAATACCTCTGAGTTAGCGTTGGCGACTATTACTGGCGGGCACTACACTGGTGGTGCTTTAGGCGCGGTTTATTTTGCAACTAATAATGCTACCAACCTGGAATTAGTCGGTGGCGATTACAGTGCTGACCCGATTGCCTATGTTTACGATCCTTATGGAACCTATTTGAACACTGACAATCGCTGGTACATTGCACCACTGCCTGTGATCAGCTCAACTGACTTTGACGACCAGGTCACCCTGGGCGTTGAGACGACCTTTGACCTGACAATCACCAACAGTATTCCTGGAACGTTCGACATGGTGTTTACTGGTTATCCGAGCGAGACGCAAATTACTTACAACGGGACAACCTACTATTGTGTGGGCGATCCCTGCGTGATCACCGTTCCTGTAACGCTCACTGGTGTAACACCTGTGACCCTGCCATTTGCAATCACGGTTGCCACCGCAGGCACCGAAATCCCAGCCACGTCCTACGCGGTTGCGGTAACAATGCATGCTCCTACCTACGGCACAACCGGGCGGGACTTGGCTACATTGAGCGCTACAGTTCCTGTGACTCCGGGTTTTAGCGTGAGCGGCACTGTCACGATGCAAGGTCGAATGACCCGCGCCGGTGTGCCCGTTTACCTGACCTGGGAAAACAGCCTGGGCGTGACCTACGGACCAAGCATGGACACTGACGAAGCGGCAGTTAACTTCCGCCTGGCGGTGAATTATGGCGGCACTTACACCATCACCACTTTGCAGCCGCGCTTCCTGAACATCACTGCTGATTTACTCAAGCAGGTCACGTTGACGGGCGACTACACGTTTGCCAACCCGCTCTGGCTGCGTGCTGGTAATGCCATATGGCAACCTACAGCCGGAGTCTATGACAATGCTATTAATGTCAATGATGCAACCCTTATTCTTAATAAATGGGGAACCGACGGCAAAACAACCGTAGCAGCCGATGGACTTGACCCAATTCTTGACAACAGCGGCGATGTCAATTTTGACAACATAGTCAGTATTAAAGACCTGACACTGGTTGGCGGCAACATGGACCTGACCAGTGCCTTAGCTTATGGTGGAACTCTCTGGATTCCATAAAGGAACCAGGTTATTAACCATCAAAAAATATGCAGGCTGGGCAAAAAGCCCAGCCTGCAGAACCTTTTTTATATAAGAGAGAGGAAGCGATATCATGAACGTTTCAAGAAAACTGATCCTCTTAGTAAGTTGCTTGGTGTTGACGCTTTCCTTCAGCCCGATCGGGAGCGTACGAGCGCAAGAAACCGGCCCCTGGGCTTACTTTTCACCGGACCCTTCTTATATCTACATCAACGCGGCAAATGAAGTGAGCGTGAATGTCATGGTTCGTGACGTGGTAGATATCAGAGGTTTTGACGTCAGGGTTAACTTTAACCCCAGCATTGTGAGTTTGGAGAGTTGGGCGTTCGGAGATTTCTTGACGGATGTGGGTTGTTCCAACCAGGTGATTGGGGCGGATTACATCAGGTTGGTTTGTGCTCAGACTGGACCACTTCCTCCCCAAAGTGGCACTGGCTCGTTGTTTAGTTTGGTTTTTTCAGGAGTCATGGAAGGAACCAGCTCCCTGATTTTTGGCAATGTAGAGTTATCGAATAAATTTTATCAGTCTGTTTTTCCGGGCAAGACAGACGGAACGCTGAATGTGGTCAACACTACCAACTTCCAATATCTGCCACTAATCATGAACGTCTCGATCCAGGGGGTGCTGGACAGGGGCGGGATCGGCGTGGCTTTGGGACCGGGGCAGCAGTTTGGCATGGCATATACCGGCACGACCACAGATACCCCCGGCAACAACCTGTCCCTGGCCGCAGTGGTGCTGGACACATACCGCATCACCACCAACCAAGAGCGGGTGTTGAACGTTATCGCGGAGCTAAACAAGACTTTTACGCTGGCTTCAGGCGCAACCACGGTCCCTGCACTGCGCCTGGCGGCGGGCAACGCGGTCTGGACGGATAATGTGATCGATGTGCATGATCTGACTGCTGTAAACAGTGCTTTTGGGGACGCGAACCTGAACCCGGACGCGGATGTGAACTTTGACAATTTCGTGGACGGGCGCGACCTGGCGTTGGTGGGCGGCAACTGGGGGCTGACCTCTCAGACGGCTTATGCTGCCTGGCTGCCATAGAGATAGGCGAAAAGTCATAGTTGATTGACAGGAAAAATGTATGAGTAAAAAGGAAAAAACGACAAAAATGGAATTATTTCAAAAATTTATTAGAAGAATCAGGACACCTTTTCTTTTAACTCTCATAATCTTTTTTCTTCTCACCTCAGAAGGCTCGGCGCAGGCGATTGCGCGCGCGGGGCTGCTGGAGGATATACAGGTCCGACCGGGAGTGGCGGTGGAGATCCCCATCGACATTGAAGACGTGGTCGACTTGTATGGGATCGAAATCGAACTCGAGTTTGACCCCACATTCTGGGAATTTGAAGACGCCGACCCGCGCCGTGAGGGCATTCAGCCCGCTATTGGCACATTTTTGGATCCCGGTATGACACTTTTTAGCATTATTGACATGGAAGAGGGCAGAATCCACCTGGTGATGAGCCAGGTAAACCCCAGCGAAGCCAAAAGCGGCGACGGGAACATTTTGGTACTGTATGCCAGCGCGCTCAAGACAGGTGTGACCAGTTTTGAGGTTACGAAAGTGGAACTTTCGACCCGCGATGGCATCGGCATCGAGGTGGAAGGCGTGGACGGCGAGGTGACGATCGAGAACGAAGCGCCCCTGGTGACGGCGACGAGCATCCCGGTGGTTGACCCGACACAAATCATCATTATCCCGACCTATTCACCGCCCACAGCAACCGCGACATCCAGGGCGACCAGTACACCGCGCCCGGCGAACACATCCCAGCCCACTGCCATGAACACTAACGTCCCCACCGCGACTGCCACCAGCGCGCTAAGCGAGACCGCAGCGATTGCGTCAACGGCTACTCCAGCGGAGGGGGTGGGACAGGTGAAACCGTCAGACATCCCGCCGGCGGCACAGACTGAGGCAGAGGAAAGCGGCACCCAGGGGCGGGTATTAGGAAAAGACAGCCCGGGGCAACTCCCTTGGGTTATTGCAGGGGGAGCAGTATTGGTAATTATTGCTGGGGTGGTTGTTTATACCCGGCGGAAGAAAGTTGAGCAACCAGAGCAATCAGATCATTAAGGAGGAGAATAATGCAGCGTAAGAAAAACTTGTTGTTGAGTGGATTGATAGCCTTACTATTATTATTTGGGCTGATCGCACCCCAGATGGCAGAGGCAAGGGACATTATCATCAATGCTGACACGACGCTGACGATGGACCCGGCCACCCTGACGGCGACCACCTGCGGAACTGTTGATGTGAACGTGCGGGTCAATGAGGTGGTCAATTTGACTGCCTTCCACCTGGAGGTTACCTACGACCGCACCAAGGTGGAGGTCCTCAGTGTGACCAACGGCGGTTTCTTGACGCCGCCTACTTTGGGTGAATTGTATGAACCCACCAACACTTTAGATCTTTCTTCAGACCCGACTGGGCGCATTTTGTGGGGCATGGCGCAGCAGGGTGTTGGTGGTGACCCGACTCCAAAGAACGGCAGCGGCAACCTGATCACCATCACGCTGAAATCACTGGCAACGACCGGAACGACAACGATTGCTATCGACGGTGCAAAAAGCATGCTGGTGGACTGGCCAGAGGCGCAAGCCATCCCTTATACGGTGGCTGGAAGCACGACCCTCACACTCCAGAGCTGTGCTCCGACCGATATTGCTTTGAGCAATGCAACGGTGGATGAGAACCAGCCCGTGGGCACGCTGGTTGGCAACTTGAGCGCCACCGACCCCGACGCTGGAGACACCACGTTTAGCTATCAACTGGTAGATACGGCGACTTACCCTGATAACGCAAGTTTCCAGATTGTTGGGAATGAGCTGCAGACAAAGTCGGTGTTCGATTATGAGACGAAAGATTCCTATCAGATCAAACTTCAGGTGTCAGACCCGCACGGCATGACCTATGCCAAGGTATTCACGATAACAGTCAACGATGTCAACGATGCGCCGGTTGCCCAGGATCAGAGTGTGACCACCCCCGAAGACACACTCATTGACATCACCCTGGTTGCGACCGATGTGGACGGCGACGCGCTTACGTACGCGATCGTCGCTCAGCCCGCACATGGAACAGTGACTTTGGTTGATAATGTGGCTACTTACACTCCTGCCCTGGACTTCAACGGCACGGATACTTTCACTTTCAAAGCCAATGATGGCACGGTTGACAGCAATGTCGCTACTGTGACCATTACAATTACCCCGGTGAACGATGCCCCGGTTGCCCAGGATCAGAGTGTGACCACCCCCGAAGACACACCCATTGATATCACCCTGGTTGCGACCGATGTGGACGGCGACACGCTTACGTACGCGATCGTCGCTCCACCTGCCCATGGAACAGGGACTTTGGTTGATAATGTGGCTACTTACACTCCTGATTTGGACTACTACGGCACCGATAGCTTCACTTACAAGGCCAATGATGGCTTACTGGACAGCAACACTGCGACAGTGACCATCACCGTGACCCCGGTCAAAGACCAGGTTGTAGCTGTGGATGACGATTACGATACCAACGAAGGCGAAACCCTGACCGTTGCTGCACCTGGTGTGCTTGCAAACGACATTGATGTCGATTTGAATATTATGACGGCAGGATTGGTGACGGATGTACAACATGGAAACCTGTCACTCAATGGCGATGGTTCCTTCGTCTACGTTCCCGATCCTAATTTCTTCGGCACCGACACTTTCGAGTACCAGTTGGTCACCTATCCCGCCCCCCAGAGTTTATGGACAGATAAGGCAGTTGTGACCATCACGGTGCATGAAATTGCTGGCACGATTGAACCCGATGGGGGCACTGGTCAAATCCCTGGTGGTGACCCACTGGTGATCACCAATATTGATGGTGTGGTAAGTTACTTGGGCGAAATTGCCTGGTACCCTGAAGATTTGTCAATTGGCCGCACGGCAGGTAGCCGCGTTGGTGTTATTGTTCGTGCCCCGGAAGACTTCGACACCACTGCCACAACCTTCACCGCATTTGACAATACCTATAATTGGGAAGACGTCAATGACGGCGATAACTATGTTTTGATCTACCCCAAGGTGACAGAAATCCCGCAGAGCTGGGATATTGTGGTTACCTGGGCAGCAAACTCGACTCAAACCTTTACTGTGAAAGTTTTGGAAGGCTCCACGCTGCAAGACGTCACACCTCCAACAATTCTTGATGGTACTGCCTTTGGCGTTGCTCCTTTCGGTGACGTTCTTGCTGACTCGACACTGACCTTCACCGTCCCACAGGGCTATGAAGTGAGTACGATTGAATTCACCATGAGCGAGCCCGTGACGGTTGTTGCCGGAACTGAGGTAACACTGAATGGAGTGCCTTATGGCTTGGTTACCGTCGATGACACTGGTTTGATACTGGTGGTTACCCCCTATGCGGGCAACGAGATTGCCAGCCTAATCGGCACGTTTACCTTCGTTGTCCCAGAGGATAAGATCTTTGATCTCTCCGACAACCCGCTGGAAACCTTATCTGCGACGCTGATTGTCACTAACGTGGCGCCAGTTGCTGTGGATGACGCTTACACTACCGATGAAAACGTGGCTTTGACCATAGATGCACCAGGTGTTCTGGGTAATGACACAGATTTTGACCCGACGATTCTGACCGCGGTCAAGGTAACTGGTCCAATCAACGGAACGCTTGTGCTGAACCCGGACGGTTCTTTCACTTATACTCCGAACACAGGCTTCAAAGGCGTTGACATCTTCACCTATAAGGCTAACGACGGTGAACTTGACAGCAATATCGCCACAGTCAGAATAACTGTTGAGGCTTATGTCAATACACCGGTTGTTGCCGAAGATGACTACTACGAAACGATGGTTGACACCACCTTGATAAAAGACGCGGCTGAAG
>Ga0172382_10013752_pt1 | contig 10391 bp, 6 predicted proteins | sample Leawel138RmetaG_FD_122245 | JGI IMG/M metagenome (GOLD analysis project Ga0172382, IMG submission 122245) | Leachate microbial communities from a municipal landfill in Southern Ontario, Canada - Leachate well 138R metaG | ecosystem: Engineered > Solid waste > Landfill > Unclassified | place...
GGATCATCCTGGCCCTCTCCGGCTTGAACTCCTCCGCGAAGAACTGCATCAATCTCTCCCCTCGTCCAGTGTTGGCCAGGGTTGCCGCGGATGCGCCCGAAGCCAGAATCAGTATGATGGCGATCGGTATGAGCAGCTGTTTGTACCCTGAAAAAGAAGATAAGACTCTCATTAAAACGCCCTCCTATTCTGTTTGTGCAAGAATGGGGAGTTCAGTCGCGCTGATGCGGTCAACCTGTTTTTTCAATCCTGTCAACCTCCTCGGCCAGCTCCTCCCAATCTTTCAACAGCCTCTCGATCTGTCGCGAGGCCTCGTCTCGCCGGATCAGCAGGGCCGTGACCTTTGTGGAATCAGCTAAAACAGAAGGGTCACACAAGAGCGAGTCGCACTCCGCCTGTTCATCCTCCAGTCTTTCAATCCGTCCCTCCAGGGGAGTCATTGCGTCCAGGACGGTCTTCTTCTTCCTGTACAGCTCGTTCCGTCTCTGCGCGTCGGTTCTCCTCCGAGTCTTCTCCCTGTCCCGAGTGGCGCTAGGCTCGTCATCCTCACGACGACGGGTGTCGGAGTCGATGCGCTCCCTCCGTTTTTCGATGAACCACGAGTAGTTGCCCGGGTAGGAGATCAACTCGCCATCGTATATCTCTATTACCCTTGTCGTCAGGTTATCCAGGAAGTACCTGTCGTGCGAGACGATGACAAGGGTCCCGTCGAACTCGAGAAGCGCGCGCTGGAAGAGATCCTTGGTCCTCATGTCCAGGTGGTTTGTCGGCTCGTCAAGCACCAGAACGTTCGCGTCCTCGAGCATTAGCTTCAGAAGGGCCAGTCTGGACTTTTCGCCTCCGGACAGGACCGACACCGGTTTTTGAAGCGAGTCGCCTCCGAAAAGGAAGGCGCCGAGCAGGTCCCTCTTCTCTCTCTCGTTCCATGCCGCGTTCTTCGAGGAGACCGTCTCCCATACCGTCCTTGAGTAGTCAAGGTTCTGAGAGGACTCCTGAGAGTAGTACGCAATATTCACGTTGTGTCCGACGCGAATCGATCCTGAGGTCGGCTCCTCGACGCGTCCGAGAATCCTCGACAGAGTGGATTTCCCCGCGCCGTTCACCCCTACCAGCGCGATCTTCTCTCCTCTCTGCACCGTAAGGGAGACGCCGTGCAGAACCTCCTTCTCTCCGTAACTTTTCTTGGCATCCTGCAGGACAAAAACGTCCAGGGCGCTTCGCGCCGACGGAGGGAAGTGAAAGCGGACCTGTTTCGTGTCCTCCTCGATCTCGACCAGCTGAATCTTCTCCAACCGCTTTACGCGGCTCTGTACCGAGGAGGCCTTGGACGCCTTGTAGCGAAACCTCTCTATGAACTGCCCCAGCCTCGCGATTTCCTCTCTCTGGAGCTTCTGTGTCCGCTGAAGCTCTTCTATCTTTCTCTCCCTCTCGTCGACATAGGAGGAGAAGTTGCCCCTGAACAGGGATATCTCGCCAAGCGAGAGCTCCGCAATCCCGGAGCAGACCGAGTCGAGAAAGCGCCGGTCGTGCGAAACGGCGATGATGGTGCCGTTGAAGGCCGAAAGCCACCCCTCGACCCACTCCATGCTCTCTGTGTCCAGATGGTTTGTCGGCTCGTCGAGGAGGAGTACGTCTGGAGAGTCCAGAAGGATGGAGGCCAGCAGAAGCCGCATCTTCCAGCCACCTGAGAAGGTGCCGCACCTGGCCAGATGATCCTCGCTGGAGAATCCGAGCCCCTTCAGCACCTTTCTTGCCATGGCCTCGAATGCAAAACCGTCGCGTATCTCGTACAGCCTCATGAGCGACTCGTGCCGTGCGAGCAACCTTTCGAACTCTCCGGAGTCGGGTGACACCTCCGCCAGCTCGTGCGCGGCCCGCTCAAGCCCTGCCTCTATCTCCGCGATGCCCGTCCTGCTTCGCAGAAAGTCAAGGACGGGAACGTCTGGGATCTCCACGAGGTCCTGCGGGAGATAGCCAACGCGGTCGCCCTTCGAGACGGATATTGTGCCGGAATCAGGTATCTGCACTCCGGCAATCATGCGCAGAAGGGTGGTCTTCCCCGTACCGTTTGCGCCTACGAGGCCGACCCTCGATCCATCGGGCGCGGCCCAAGATATGTTCTTCAGAACGATCCTCTCGCCGTAGCGCAGGGAGACGTCAGAGATATTGATCACCAGCAGAGTTCCTCCTTAGTGCAGCGTCCGCACGGTTTATTATATATGCAAGGCGTAGGTGATGAAAGGGTGCCGGTCACTATCATTATCTTCATCTGCATTGTAAAATGCTTAGCTGTGATTGACGAGATTGACAAGACGACGAAGATAAGGAGATTATGGAATTATGGATGAAGAATTCGCTCGGATCCCGGAGGGCCGGGATTCCACTATGGAAAGAGCACTCTCGTACCGCTGGGCGGTTTGGGGGATAATGACCTTCGCCTTCATGGTGGTATTCTTTCACAGGCTGGCAGCAGCGGTGGTGCGGGAGGATGTAACAGCGGCCTTCTCGCTGACCGCCACGGATTTCGGTCAGATGTCCTCTATGTACTTCTACGCCTATATGGCGATGCAGATACCAGTAGGGCTGCTCGCCGACTCTCTTGGCGCAAGGGTCACAGTGTCGGTTGGGATGTTCGCCGCCGGGGCTGGCTCGATTCTGTTCGGGCTCGCTCCCTCATACGGATGGCTCCTTGCGGGGCGCTTTCTGGTCGGGCTGGGCGTGGCCACGGTCTTTGTCTGTATCATGAAGATACAGTCGCAGTGGTTCAGAGACGGGGAGTTCGCGACCATATCGGGTGCCACCTCATTTATCGGCAACGCCGGAGGAATCCTCTCCCAGGGCCCCCTCGCCTTCCTTCTTACCCTAGTGTCGTGGAGGTCCAGCTTCGTCTCCATCGGGGTCGCGACCCTGGGTATAGGCCTGCTCTGTTACCTTGTGATCAGAAACAGGCCTCAGGACATAGGCTCTCCCCCCATCAACGAGCGCGAGATCCTGAGGCAGGGGATGCCCCCCGAGCCCTTCTCGATTACCGAGGGGATAAAGGAAGTGCTGTCGGTCAGAGGCGTGAGGCTCGCGGCCGCGTTCTACTTCTTCAACCAGGCCGGTTATTTTGCCCTGATCGGGACGTGGGGGATCCCATGGCTTGTCAACGTCTATGGCATGTCAGTACCGGAGGCGTCGTCATTGACCGTCATGATGGTCGTCGGTACTATGACCGGAGGCCTGTTCAACGGCTGGATATCAGACAGGATGGGGAGGAGAAGGCTTCCAATGATCGTGATGTCCGTCTTCCAGGCGCTGCTTTGGGGCTGCCTTATAATGCCGTGGGAGGTCCGACCGGGGGCGGGCGCTCTTCGTATGCTCTTTCTCCTGCTGGGCTTTACCAACGCGTGCTTCGTGCTCTCCTGGTCGGTGGCAAAGGAGCAGTCGTCCGAGAAGTACACGGGGCTGGCGATATCCATTCTCAATACCGCGGGGTTTTTGGCGATTGCAATCACCACATCCATAATGGGGGTTGTGATAGACCACTATTTGCCCCTGTCGACCGAGATGGCTTACAGGATGGCATTTGCAATAGGCGCCGCACTTGCCGTAATTTCACTTATCGTCACATTCTTCATCCCTGAGCCAAGGGATAAGAAGCGCCTCGCCGGTGGAGAGGCATAGATAGTCCGCAACTCATTGCAGTACAAGGGGGAACGTCATACTGTCTCTGTTTCGTAGTGCTGAAGAAGGGGCAAACAAGGGAAAAAGTTTTAGAAAAAGCTTGACATAAGAGCAAACTTCCGATATCGTTACTTTGCGGTTCGGTTTTCGTGGAGCTGGCTGCAGAATTCACAAAGTTTTAGGAGGCTGTCTTTGGATGAGTCAGGGAACAGTGAAATGGTTTAACGATAGCAAAGGGTATGGTTTCATTACGACGGACGAGGGCAAGGATGTTTTCGTTCATTTCAGCGCGATCGCGGGCGATGGCTTCAAGTCGTTGGCGGAGGGCCAGAAGGTCAGCTTCGACGTGGTAGACGGAGAGAAGGGCCCTCAGGCGGCAAACGTCCAGAAGGCTTAATTATTTCTCGATTATTTTGATCAGTTAAAGGGCCGGCTCTTGAGAGCTGGCCCTTTGCCTGTTTATTTGTCTATCTTCGGCCTCTTGAGCCGGCCTTCCCCTGTCTTTCGTGACGAAATGGCTTCTCCCGTCCTCTGGACGGTCTTGAGGATTGCTGGTATGACAGAGCCGCCTCCTTCTCTCTTCCTGCCTCTATGAGACCGCAGCGCTCTAGGCCACGAGGGTCCGCCTCGAAGCGCGACATTGCGAAGGGAAGAAGTTCGACGAGAACGTGATCGTCCTTCATCTTTATCGAGCCCACCTCGGATCGGTCCACTTCAAGGGAAGTACAGACAGAGTGCAGGACTCTCCCGACATCCCAGCCGTCAGCAAGCCCCTTGCCCAGCCTGAGGATGGTGCCTTTCGGACGCCTTCCCGAAATGCTTCGTCCGCCGGAGGGGCGCTCCTTATCGGCGGGTATGCGGCTCTTCCGTTTTAGCTCCCTCTCAAGCTCGCCGGAGAGGTTGTACCCAGCCGACCGGTTGGATGTGAGGGCGTAGAGTAGTCGAGCCACAAGATCCTTGGGAGTGGCCCGGGTAAGGAGATCGTCTGCCCAGCGGAGGTAGTCCTCCGTGTCCACGGCCTCTTTGAGCGTGAGAAGATTCTCCTCGGCGATCTCCCTCTGCGCACGGTTTATCGCCTGTACGTCGGGGACGTTGTCCCATTCGATGTCGACCTTGGATGATCCGAACATATACTTGAACTTCCCCGCCTCCTGCGGAGAGAGTATCAGTATGTTGAGTCCCTCGTGACCCGCTCTCCCGGTACGTCCGCTCCTGTGGATAAATGTGTCCTTGTCGTCCGGGAGCCCTATCTGAATCACATGCGAGACTCCCTCGACATCAAGACCCCTTGCAGCCACGTTTGTCGCTACGAGAAGCGGGATAGTCCCATTCTTGAACGAAGTAAGGACGGCGTTGCGCTCCCTCTGGGTCATCTCTCCGTGCAGGGCGCCTGCGTTGAATCCCTCCTCCGCAAGCCTTCCGGAGACGTTCATCGTCTCAAGGCGAGTGTGGCAGAATATGAGCCCCCTCTTGGGACGTTCCCAAAGCAGCACGTTCACAAGCCCCTCCATCTTGCGGCGGAAGGGGACGAGATAGGCCTTGTGGACGATATCACCATGCTGATCGCCATCCTCGACGAGAGAGATGAAGACAGGCTGTTTTAGATACTTTCTGGAAAGCTCCTTGACCTCTCTTGGCATCGTTGCGGAGAATAGCCAGGAGCGGTTAAGATTTGGAAGGGCGTCGAGGATGCCCTCCAGCTCCTCCCGGAAGCCCATGTCAAGCATGTGATCCCCCTCGTCCAGGATCACCGAGGTGATTCCGTCCGTCCTGAGAGACGAGCGGTTAATATGGTCCAGCGTCCTTCCGGGGGTCCCAACTATGATCGCGGCGCCATCCCTCAGAGATCGTATCTGAGCCGACATGTCCAGTCCGCCGACCAGTGTGGCCACTGAGACGTTTAGGCGTCTGGAAAGCCATTCCGCTTCTTTTGCCGTCTGCTGTGCGAGTTCGCGCGTCGGCGAAAGCACCAGTATCCCTGGCTGTTTCTCCGACGGATTCATCTCCTGCAGAAGTGGAAGCAGGAAGGCCAGTGTCTTGCCCGATCCTGTCTTGGCCCGAACGATGAGGTCCCGGTCGAAGTGATCCAACGATAGGACTTTCTCCTGGACCGGGGTCGGCGTGGAGAAACCCTTCTGTGCGATTGCGGCCAGGAGCTCCTCCCGAATGTTATAGCGCATAAAGCTGTTTTCACTCATAATTACTGTACTCCCCCTTGAGATAAGGAGGGTAAATCACCGGGCCAACCGTCGTACGTCAAGCCCCAAAAAAAGCGAGCCCCGCTCCGGGGGCCCGCTATAGATTTTCCCTCCATTGACAAGCATTGATTATCCATGAGTTTTGGAATAAGTCAATAGGTATAATGACTGGATAGTGCGACAGTATCTGGCCGTCGGAGTATAGCAGGGCGCTGTTTTTATACCCATCAGGGTCTAGTTTTCTAAATATCGTTGGGAGATTTGCCCACATCTATACTATAATTACCCCTTAAGGAGTTCTCACGCATAGCTTTCCGCAAGAACCGCCCGCTTGCTGGGTATTTTACTGAAGGAGGAAGTATGTTTTGATCAGAAAAGTCATTGTTGCTCTTGTGTGCGCTCTGTTATTGGGCGTTCTCCCGGGGGCTTACGCCTCGGATATGTCGCTTGAGGAATTTCTCTCATCCGTCCGTGAGAACAACCCGGGGTTGCAGGCGTCTCAAAAACGTGTGGAGGCCGCATATCATGCCGTGCGCGCGGCTGTTTCAGTGCAGCGTCCCTCCGTAGGCCTTCGTGGCTCCACCTCTTACAACACGGACGACTCACAGATGCGGCAGGGGATCTATTCTCTGTCCGCCGCCGTCTCCCACCGATTCGACGTGACGGGACTCTACACCGCCCAGGAGAAGCAGCTTCTTCTGCAGTACAACTCCATGAGTTCGGAGCATCTGGCCCTGGTGAACGATACCCTCGCCTCGGCCGAGAGCCTTTTTTGGCGCTCGTTCATCGCTCGAAAGAACGGGGAGCTGCAGGAGGAGATCCTCGCCCAGAGGCGAGAAGACCTCAGGATAACCGAAGAAAAGTACCGACAGGAGCTGATCCCCAGGCTCGATGTCGTCAGGGCACAGGCGAGAGTGGAGGAGGCGGAGAGCGTGGTCGTGCAGGCCAAATCCGCATATCAGGATTCCCTGACACATCTCTCGACTCTTGCTGGTGGCCTTGAGGTTATCCCCGAGGACGAGCTTCTTCTAGTGCCTTCGCTGTCGGTGATGGCGGGGGTGGACAGGGCGCTAAAGACCAGGAACGACGTCCGGGCTACAGAGATAAACCTGGAGCGCGCCAGAGTTCTCAAGGAGATAGCCCAGAAGGGGATGTCTCCGACGGTTGACGGCTCCATTGGATACACCATTCTCACCGACTCGCCCTCGCAGCAACCGGACCAGAACGAGCTGCTTTTTTCTCTCGTTGTGTCGATACCCGTCTACGACGGTGGAAAGACCAGGGAGGACACAAAAGAAAAGGCCAGAGGGATAGAGGCCTCGGAGAAGGCTCTTGAGGCGAAGAGGCTCTCCGTTCAGGCGGATGTGCTGACCGCGCGGACTCAGTGGGAGAAGGCAGCCTCCCTCGAGAGCAGCAGGCGCAAGCAGGTGGACCGCTCGGACGAGGAGTTGAAGATAACACAGTTGATGTACCTCGAGGGCATGGGGGCGCAGATAGATCTTCTCAATGCCCAGGTGGACAACCAGAGGGTTCGCACCGAACACCTTGACGCTATCAAGGAGATGTATCTTGCTCTAGTCAGTCTGAGGCAGGCTATGAGCGAGTACGAGCCGGTGCCTGTGGAATAGACTATCGCGACAATCAACCGCAAGGGGGATATATATGCAGCAGGAGAGACACTTTTTCCAGGCGGAGACGAAAAGACTCCTAGACCTTATGATCAACTCCGTCTACTCGAACAGGGATATTTTCCTTCGTGAGCTGGTGTCGAACGCCTCCGACGCCCTTGACAAGCGCCGACTGGAGCTTGCCTCGACACCTGAGTCGGCGGAGGGGCTCTCAGAGCCGCGCATACTGCTCTCGGCTAGTGAATCCGACGGAAGGAAGACCCTGGACGTATCGGATAATGGCATCGGCATGAGCAGGGACGAGCTGAAGGATTATATCGGTACAATAGCCCGGTCCGGTGCAAGGGAATACCTTGAAACGCTCGATGAAAGGGGAGGAGAGCCGAAGGCCGAGACCCTGATAGGCCAGTTCGGCGTTGGCTTCTACTCCGCATTCATGGTGGCCGACCGGGTGGATGTGCTCACCAGAAGGCTAGGTGAGAAGGATGCTTGGCTCTTCTCGTCGGCGGGCGATGGCGTTTATACTATAGAACCGTCCGAACGGAGCGAGCCGGGCACGACCGTGACTCTCTTCCTGAAAGCACCTGACTCCTCCCTGGGGGAGAAGGACTACGCCAGTGAGTGGGTCATAAGGGAGATAGTGAAAAAATACTCCGACTTCATCCTCTACCCGGTTATGCTGAAGATCGAGGAGAGGGACGAGAAAACGGAGGAGCGCCTTAACTTCGGGAAGCCTATATGGCGGCGGCCCGAGAGGGAGGTGACCGATGAGGAGTATGCGGAGTTCTACAAGCTGACGACACATGACTGGAACGACCCGGCCGGCAGGGTGGTCTTCTCCGTCGAGGGGGGGACGGAGTTCCGGGGAGTCCTCTTCATCCCCTCAAAGGCGCCGTTTGACCTGATGTTCCCGTCCAGACACGATGGAGTATCCCTCTATATAAAGAACGTCTTCATAATGAACGACTGCAAGGAGCTCGTCCCCTCCTGGCTCAGGTTTCTGCGCGGAGTGGTCGACTCTGAGGATCTTCCGCTGAACATCTCCCGCGAGATGCTGCAGGACGATCCGTTGTTGCGCATCATCAGGAAGAGCGTCACCAGAAGGGTGATCAACTCCCTGAAGAAGACTCTGAGCGACGAGCGAGGAAAATACGAGGATCTCTGGCGGGAGTTCGGCCAGGTTATCAAGGAGGGACTGGTCTCCTTCGAGCCCGGCGAGGAGGAGGGGCGAGACGCAATTATGGGTCTTTGTCTGTTCCACTCGATCTCCGGAGAGGGGCTTGTAACCCTGGCGGAGTACGTCGATTCCATGCCGGAGGGGCAGGAGCATATCTACTACCTCACGGGAAACAGGCTGGCGGCTCTGCGTGGCTCTCCCCTCCTTGAGAGGTGTTCGGAGGCAGGGTACCAGGTGCTTCTTATGACCGATCCCGTAGACGAGGTGGCCGCTCCCGGTTTGACCAAGTACTCGGGAAGGGAGTTCCGCTCCCTTGAACTGGCCGACGCTCTGCCGGCGAAGGATGTCGACCACGGGGCGGAGACACCCTCGAAGGCCATCGCGTTCCTGAAGGAGGCTCTAGGCGATCTGGTGGAGGACGTACGCTCCTCAAGCAGGCTGACCTCCTCACCGGCGTGCCTGGTCGCCCCGGACGGCGCCTCCTTCTCGATGGAGCGCATCTTCAGGAGCATGGGAAGGGATCTCCCCGCCGCCAAGCGAGTGCTGGAGGTCAATCCGGGGCACGATCTTGTCCAACTGCTGGAGCGCCGTCTTGAAGAGGGCGAAGACACTGATTCCCTGAGGGACTACGCTCTTCTCCTGTACGAGCAGTGCCTTCTGTCGGAGGGAGGACAGCTGGACGATCCCTCTCTCTTCGCTAAGAGGGTGACGGAGATAATGAGCAGAAGCCTCAGAGGCGACGAGAGAGCGTCGGACAGCTGATCCCGACGTCGTTCTCCCGCTGAAAGGCACTTGTCGCAGTCATAGTCCGTGAAACTTGGATTACGGCGCTTTATCATGCCGTTTTGCATAAAAAGGAGTGTGTCCGACCAATGGAATTTTTTACCGCCCCAAACCCGGGTGGAACAGCCCGCGATGGAGTGATCGCACTGTTCGTGTTCGCGGAAGAGTCCGCGCCTCTGGCATCTCTTGGTGAGGCCGAACTCGTCACTGCGCGCCTTCTTCTTGAGATGCCCTCCTTTGGTGCGAAAAAGGGAAGGATCGTCAGCGCTCCCCTGCCAGATGGCCATTACTCCGCCATTTACCTGATCGGCCTCGGAGATAGGGAGTCCGTCGGGGGGCAGGAGTCCCTTACGGACAGCCTGCGCTCCAGGAGCGCCGAGCTTGTTCGTCGCTGCCGTGCTGATGGCGTCCGCAGAGTAACGATAGTCCTGCCCGATGCGCCAGTGTTTGAAACTAGCTGCGCTGTTGCCGAGGGCGCGGAGCTTGGGGCATACCGGTTTTACAAGTACAAGGGAGCTCAGGAGGAGAACGGCGGACTGCCTGAGCCCGAGGAGCTCATTCTTGTGGACGGAGTCGTTGGCGGAGTAGCAAGAGGCAAGACGCTTGCCTCCCTACAGGCTGTCGCGCGGGACCTGGCCAACGAGCCTGGAAACAAACTCTGCCCGGACGACCTCGCCAAGCTGGCTGTGCAGTGGGGTGAAGAGTTCGGTTTTGAGACAGTCGTATGGGACGAAAAACGTATCCTGAGCGAACGGATGGAGGGGCTTTACTCGGTGGGAGCAGGCTCGTCCCGGCCGCCGAGGCTGATACACATGACCTACCGTCCGAAAGTGGAGCCAGTTGGCAAGGTCGCATTCGTGGGCAAGGGGATAACCTTCGACAGCGGCGGGCTCAACATCAAGACGGGGGAGTTCATGCGGACGATGAAGGGCGACAAGA
>Ga0172382_10013753_pt1 | contig 10391 bp, 7 predicted proteins | sample Leawel138RmetaG_FD_122245 | JGI IMG/M metagenome (GOLD analysis project Ga0172382, IMG submission 122245) | Leachate microbial communities from a municipal landfill in Southern Ontario, Canada - Leachate well 138R metaG | ecosystem: Engineered > Solid waste > Landfill > Unclassified | place...
AATAAAACGACATGGCAATACCAATTGTAGCAATCACCGCTCCTCTTATCACAGCACTAATGTGACGCATTTTTGTTACAAAAAACGACACCATCACTTGGCAAATGATAATCATTAAAGCATCAATATTCGTAAACCATTCTGCTTTTACTTGTGCTCCGTCCGTAAGCGTTGTGGCTACTCCGGCTGGCATATTTTGGTTAATCCAATCGCTGATAACCGCTGAGTTCACCCAATCTTCAATAAAGTTAGGTAAGGTATTAAACAATTGGTTGAACATGGTCCAGAACCCAACCATCAAAAGCAATAAAATTCCTAGACGAATATCTTTTAATGCCTCAAAAATTCCTAATAAAGAATCTTTAATGGCTTTCCCGATAGAATCTTTTGGTTTCTCAACTTTTGGTTCTTTATAGAACAACAATAGGATAACCATATTGATAGTAATCACTACCGCTGCTTGAATAAACATCAATCTCCAACCATATTCAGTACGCAAATACGATGACATTGCAGGACCTACAAATCCTCCGATGTTTACCATCATATAAAAAATTCCAAACCCGAGAGTTCCTGTAGTTTCATCAGTATTTCGAGCGACAATGGCCGAAGCAACAGGTTTAAAGAAAGCTGCCCCGACAGCCACCAACAAAAACACTATGTACACACTAGAATAGGTGCTCACCTCACCCAGCAAATAATATCCGGTTATGAGCAAAATATAGGCAATAGCTAAGGAAATTTTATAACCTATACGGTCTGCTATCACTCCAAAAAAGAGCGGTAAAAGATAGAGTATGGCCACAATGTTACCCATAATACTACCTTTTTGGATGTGGTCAAAGCCTAGACCTCCCACATCTGTTGAACCGACTAAATAAAGTCCGAATAAGGTGTAAATACCGTACCAAGCCCAACGCTCAAACAATTCCATTGCACTGGCAATCCAAAAGTTTTTGTTTAGTGAACCAATAGTTTGCCTAAGATTCTTTTTGTTTTCTGACATAATATTTTTATTTTAGTGAATATATAATGTGTTCATTAAAGAGAAACACAATTGGTCTATAAATGCAAACTTTTCGTGATAAGAAGAAATGTTAGTTAAAATAATAACTCCGTTTTTGTTTTTGATATCTATGGCCATCGAAGAAGTGTAACCTCCTGTTCCTCCGTTATGCCAATACCATTTATTTCCATCTTTACGGTTGATGATAAACCAACCCAAACCGACATCTCTGAAATCATTTTCCTGAAAGGTTTTTTGTCGGGTGAAAGCAAGCTCAGCATTTGATTCGTCAAATTGTGCCAAAGCAAATTTTGCCAAATCTTCTGTTGTGGAATAAATACCTCCTGCACCTATCAGCACTCCAGAGTCCCAGTTCGATGTTTTCCTTCCTTTCTCATCAAATCCTCCTATTAAAATATCAGAAATTCTGCTTCTTTCTGTTGTGGAATTGGTCATTTGGTATTTGCTGAATATTTTCTCTTTCAACAATTCTTCATACGATTTCCTTGAATATTTTCTCAAAGTATATGACAACAAGCCTGCACCGAGATTTGAATATTCGCTTTTTTCTCCTTTTGAATATTCTAGCGAAATACTTTCTTTCAGATATTTTTCAAACTTCTTTTCGTCATAATTTTTATAGGGGTTTTTAGGGCTTAACATTGCTGAAAGATGAATGTTTGAGGGCATTCTGGGCAAACCCGAAGTATGGTTTGCCAACTCCTCAAACGTAAATTCAAGATTATCATTAAAGGAATAATCGAAAAATGTGTTGATTTTATCATCAGGCAAAAGCTCTTTGTCTATAATAAAATTTGAAAGTAATGTAGCCGTAAAAACTTTTGATATAGAACCGATTTCAAATGCTTTATCTTTGTTCTCAACAGTAATAAGCGTGTCGTTTGTCCTTTTGATACCAAAGTAAGAAATTTCTCCGTTTTTTATCAAGGCAAAAGCCATCTGAGCTTCATTTGGGAAAAATTTGGCTTTTTTGTATATCGTGTCAATCTGATTGATTTGCAAAATATCAGATTTTATGCCGTTTACAGCGATAATTTCTTCTGTTTCGGAACAACTCAAAAACATTATTGTAAACCCTATTCCCAATATAAAACGTCTCATAACAATCCTTTTACTTCATATAAAAATCTTGAATACTTTGTGTCTCCCCAATTGGCATAACGATTGGCTTCCCTAAAGCGATATTGCCATAAGGCTTCGTTATTTTCCTCTAAAAAATCCTGTTTCATTTCTTCGAGTAATTGTAATTTCTTCTTCCAGTGCCCTATTCCCGACTGTGTCAAATCTGTTACAGAAAAATCAAGATTCAACTCTTTTAATACTTTTCCCAAATGAGTGTTTTCTGGTTTCAGATTTTCATTATAGGCCTCGTCCATTATCCATTGGGAAAAATAGGCATATAGTCTTCCGTTTTTGTTCAATAGTTTCAGGCTGTCTTGAACGGTTTTGGTTAGATTGTCCGCAAAGTAGAGCGTATCTAAAAAGAGAGTCGCATCAAATTTTTCCGAAATAAGAAAGTTATTAAAGTTCCCCTCTTGAAAGCGAACTTTTAAATTTTGTTTATTTTGGAGGTTGGCTTCTTTTATTCCTTCACTTGAAATATCAATTCCTAAACATTCTGCTTGTATTTCTTTTGCAATTTCTTTGGTAATTTTTCCGTTGCCACAGCCTATATCAAGAATTTTATCTGGATTTTGTTTTTTGAGCTTTTCAATCAATACAGAAAGTTCCTCTTGGTCTATCAGTCCGTGTTGCGAAAGGTCTTTTCCGTAAACCCGCTCGCAAAATAAAGAATGAGCTTTGCTTTGTTTTTCTAGATTGAAAAAATTATCATATTCATATTTAAAAAAAGGCGTTTCTGCTTCTATCTTACCTTTTATTTCGTTCCCATATTCGGTAAAATCGTATTCATCATCGTCTTTTTTCAAAATATTTTTTTCAATAAGAGATTCAAAAGCCTCTGTCCAATCAATTTTGAATTCTCCTACCCATACCTTACCGAAGTGCTCAATATTTTCTCGATTTGCTTTCCTTTCTAAAGACAGTTCTAAAAACAAAGCGTAACGACTTCTAAACCAAGACAAAACAGTCATAAGCTGTTTTTCAGGTAGTGTAAATATTTCTGACATAATTATTGTTTTTAATTATTGTAGATTGTAAGTTATATGTTGTTGTAAATATAAACCCTTTCAGAGTTCAAAATTCTGAAAGGGTTTCGTTATTTTTACATTATACAGTGATACATTATACAATAAAAATTATTTCACGTCCTGCATTAGTTTTCTAACTAAAGGCGAAATCACAATCAGCACCACTCCTGCAATCAGGGCATAAATTGCCAATTGTTGGTATCCGTCTGTATAGGCAATCAGCTTTTCGTGTTTCGTAGCATTTTCGTCTGCCAAAGTCATTCCTGCTCCCAGAATTCCCGCTACATATTGTCCGTAAGCAGAAGCCAGAAACCACATCCCCATCATAATTCCCTGAAGTCTTGCAGGAGATAATTTGGTCATAATCGAAAGCCCAATCGGAGACAAACAAAGTTCTCCTAAGGTCATTACGAAATAAGCAAACGTAAACACATCAAGTGAAGTCATTCCGTTTTCGTCTGAGAACAAACGGGTTGAATATAAAATATAGAATGATGCTCCCAGGAACAAAAATCCTAATCCGAACTTCACAACCGTATTCGGCTCGATTTTCTTTTTAGCCAAAGCTATCCAAATCAATCCGACAAGGGCAGCAAAAATGATTACAAAAAAAGCATTTGCTGAGTTGTTTACTCCGTTGGGGTCAAGTTTGATGGCTCCTCCCAAGAGTTCGTTGTTCAGGTTATTGGCTGCAAACAAGCTGAGCGAACCTCCGCTTTGCTCGAAGAAAGCCCAAAACAAAATAGAAAATATAATAAAGATTAAAGCTGCTACGAGTTTTTTTACTTCCGAAGAAGAGTGTTTGGTCATTTCATAACCTAAATAGAGTAAAGTAGCAGGCCCGATGATATACATAAAGTAGTCGGTATATTCGGTTTTGGCAACCATTTTCATAATCAGGGGAATACAAGCCAAACCTCCGATATACACAGCAATTTCATATATAGAACGCTTTTTTCCGTCTATGCTTTTCAAAGGAGAAAGCCCGATAGTTCCCATACTTCTTTTGGTAAAAACAAACGTAATCAAACTGATGGTCATTACCACAGCAGCCAATCCGAAAGCTACGTTCCAACGCAATCCTTCTGCAATAATATTTCCGAAAAGTTCTCCTTTTCCGATAGCAATACAGGCATAACCTCCGAGTAGTGCTCCTAAGTTGATTCCCGAATAAAAAAGCGAAAAACCTGCATCTCTTCGGGAGTCATTTTTTTTGTATAAAGCTCCTACCATAGTAGAAATGTTGGGTTTGAAAAAACCGGTTCCGACAACGGTAAACGAAATCCCTAAGAAGAAGAATTTAACCGGGTCAACAGCCAAAATCAAACTTCCGGTAATCATCAGAAGTCCTCCCCAGAAAAGTGATTTTCTGAATCCGAGAATTTTGTCTGCAAAAAGTCCTCCGATGAAGGTAAAGGCATACACAAAGGCCTGTGTAGCTCCATATTGCAACTGGGCATCTTTTTCGTTAAAGAATAACTCATGCACCATGAAGAATGTTAGCATTCCTCTCATTCCGTAGAAACAGAAACGTTCCCACATTTCAGAGAAAAACAAATACCAAAGTTGTTTCGGGTATTTACCTTCGAAATTCTGAATCTGTTCCAATTCAGGGTCAATAGTCTGGGTAGTGCTCATACTAAGTAAGGTGTTAATTTTATAATTTTCTGTAAAAGTACCTGTTTTTTTGTAAAATCAAAATTTGAGAAGATTTTTTTTGTTTTACAGCACAGAGATAAAGCCGTTTGGAATCACAACAAAAAACAATAAAGATTTGTTTTCCAAAGGTTTACAGAGATTGTTTTTAAATCTTAGCCTGAGACAATACTATCAACAGTACGGATGTCTCTCCGCTATTCTATTGATAATTAACTGACAATGAGGGTTTATGACAACATTGCAACCACCTTTTGGAGTGCGGTTATGAAAAGGTCGATTTCTTCTTTGGTGTTATAGAACGAAAACGAAGCTCTTACGGTTCCCGGAATTTGGTAAAAATCCATCACGGGCTGGGCACAATGATGTCCGGTTCTCACAGCGATTCCCATTTTGTCGATAATTGTCCCGATGTCATAGGGGTGGATTCCGGTAACGTTGAACGAAATCACCGAAACTTTTTTTGCGGAAGTTCCGTAAATCACCACATTGGGAATTTCGAGAAGCCTTTGGGTAGCATAATCGAGAAGTTCTTTTTCATATTGAGCGATGTTTTCAAAACCTATTTCGTTCAAATAATCAATTGCTGTTCCCAATACAATTCCGCCTGCTATGTTGGGAGTTCCTGCTTCAAATTTGTGCGGAATTTCAGCATAGGTGGTTTTCTCGAAAGTCACCTGTTTGATCATTTCACCTCCGCCTTTGTAGGGAGGCAGTTTCTCTAACCATTCTCTTTTTCCGTAAAGGATACCAACACCTGTCGGGCCACACATTTTATGAGCCGAAAAGGCATAAAAGTCACAATTCAGTTTTTGTACATCGGGTTGTAGGTGAGCCACTGCCTGAGCTCCGTCTATCAAAACGGCTGCTCCAACAGCATGAGCTTTTTTGATGATTTCCTCTACCGGATTCAGGGTTCCCAAAGCATTCGAAGCGTGATTTACCGATACTAATTTTGTGTTTTCACAAAGCAATTTTTCGTATTCCGAAAGAATGAGTTCTCCTTTTTCGTTTATCGGAATTACTTTTAAGATTGCTCCGGTTCGTTCACACAAAAGTTGCCAAGGCACAATGTTGGAATGGTGTTCCATATAAGAAACGATGATTTCGTCTCCTTTTTGCAGAAGCGAAGTAAAACACGAAGCCACCAAATTGATGCTTTCGGTAGTTCCGGAAGTGAAAATTACCTCAGCAGCTTCGTTGGCATTGATGTGGTTTTTTACTTTTTCTCTGGAGACTTCATAGGCATCGGTTGCCAGCTGACTCAGCGTATGTACGCCTCTGTGAATGTTGGCATTGATGGTGGTGTAATAATTTTCAAGGGTTTCAATAACAGCTTTGGGTTTTTGAGAAGTGGCTCCGTTATCGAAATAAACAAGCGGATTTTTACCGATTTTTTGCGAAAGTATAGGGAAATCCTCACGGATTTTTGTAACATCAAAATTCATAATTTTTATTCTTTCTGCAAAGGTAGTTTATTTTTATTTAGTCTTAAAAGTTAGTCTTTTCTTAAACCGATTGCAGGTATTTTTTAGGTGTGATTCCGAATTTCTTTTTAAAGGCAGCTATGAAGTGACTCGAAGTGCTGTAACCGATTTTCAAACCTGCTTCGTTTACGTTATAGGAACCGCTGTCTAAGAGTTTTCGGGCATATTCGAGTTTGTAATCGAGCAAAAATCCATAAACGCTGTCTCCGTAGATTTGTTTAAAACCCATTTTGAGCTTTTTCAGGCTGATGTTCACCTCGTCTGCCAGCTCCTGCAAAGTCGGGGGTTCTGCCATTCGGGAAAGGATAATATCTTTTGCTTTTCTGATTTTCAACACGTTTTCTTCGTCTGCCAAAAACGGACATTGCTCAAGGTCTCCGCTTTCGCTCTGACCAAAAAACAGACTTAAAAGCTCATAAATTTTACCTTTAAAATACATTTTTCTCACAGGCGAACTCAGGTTGTAGCTGAAAAGTTGATTGAGAATCACCATCATTTGTGAAGTGATTTTCTCTTCTTTATAATATTTTTTCTGTTCGTTTTCAGGACTTAAAAACGGAATACTTCCCGCCTGCTCCGAAAAAAGACTGTGAAATTTTTTTATGGAAATAAAAACAGAAATAACTCCGGATTCGGGCAATAAATTCAGCTGAACGGGCAATTCTTTCTGAGGATTATACAGAAACAAAAAGAGATTTTCCCGCAACGGCAACACATAGTTTCCCTGATTGAAAATAAAGTTGGCACCTCCTTTGACTCCGAAGTGAAACTGAATCAAATCAGCACTGACCACTTTCTGGAAATGGGCGGTTTCTGATAAATTATTTTCCAGACGGAATATTTTAAAATTTTCTTCGTTTATCACTTCATCGAAAGAACTCATAACGTTATTTTTTTAGTTGAACTTCCAAAAATCAGTTCGTTTTTATTTAGAATAAATCTAAATAAAGAGCTTGCAAGCACTTGATTTTGCTACAAAAGTACAATTTTTACTTAAAATGAGCCTAAAAAACTTCCAGCGATACAAAAAGAACCTTTAGCGTTATTTTTATATAAATAGTCAGCTTACTTTTGCTTCGATTTCTTCAGAAAAGAAAGATAGTTTATGTCGAAACACCAGCATTTTTACTGTATCGGATTGAGTTACAAAAAGGCAGATGCCCTTATCAGAGGGAAGTTCAGCCTGAACGAACAAGCAAAAAACAACATTCTCCAACAATCTAAACAACAAGGATTGGAAGGTGTTTTTGCTATTTCGACCTGTAACCGAACCGAACTTTACGGTTATGCAGAACATCCGTTTCAGCTGATAAAGCTAATGTGTGACAACAGCCTGGGCACTGTTGATGAATTTCAAAAAGTGGCCTATGTCTATAAAAACAAAGAAGCCGTTGACCATCTTTTCAGAGTGGGGACAGGGCTCGACAGCCAGATTCTGGGAGATTTTGAAATCATCAGCCAGATAAAAAACGGTTTTGTCGCTTCCAAAAAAGCAGAACTCTCGACTGCCTATACCGAACGCTTGGTAAATTCGGTAGTGCAGGCAAGCAAACGCATTAAAAACGAAACCGAACTCAGCTCGGGAGCCACTTCGGTTTCCTTTGCTTCGGTGCAATATATCCTGAACAATGTTTCGGATGTTTCCTCAAAAAATATTCTCCTTTTCGGAATGGGTAAAATAGGTAGAAATACCTGTGAGAATTTAGTGAAACACACTAAAAACGAGCATATTACACTGATTAACCGAACCAAAGAAAAAGCCGAAAAAGTAGCAGGAAAACTCAATCTTATCGTAAAAGAATTCGAAAACCTGTCAGACGAGTTGCTTAAAACCGATATTTTGGTGGTGGCAACCGGAGCCGATACTCCGACCATTACTCCTGAGAATTTCACTGCTGAAAAACCTGTTTTGGTTTTGGATTTGTCTATTCCGAAAAACGTAGATGACTCCATCACAAACAACCCAAATGTAACTTTGGTTCACCTTGACGAACTTTCAAAAGTTACTGATTCTACTCTGGAAAACCGCAAAAAAAGCATCCCACAAGCAGAAGCGATAATCGAAGAAATCCAAACGGAATTTTTTGATTGGATAAAAGCCAGAACGTTTGCCCCTGCCATCAATGCGTTAAAAGAAAAACTGAACCACATCAAAGAATCGGAACTCGATTTTCAGAAGAAAAAAATCAGTAATTTTGATGAAGTTCAGGCAGAAATCATCTCCAACCGCATCATTCAGAAAATCACTACCCAGTTTGCCAACCACCTGAAAAACGAAGAAACTTCAGTAGAAGAAAGCCTTGTGTGGATTGAAAAAGTTTTCGGGTTGGAGGCTGTAGCGAATTAATTTTTTTATCTCCATAAAATTATCGTAAAAAATTTGTTTAGGCACAAGCTTAATGAAACGTTCTGCCTAAAAATAACCCGAAGTAATTTTGTACATTTGTAGGTGTGAATTGAATTAACGAAAAAAATGTTGAACAAAACCAAACATACAATTATAAATGGAGATAGCAGGCAGATGAGCGAACTCAAAGACGAAAGTGTTCATTTGATTGCTACTTCGCCTCCTTATTGGCAACTAAAAGATTACGGAACGGAAAACCAAATCGGATTTCACGATGATTATGAAACTTACATCAATCATTTGAATTTGACTTGGCAAGAGTGCTTTCGGGTTTTGCACAAAGGTTGCCGTCTTTGCATCAATATCGGAGATCAATTTGCCCGTTCTACTTATTATGGTCGCTATAAAATTATTCCTATTCATGCAGAAATCATTAAGTTTTGCGAAATGATAGGTTTTGACTTTATGGGACAAATCATTTGGCAGAAAGCAACTACGATGAATACTTCGGGAGGAGCAAGCATTATGGGAAGTTACCCTAACCCGAGAAACGGAATTGTAAAGTTAGATTTTGAATATATTTTGTTATTCAAAAAACAAGGAAATGCACCCAAGCCAACCAAAGAGCAGAAAGAAAATGCTGCAATGACCAATGAAGAATGGAATACTTATTTTAACGGACATTGGTATTTTTCGGGAGCAAAACAAGACAAACATTTAGCAATGTTTCCTGAAGAATTACCACATCGTTTAATCAAAATGTTTTCATTTCCGGGCGAAACGGTTTTAGACCCCTTTATGGGAAGCGGAACAACTGCTTTGGCTGCGAGAAACTTAGACAGAAATTCTATTGGGTATGAAATTAACCCTGATTTTATTTCAATCATCAAAGAAAAAATCGGAACAGATGATGCTTTTATGAGAGTTGAAACTGAAATCATCAAACAACCTCAATTAAAAACGGATTTTGAAAAACGAATTAAAGAATTACCTTATCAATTTGTGGATACACACAAATTAGACAAGAAAATAGACGTTAAGAAAATTCAATACGGTTCTAAAATTGACGCTAACAGCACAGGAAAACGAGAAGAATTTTTCTCTGTAAAAGAAATCATAAGCCCCGAATTAGTTCGATTAAGTAATGATTTGACAATTCGCTTAATTGGTATTAAACAAAACCCTACAATCAACGGAAAAGCGACCGAATATTTAATCAACAAACTTCGTGGAAAAAAAGTGTTTCTGAAATATGACGAAATCAAACACGATAATGAAAACAACCTGATGGCTTATTTATATCTTGAAAACAAGACTTTTATAAATGCTCATTTATTGAAAGAAAATTTAGCGTTGGTAGATAATTCCATTGACTTTAAGTATAAAAACAAATTCATAAAACTCAACAATGAATAAACAGCAAATTAAAGCAAGAATTTTACTGATAATAGATAATAGTAACGGTTACATTACTGCTGACCAAATCTACAATCAACTATTACAAAATGTAGACCCAGGAAGAACACAAGAAACTATCAGGAAATATATCAGAGAATTAGTGAATGAACAAAATAATTTAATTGGTAGTTCTAATCAAGGATACTTTAAAATTAACACCACACAAAAAGCACAAGAAGCTATAAATTATCTCTTAAATCGCATTCCAGATTTACAAATGAGAGCAGATAATCTTCGTGCTATTTGGAATGAAAATAATCCTAATA
>Ga0172382_10013754_pt1 | contig 10390 bp, 8 predicted proteins | sample Leawel138RmetaG_FD_122245 | JGI IMG/M metagenome (GOLD analysis project Ga0172382, IMG submission 122245) | Leachate microbial communities from a municipal landfill in Southern Ontario, Canada - Leachate well 138R metaG | ecosystem: Engineered > Solid waste > Landfill > Unclassified | place...
GAGGGTATCCCGGTTGCCCACGCGGTGGGGGACAACCAGGCGGGGTTCTTCGCCATGGTGAGCGATTGGGAGCGCTCGGCGCTGATCTCCATCGGCACCAGTGGCCAGATCTCCCTCTTCAGCAAGAGAAGCGAGTGCCCCGCCTCGATGGAGCTGCGCCCCTTCTTCGAAGAAGGGTACCTCCATGTCGGTGCCACCTTGGCGGCAGGCAAGACGTATGAGACGCTCCAGCGTCTCTTTGGAGAGGCGATCAGGGGGGCTGGTTTTGAAGTTGGTGATGAGGCGGTCTATGAGATGATGAGAAGGGAAGCGGAGCAGGTCCAACGCTCCTCTCTTGCCGTCGATCCCCGCTTCACCGGCTCGCGCAGAGATCCGGCCGTCCGTGGCTCGATTGCACACATTACTCTGGACAACCTGAACGTGGGCTCATTGGTACGGGGCACCGTCGATGGGATCATCGGGGAGCTGAAGCAGTTCAGCGTGGAGGCCGAGCAGGTCTTCTCCTCCATTGAAACGATTGTTGCAACCGGGAGCGCCATCCGCAAAAACCCCCTCTTCAGAGAGTCCCTGTCGACTCAGTTCAGCCGTCCCACCCGTGTGGCCCAGGTCGATGACGGGGCGGGTTTGGGTGCCGCCCTCATCGCTGCCACCGCAGTCGGCGCCCTACGCCTCGACGAGCGAGGCGTGTTGACGGACCGCCTCCTTGGGACCTAGCAGTGCTCCCTCTTCGACCACCAACGCCTCCTTCACCCCCTCGACGGTGACGCCTTCCAAGGTGAGGTGGGCATTACGGATCCTGATGCCCCGCCCTGTGGTGCTCGCAAGGCCTTCGAACATCTCACTCTCATCGGTGCTCACCAAGGTGTTTGATGATACACCAAAGTGACAATCCTTGATGAAGAGGTCGGTGATGGGCGCCTCAGGAAGGCCGACGATGAAGGCAGCCGATGCGCGCGAGCCGATGGCCCGGCACTCCTCGACCCGAACCCCCTCGATCTGTGGCGTTGTCTCGGATACCGGCAATGCATCAAGGGAGAAGTCTCTCTCATCCACACTGCCACAGCGATAGTACATGTTGATGGCCAGTGGACAGAGGTTGTCCTGCATCGTGAGGTTGGTGAAGGTGAGGTTTGAGATCCTCCCCCCCCGCCCTCTCCTCGTCTTGATCCTGATGCCCCGGTCGGTGCCGTCAAAGCGGCAGTTGCGGACGGTGACGTTCGAAATGCCGGCAGCTGTCTCACTGCCGATGACCGCCCCGCCGTGTGCACGGGCGACTGTACAGTCTTCGATCAGGACATCGACGGTGGGCACGCCGTTGGCAATGCCGTCCTTGCCGCTGCCACTCTTGAGGGCGATGCCGTCATCACCGACGCTGACCGTACAGCCACGGACGACCACACTCGAGCACGACTCGATGTCGATGCCATCGGTGTTGGGCGCATCGCTTGGGTTATCAATCGTCACATCCTTGATCAAAAGATGGCTTGAATAGAGCGGATGGAGGGTCCAGAAGGGACTGTTGGTCAATGTCAGGCCATCGATGATGACATTAGAGCTCTTATGCACCTGCAATAGCGGGGGTCTGAGGAACTGAATTTGTCTGCCTCCGCCACCACCACTTTGGATGGGATAGCTGGGATTCAAGGCAGCAAGCTCCCGTTCGATGGTGCTCTGTGGCCCACTTTGGTGTGCACGCTTATGAGCCAGCTGCTGCCACCACCACTGCCCGTTTCCATCGAGGGTGCCAGGCCCGTTCAGGGTGATGTCCTTGGAGTCGGTGACAAGCAAGAGCGGATGCATCGCCCAACAGTCCACCCCCTCCCATCGGGTGAAGACGGGACGGTAGCGCTCCTCCTCTGCAATGAACGAGAGGTGGGCCCCCGCCTCAATGTGAATCGTGCACCCCTGACCCTGCAGATAGAGCGGTCCGGTCCGATAAACCCCCTTCGGGATGACCAACACTCCCCCGTCGCGGATGGCATGAAACGCACTGGCCAATGCCTCGCTGTTGTCAAAGCGGCCGTCCCCTTGGGCCCCAAACTCATCCACGTGATACCGCCTCATCCCAACCCTCCTATACAAAGGCTCATTCTACTAGTACAATCAAGGCCATGAAACACCTAGGAATCAGAGCCCATGATCTGGGCGTATTCGCCTCAGGCGAGGCATTGGCCGCGGAGGCTGCACGACTCGGTCCCTCCATTCCCATCCAACTGGCATTCACCAAAGTCATCGCCCCTGCCCCCCATCTCACCGACGAGTATGTCGCCGCTTTCGCCCAGGCGCTCAACGCGCACGGTGTGTGGACAGCAGTCCTTGGCTGCTACATCAACCCCGTGCACCCCGATGAGGCGATCCGGGACCAACAACTTGGCCTCTTCGAGGAGCATCTGCGCCTCGCACCGCTCTTGGGCAACCCCATCGTCGGCACCGAGACCGGTTCTCCCAACCCCGACTGCTCCTTCCACCGCGAAACCTACGAGCCGCACATGCTCTCTGCCCTCTACCGCAGCATCGAGCGCCTGCTCGAGGCAGCGGTTCGCCACAACAGCACCATCGGCATCGAAGCGGTTGCTCGCCAGCACACCATCGGGAGCATCGAGCGGATGAAAAACCTCGTCGACCACTTCGACACCCCGCACCTGAAGGTCATCTACGATCCGGTCAACCTCGTGCCGTGGACCGGAATCAGCGAGGCCGACGGGACGGTCCGCCTGAAGCCCAGCGATGAGGGCCAAGCGGCCTTCTTCGCCGATGCCCTCGACGCGTTCGGCTCCAAGATTGCCGCACTGCACATCAAGGATTACCGCCTTGACGAGCAGGGGTGGAAGGTCGGGGATCTGCCCACCGGAACGGGGGTGCTCAACTGGAAGCTCCTCTTCACGATGCTCAGCGAGCGTGCCATCGACGCCGTGGGACTTTTGGAGAATGCCGAACCCCAGACCATGGCAAAGACCCTGGCAACCCTCGCTGCCTACTGAGCACAGCTTACTCCCCTCATCAGTCTCTTTTGAGGGGAGTATTTGTACAATTACGACCTCTTTGGTCAGAAGAGATAGGGTTGGGCAAAGGAGACGGGTCGCTTGTTATCGCTGAGCACCTTCTCCAGGTATGCGGTATCCAGCTTGAGCTGGGAGGCGAGGCGGAGCAACATCTGCTCGGCGATGAGATTCTGCTCAAAGAAGAGGAACGCCAACGCCTTCTCGGCGATATTGTCGACCTTCAACGCATTGAAGAGGATCTCCTCATCCTTTCTGCCCCCGAAGCGCTCAGCGAAGTTCTCATAGAGACGCGATCGGGTGATGTCCCCCTTGAGGGCCGCCAACTCGTCGACCAGCGCCCCCTCATCACCACGGCTCGCCTTCTCCCCCAGCGGCTTGAGGTGGAAGAACGTATACTCCTTGCCAGGCAGGTAGTGGTGTTCGTCGCATCGGGCGGCGTAGTTGGGTTCGAGGCGGCTCTCCTTGGTGGCATCACCCCCGACGATGATCAGGGGGTCAAAGTAGAGGGCCGGGCACTCGGCCCCGTCGACTTGGTAGTATCGGTAGGTATAGAAGGCGTCGTTGACGCAGTCATGGTGTTCGCAGTACGCGGTGAGCGGGATGACATCGGTGGCCATCTCGAGCATCAGGCGGGCCGTCGAGTTGAAGAGGTCGCGCCGAAAGTTGAGGATCAGGGTGGGGAAGATGAACATCACCCCCCGCTCATAGCTGTGGTTGCGCACCACATAGGCGATACGCTCATCGAAGAAGGAGGCTTCATCGATGATGAAGGTCCCCACCGTGGGGTTGGCTGCCAGCACCTCTTCGAGAGCAAAGGAGTCGCGGATCTTGGCGATGTTCGGCCCGCACTGGATGTACCCTCCGCGGTAGGCGAGTGCATCCTCGGGGTAGTCGGTGAAGCGGGCCCCGTCGATCTCGCTGCGGACAAAGAAGACCTGGCGTCGGTCCACCTCTCCGCTTGAGGTCAACGAGCGAACCTTCTCTCCCTTCTTCTGGGCGACGGCGGCATCACGCCACACCCGGGCGGCGAATTCGGTCTTGCCCGACCCCATCGGGCCGATGACCAAGATCCGTCTACCGGGGTGGGTGAAATCAAAGTGGCTGAAGGTGTCGTGGACGGCAAGCGTCGGAAAGCCCAGACTCTTGAGAAAATCAGTGGCCTCCCCTGGTCCCTCAATCTGCGCCATGTTCTCCCTCTACAATGGCGATGGACGCAGACGCGCCGATCCTCGTCGCCCCCGCCTCGATCATCGCCTTCGCGTCCTCGTAGGTGCGGATCCCGCCACTTGCCTTGACCCCCATCTCGCTTCCGACAGCCTTGCGCATCAGACGCACATCCTCGACGGTGGCCCCACCACCCCCAAAGCCGGTAGACGTCTTCACATAGTCGGCGCCACTGGCCTTTGCAAGGCGGCAGGCACGCACCTTCTGCTCATCGGTGAGCATGCTTGTCTCGATGATGACCTTCAGCTTGGCGTTGCCGCAGACCTTCTTCACCGAAAGGATGTCGTGCTGGACCAGGTCATCGTCATGGCCCTTGAGATAGCCGACGTTGATGACCATGTCAATCTCGCTTGCACCCGCCATCACCGCATCTTTGGCCTCATGGGCCTTGCTCTTGGTAGCCATCGCCCCCAGGGGAAAGCCTACCACGGTACACACCTTGACCTCGCTCTTCTTCAGCAGCTTCACACACAGCTCAACCCAGCACCCGTTTACACAGACCGAGGCAAAGCCATGCTTGATCGCTTGCTTGCACAGCTGCTCAATTTGTGCTTCAGTAGCTGTTGCGGCGAGCAAGGTGTGGTCGATCACTGCGGCGATACCCTCTTGTTGTTTCATAGAATCCCTCCTGGAAGATGGTGATGAAAGCTTACCCTAAAAAGAGGGGTGTCGCAACGAGAACCTTGACGAACCAAGGTGGGCTCTATACCCTTGACCCATGATTCTACAAGCCATCGAACGATACTATACATGGGCCTTGGTCGCCATCCTCCTTTTGAATCTCGCCCAGCGTAAAATCCCCAATTCCACCAAAAAGCGGTATGCAACCATCTACCTCGCCTCGATCCTCCTCCTCTTCGAGGTCGGGGCGGTCACCATCCTCACCAGAGGGTGGAACCACAAGTGGGCGTGGCTGCTGTTGGCCATCTGCATCGCGCTGCTCTACATCTTGCGCAGCCGTGCCCTCCCCTTCCGGCTCAAGTGCGCCGAGTGCGGGGCCAACCTCTCCTTCAACCGGATCATCGGCGGGGACGAGAACCTCTGTGAGAACTGTTACTACCACGCTCACCCCGAAGAGGCACCGGCTGCTGTAATACAGGAGGAGGAGAACGACCCGTACATCACGGCCGACACGGTGGCGGCGATCGACTGGGAGAGCTGGCCACCGACCGACATCTGCGTGATCACCTACCTCTTCGATGGTGACAGGGTCCTGCTCATCGACAAGAAGACCGGCCTGGGCAAGGGGTTGGTCAACGCCCCCGGCGGCCATATCGAGGACGATGAGACGGCCGCAGAAGCAGCGGTGCGGGAGTTCAAGGAGGAGACCGGCCTCTCGATCGCTGGCCTTGAGCTGGTCGGCGACCTGTACTTTCAGTTCAAGGATGGCATGCGCCAACGCGGCTATGTCTACTTCGCCTCCTCCTACGAGGGGGAGATGGGAGAGACTGCCGAGGCACGTCCCTTCTGGGTAGGTCTCGACGAAATCCCCTACGACAAGATGTGGGAGGATGACATCCACTGGCTGCCGATGGCCATCGAGGGCAAGCGGATACGCGGATACTTCATCTTCGACGGGGAGCGGATGCTCGACAAGCGGATCGAGCACGAGAAGAAGGAGTAGGCGGTGAGGGTCCTGAAGGCACGTGCGGAAGCTGAGATCGAGGTACGCAAGAGCCGCTTCATCGCCATCGCCGTCCCCATCACCGACCTCTCCCAGATCAAGGGTCTCGTCGCCCAGGCCCGTCTCGATCATCCGGGGGCCAATCATGTGGTCCACGCCGCCGTGGTCGGCCCCGATGGACAACAGCTCAGCTACTCCGACGACAAGGAGCCGAGGAACACTGCAGGTCGACCTGCAGTGGAGGTGCTCAAGGGCAGCGGTATCACCGACATCCTCGTGCTCATCATCCGGTACTTCGGCGGGACGTTGCTCGGCACCGGCGGCTTGGTGAAGGCCTACGGCGATAGCGTGAAGGAAGTGCTGAAAACAGCGAGCACCGAAGAGCTCATCGCAAAGCACTCCTTCTCACTTACGATACCCTACAACCTCTATGATCTGACCAAAATTGCACTCGATGACGTAGAAGCGTCCATCGAAGACGAGTCATTTACCACCGCAGTCACTATTGCCGGTTCGCTTCCAGCCGCCAATGCACCATCGCTGCAGCAGCGCGTGTCAGATCTCTCGGGTGGGAGCGTTACCGTCATTTTTACCGATGGGTGAGCCTGGAGAACGAGAGTGATGACGGCTCTTCCTGGACCGGCGTCTCCTCCTCTTCCTCCCACAATGCATCGCTGTCGATGAGCTCGACCAACCTGATGGCAATCGAGAGGGCCTGCTCAACGGCCTTCGCTTCGATGGCATCGACCGTATCATCCTCGGTGTGGTAGACCGAGGCCTTGGTGTGGTCATCCCAGCCGACGGCGGTGAGGGTGGTGGCGGCAAGACCCGCCCGACTCGCCGATGCAGCGTCGGTTGCGCCAGAGAGGCGGGGAATCGACTCACTGTTCGCCTCATACCCCATCGAACGGGCGATGTCGACACACCGGCGTGCCAGCTCCTTGGCAAGCGGTTGCGTCCCGTTGATGTCACGCTCGAGGAAGGTCAACGAGTCGGCCCAGTAGATGGCATCGAAGTTCAACACCAGCGCCCCCGCTGTCAGATCGCCATGCGCTTCATACCACGCCTTGGAGCCCTGCAGACCGATCTCCTCCCCATCGAAGGAGCAGAAGATGAGTCGCGTCGATGCAAGCGGTGCCTCTGTCGCACGCCTCCAGTTGAAGTAGCGTGCAAGCTGGATGACCATTGAGGTGGAGTTGAGGTTGTCCCCTCCGCCAGGGGTCGCCCGATCATCGTAGAAGCGCATGAGCGCCAAGAAGCGGGGGGTGAGGATGAGCATGGCCACCAGGATGATGGTCAAGGCGAGGTTTGGAGGGGTGAAGAGCGCGATGAAGGAGAGGGGGCCACAGAGGGCAAAGAGGAGGATGGGAAGGCCTACGGTAGACATATAGCCCAGCCGGTCGAGACGGTTGTGGCGAAAGAGTGGGGCACTGTCGTGGTGGGCGCTCAAGATCACCGTGTGACGCACAGCACCGTCGGGTTCAAGGACCCCGTGGACGTTGATCCCTTTGACGGTCTTTCGCGTATTGCGTATCAATGGGCGGTAGTAGTAGAGGGTGGTGACCAGCCACGCCCCATAGAGGCAGAAGAGCAAGAGCGTGCCAAGGGGGAGGCGGAAGAGCATGAGGAGGACCAACAGTGGGTAGAGGTAGGCCATGACTGATAACGGCAGCGAGTGGAAGGTCGGGTCGAGGGAGACTTCGCTCTGTGCCGTATAGTCACAGAAGGGCGTCAGCGAGCGCTCGATCTCCCCGGCGGCCCGAAGACACGCATCACTGCCGCTTGGACGAGGCCCGAACTGCTCGATGAGCGAGCGGGTGAGGGTGAGGGCCATCGTGGCCAACCGCCCTGCCTTGAGGCGCTCGATCCTCTGCTTGGGGTCGTCCTTCTGCCCTTCCACCAAGGGGGGAGTCTTCAATCGCTTGTGAAAGAGGGAGTACCGCATAGTCGCTTCATGATGACAAGTGCCCCACGCCTCTGTCAAGGAAGGGGTCATTGCGGGTTATTGACAAAGCGGGGTGCTCTTACTATAGTGGTAACCCGATTGACAGTCGTGCACTGAGACTGGAAATCGTCTCTTGTTTTGGAGAGATGTCCGAGTGGTCGAAGGAGGCGGTCTTGAAAACCGTTGAGGCGCAAGTCTCCGAGGGTTCGAATCCCCCTCTCTCCGAATTGGACAGGTTTTTACGAGTTGGAGAGGTGCGAGAGTGGCCGAATCGGGCTCCCTGCTAAGGAGTTGACCTGGTAACGGGTCCGGGGGTTCGAATCCCCCCCTCTCCGGATTTTTTACAATCGAGGCCATAGCTCAGCTGGATAGAGCATCAGTTTGCGGAACTGAGGGTCAGAGGTTCAAATCCTCTTGGTCTCATAGTGTGTTTATGTCATAGTCATACGCACCGGGAGAGATGTCCGAGTGGTCGAAGGAGACGGACTCGAAATCCGTTGTACCGCTTGCGGTACCGAGGGTTCGAATCCCTCTCTCTCCGCTATCTTGGATTTTTTGTGTCTTGGAGAGGTGTCCGAGTGGTCGATGGTGCACGCTTGGAAAGCGTGTGTGCCGAGAGGCACCGGGGGTTCGAATCCCCCCCTCTCCGTTTCCCAGCCAACAGATTCTGAGCTATGGGTACCCACCCAACCCCGTCAGGACCGGAAGGTAGCAGCGGCAAGTGGGCCGCCCATGAGACTCAGGGGGTTTGTTGGCTGGGTTTCTTTTTGGCCTCGTACATCAACCGGTCGGCAGCTTCGATGAGGGAGTCGAGACTCTCACCGTACCCCGAGGCGTGTCCGATCGACACCCCTACCCGTAGCGAAAGGCCTCGCTGGCGAAACGCATCAGCAAGGGCCACCCGAAAGCGTTGCTCCATGATCGACACCGATCCTTGAGGGGCATCGAGGGCGAGGACGAGGAACTCGTCCCCTCCCCACCTGCCGATGATGTCGGAGGAGCGGAAGTTGTGCTTGAGGGCGGTCGCCACCATCTTCAACGTCCGGTCCCCCTCCTGGTGGCCGAAGGTGTCGTTGATCTGCTTGAAGAGGTCGATGTCGATGGAGAGCAGGACAACCGAGGCACCCAGGCGCTTGCCGTGGCGCAGCTCCTGGTCGGCCATCAGGCGAAAGCCGCGCCGGTTGTAGAGGCCGGTCAACTCGTCGGTGAGTGCCAGGTTGAGTAGCTCCTCCTCCTTGGCCTTGTACCAGGAGAGGTCGCGCACCAGGATGATCGCCCGGTCTTCGTCGCCGGTCACAAGCCAGGAGAGCTGTACCCACCGGTTCTGCTGCTTCATCCGAACCTGCAGCGCACCCGAGCTCTGCTTGCGCTCCGCGAGAAACCGCTGGACTTGGGATGAGAACGGTGTCTGCACCAACGGGAGGATCGCCTCGCCAATGAGATCGGCAGTCGCGCTACGCCCCATCATCTCGGTGAAGGCGCGGTTTGCATAGAGAATCGATCCACCTGCATCAGCACAACAGAGGCCATCGGGGAGGTTATCTACCAAATCCCAGCAAAGGGATTGTGGCAATCCGGCAGTGGGGGAGAAGTCCTTTGGCATAGTGAACCCAATAGTAGTTTATTAACGACCACGAGACAAGGATGATTTTCATCCGGAACAAAGAGAGCGCCTACCCCACCCTATTGTTTTGTGATATACTCGGTCCACTATGGAGCGCCCATGGCATATGAAGTAACCGCTACCCGAAAACGACCTCGGCTCTTTGATAATCTTGTTGGCCAAGAGTTCGTCGTCTCCACCATCAAGCACGCCATCGAACAGCGCAGGATCGCCCACGCCTACCTCTTCAGCGGACCGCGGGGTGTCGGCAAGACCAGTGCCGCCCGAATCCTTGCGCGTGCACTCAACTGCCAGGAGGGTCCGACGCCCACCCCCTGCGGGGTCTGCTCCAACTGCAAGGAGATCACTGCCGACCGGAGTGTCGATGTCATCGAGATCGACGGGGCCTCCAACACCAGTGTCAACGACGTGCGGCAGATCAAGGACGAGGTGCTCTTTCCCCCACAGACCAGCACATACAAGATCTACATCATCGACGAGGTCCACATGCTCTCCACCAGTGCCTTCAACGCACTCTTGAAGACCATTGAGGAGCCGCCACCGTACGTCATCTTCATCTTTGCAACCACTGAACTGCAGAAGGTGCCGGCAACGATCAGGAGCCGTTGCCAGCAGTTCCACTTCCAGCTCATCGATCTCGACATCATCAAACGGTGCCTTGTCGAAGCGAGCGAGGAGATGGGTATCGTCGCTGATGATGACGCCCTCTTCTGGATCGCAAAGGAGTCCACCGGCTCGATGCGCGATGCCTACACCCTCTTCGACCAAATCGCCTCCTTCAGCGGTGACCACATCACCATGGAGAAGATCTCTGACAAGCTCGGCCTTGTGGGTATCGAGCAAATCGTCCAGATTGTCTCCCTGCTCTCTCAAGAGCGGCGTAGCGAGGCCATCGACAGCCTCGATTCGTTGCTCAAGGCAGGCATCTCCGTCGAACAGTGCATCAAGGACTTCACCCTCTTCTTCCGCAC